>Ga0307372_10009528_pt1 | contig 13360 bp, 15 predicted proteins | sample OX1MG_FD_202533 | JGI IMG/M metagenome (GOLD analysis project Ga0307372, IMG submission 202533) | Soil microbial communities from Risofladan, Vaasa, Finland - OX-1 | ecosystem: Environmental > Terrestrial > Soil > Coastal area > Acid sulfate soil | place: Finland: Risofladan, Vaasa | collected...
GAGCATGCGGAAGCTGGGCCTCAACGCGAACAGGCAGAAGGTGGTGCAGATTGGCGATGTCAAGAGGTTCATCGAGGAGGGGTGGGAGTACCTGTCGACGCTCCCCTCGGGGGAGGCTATCGTCAGGCTGCCCGGCGGCTAGCCGGACGCATCCTCTGGTGCACGAAAGAAGGAGAGTCGCGCTGCTCATGAACTGGAGCGGTTCAGCTCGCGGTAGAGAAGCTTCGAGTACAGCCTGAGCTTGATCAGCAACTCGTCCTCTCGGACGTGGTCGGGCTCCGAGAGGATAAGGTCCCTGAGGGCGCTCGAAGAAGGGAGCGTGGTTCTCGCAAGATTCTTCAGGTCGACGATGCTCACGAGGGCCTGGGCGCGGTCGGGAGACTGCATGCTTCCACTGACGGTAGCCTGCTGCCGCATTTAACAGGGCATGGCCTCTGAACCGACATGGCTGGGAGTCCATTCCTCACGGTGAGAGTGCATCAACAGTTGACTTCTTGGCCATCCGCTCGAGCGAGAGAAGAAGGGCCTGCGATACCCACACGCCTTCGATTCGCACGAACCCTTTTCGCGCGAGGTCTTCGCGCCTCATTATTTTCCTGGCACGCTATCCTTCGGAAATAGACAGGCGTGATAGTGCACGTCCAACGGCGGGGTCACATCCACGGCCGACCCGATCGCCGCCTCCCCCGCGTCCACCTCCGCCGCGTGCACGCTGCTCACGACCAGCAGCGGCTCGTACTCCAGCTCAGGGGCGAGCCCCACCGGCGACGGCTGGTACGATGCCGGTGCGAGCGCGTCGATCGCCGCGTCTGGAAGCGGGCCGTTCGCCTTCTCGAGCTGGACTACGTCGAACAGCGGCCAGCTCCTGATCGCATCTTCCACCAGCGCTTCTACCACCGTCACAGTGGACACCTACGGGACCGTGACCGCGAACTACAACGTCAACCAGTGACCGGCGATGCGGCCCAGGCCTTCGACCAGGCGAAGGGGATGGTCCTCCTTGCCGCCCCGTCCTCAGGCAGTGCCTTCGCCGTGTTCAACCGTTGTCTCAGGGGCTGAGAGCTCGTCCTGCTGCCACTCGGAGAAGTCCCCTCCGAGCTGCTTGATCACCTTGAACATTTTGAACATCTGCGCTAGCATCAGGCTCTGCAGCGGGTCGCAGAAGACCGCGAGCGATATCGCCCTCTCGTTGAGGTGGCCGGTCTGCATGAACTGGTCCCAGAGCTTCTTTTCGTCCGTCGTGAGGCCTTCCCTGACCTTCTTCAAGTCCTCGATCAGCTCCGCGTGAGCCTGGTTGAGAGTCGGGACGGTCCTTCCCATACCACTAGTCGCTGTCCTGATATTTGTCCGCCCATGAGTCGATGACCTTTCAATTCCGCCGCGGTCGGCGGCCGCTTCCGCTTGCAGAGCCAAATAGGAGTGGTAACAATGAACAGTCATGGTCGTGGACCACGCGCTTTTTGAGGAGACTTACCACCTCACCGAAAAAATAGCAGGTGAGCGTGGAGTTCCAATTGATTCACTCGAAGTCGCAGAAGAGGTCGACAGCTACAGGGAGTATTGGAAGCCCAAAGGAAGGGTCAGGGTAGTCCTCCTCGCTGAATCCCACGTTAGAACTGAAGCCGATCGATTTGACCACCTGTTGGACAGGGAGAAATTGTCCAATCTGGGCTTGGAAGGCTACCCGACGAACCTGGTGAGGTTCGTGTACTGTCTAGGGGCCGGGGAGAACGGGCTGCTTGCTCGCCCAATTCTTCCTAGGGGAGCGAACGCGACCAAGTGGCAGTATTGGAAGATCCTCTGGAGTTGCGCCAACGACCCGAAGAAAGAGGAGTTCCCCATTACGTTGGGGAGGACGCCGGACTTCAAAACCAGGCTAGGAAAGAAGATAGACTTGCTGAGAGGGCTGCAAGACAAGGGGATTTGGCTGATCGACGCGAGCATCGTCGGCATAGACAAGATTGCCCAGAAGCAAAAGGACGAGATCGTCCGCGCGAGCTGGGAGAAATACATGAAGCCGTTGCTCCTCTCCTTGAAGCCGCGCCCCGAGCACCTGGTCATCATCGGCATGGGCGTCTCTCGCGCGGTCCTCGGCCAATCAGCGAAACGAAAAGGGACGTGGAAAGGAATCCCGTACGACGTCATCGAGCAACCGCAAGCGCAGCTCCCCGGCGAGGGTCATCGGGAGAACCTGGCCAAAGTATTCCGAATCTGCAACGGCATTTGCAAACATGATTCCATGAGCAACACCTAGCATTGCTGACGCCCTCAAGTGACAGATTCAGTCATCTTTTGGGACGCTGTGTAAGGCTAGGACTTCAACAAGGCCAACTGGCGCAGCACGTCGAACGCCGCCACCTCCGACTCGTCGACGAAGATCACCCTGAGGCCGGCCGCCTTGGCCCGCCGCGCGTTCCCTCTGTCCTTGGTGACGAGGACCACGTCGGGGTGGGCAGCCACGAACTCGCGGACCTGCTCGTCGGGGATTCCCTTGCTCGTGTCGTTGCTTCCGCGTATCAAGGAGTCGTCGCGGACAGTCAGCCCGACCGCCTCCAAGTACCTCCGCTGTCCGAGCGACTACTGGTCTAGGAAGATTTCAAGCATGGCAGGGGTGGCCAGGGGGCTTCGACTTAAACTGGTCTGGCTGCAAAATACTAGGCATAGGCCTGGTTGTCTTTGGATTCTTGTGTTTTCGAGTCGAGCGATTGCCTCGCGCGTCCCCCCCGCCACTCTCACTGAGCTGCCTGTGTTGAACTGAGCCCTCCAATAGTTGATTAGCAACCAAAGATGCCTCGGCGCCAATGAGCGAAGAGGGTCTTCCTGAACTCAGGCGAATGAACCCAGCGAAGACCATAGGCAAACTCGCGTCGTTCGCAATCCCACATGAGAACCTGGAGAAGATTTCATTCATCGAGTTGGCGATTCGAACTGCCGCGGGATCCTGCAGGGGAACAAAGACACCAAGCCTCGCGTTCGTTCATCGTCTGTTGCGGGAGACAGGGCAGAGCCTGTACCCGAGCGATGCGACCAGAAAATTCGAGGGATTGTCAGCTGTATTCGCGGGCCAGTCGGCTTTTCTCCGTGGCATAGAAGGGAGCGCAGACCAATCAATTGACGCCGCCTGGAAGCGCTTCAATGCGTACGACGCAATTCTGGGAGAGAAGTTGGGCTATACCGTCGGAAACGCAATCTATCTCTCCAGGACTCTGGTCAATCTCATTCATTCTCGGACCATTCAGGTGGAGCCTCAACGCAGGACAAGGATGACGTCGCGGAGCTTCCATGATTTCAGCTATTTCGTCAAGCCCGAGCCCAGAATCTTGGTTTCTTGGCCGACCGCAATCCAATTCAGCAGGGACGACGTAGTTAGCTCAGTCCCACCTGCTGTCAGAAGCAAAGTGGCGCCATTTCTGGAGTCGATATCGATGCGATTGGATGATTTCCCTCCGGCTCCGGACCCCTATGACGAGAGCCCGTTGTTGGACAGGCCAGTGGTCAGGATTGGAGACACGTACATCCTGCCCCTCTTGGTCAACCTATTTCGGGGCATGTCCAGCCGGATACACCGTACCTTGATAACTGATCGAAGGTACAGGGGACCCTACGGGAACTCCAAGGGTGGAGTGCTGGAGGAATGGGCGGCAGAGGCCCTAAGAAGAGCATTTCCATCTGCCCTTATTCTTAGGAACCTGAGCTACAAGACCGAGGGCACGGAAGGAGAGGCAGACATCGTCCTTAGTTTCAGCGAGTACCTCCTTTTCGTTGAATGTACCACAAAGTGGATACAGCCGCAATCGAACGCGGGCGTTGTCGACGCAATCCACTTCGACCTAGCCCACTCTGTGGCCAAGTGTTATCGCCAGGCGCGCAGGGCCAGAAACGCGTACCTTGCCGGGGACCTGAATCTCCCGCTCGGAGTCAAGCCGGCGAAAATCATCTGCGTCGTAGTCACGGACACACTCTACCCCAATCTGGTGCTAGAGATGTCCAAAGAGTCAGGGAGCGAACTCCCTAGGCGCGGGAGATTCCTCAGAGAGCTGGTCGAGGAGGGCGATTTCCCCTACATCGTGAGTGTGTTCGACATCGAGGCGTTGACGGAAATGGTCAACGAGCGACGGCTAATCGACTTCATCGCCGAAAGGACGGAGCTCTCAAAGCGTGGAGCTATCTTGGCGTTCGATGAGCCCGACTATCTCAGGTTCTACTTGAAGCCCGAGTACAGGTCCCTCAGCGCCCTATTTTCGCGGGGCAGCTCAGTCCTGAACTTCGTGGGGTCGGCAGAGCTCCCAGTCAGGAAGTCACCTCTGCTCTTGAGCGTGTTCGACGCCATTGGCTCTGGAGGATTCACAATCTTTGACCTGAGGAGCGCGGTAGGGCGGAGAGCGGAGGGAGTCGCGATGGAGACCCTGTACTCGGTCTACTGCGGGTGGGACGAGGCCGGAGCCCATTTTATTCATGACCTCGAAGGCTTCAGATTGTTGCTTGTTAGGCATCGCAGTGCAGGGAAGCCGTGCAGAGCGGTTGCCTGGGGCGGTTTCAGAGAGTTCGTCCGTGCTAAGAAAGAACCCAGCAAAGTCCAGACGCAGATTGTCGAGCTGGCAGTCTCTAACGGCCTCAACGCTCTGATAGCTTACTCCTACGATTACGGTCTGGAGAGTCTCTTCCAAGAACAAGAAGAAAAAGGAGAGGCGGACATGATGGCGTTCCTTGAAAGGCGGCAATCATTCGCAGAAGCGGAAGGAAGCCATGTGGAACATCTTCTTTCTGATGACAAAATAGGGGAGGTGCCCGGCACGTAATGATAGCGGGCCCGGCAGGACTCATCCACGCACAAGTTGAAGTGGATTCCAAGAAAGCTAGCTCCGGCACAATCTGATGAGCAATTCTCTGCCCGAAACATCCGCGAACAGACTTATCTAAAGGTGCTTGACGTGTAAAGTGCGGCCCGTTGGCTAGGCGCCGCAATCCACGACGGGAAAATGAGGGCGATGGAGGGTACCACGGACGCTGGTCGCCGAAATCAATAATTTCTATCCAAAACCAGAAGGGCGAATTGCAGTTGAGGACCTGTCAACCTGAAACAGAGCTCTCACTCTTTGCACGAAGGCCATTCCGCTCGGTGTGATTGCGTACGACTTCCTCCCGTCCTCCTCAAGCAGTTCCAAATAGCCGCTGCTCTTCAGGAACTCAAGGTAGCGTTTAGTTCGTTTGTGGTTGAGCCTTGCGTAGAAGGCGATCTCGAACGGCGTCATCGGTCCGCGCGTCAGAAGCTCGACGATTTCGATGTAGATCTGAGACCTTGACCTCCTCTTCGAGGCATCAAGCCAAAGTCTGGGAACAGCATCAGTGGACATCGAGAACATCGTTTCGGTGATTGGACTCGGCGTAGGGAACAGGTCGATGCCTCTGACCAGGGCACCTGGATTCGGAGAAGAAAGGGAACCAGACACGACCGCCGCCATCGTGCTAACAAAAGAGCCACTCGCCGTCACCGAGACGGTGACCTGTGGCATTCCGGCGATTCCTGACATTCCCGCCTCGGTCCCGCCTATTTGTGTCGAAATGACCGGACCGCTTAGAGATGACGACGCCAACACGCCAATCGATCCAGTAAGCCCGGTCGAATAACTGCCTTGAACGACGACGGACTCCGGCATTCCGGGACCCTGTGCTCCGGAGACCAAGACGCCTGACGTTGACGCCGACAAAGGAGACATAAATGCAATTGGCGTGGGGCCTGATAGTTCCTGACCTGAGGATAACGGGCCAACCACTCCCATCCCAAAACCCGCCCCCGACACACTGCCTGGCGGAGTTTCAACGAGGAGACTTGGCGCGCCCTCTCTGATGATCATACCCGCCATCGGGAGGCTGTCTTGGCTGGCGAAGGAAGCTTGCGTCGCCACTCCCGAGAAAACCAGTAGAAGCGCGACAAGGAGGACTCGCCCCTTGTTCTCACTCAGCCGAATCATCTCCTTCGCCTTGGTTTGTTTTTGGGTCCCAACCTATTTGAACTTGGTGTACCATCTCCGACCTCCCCCTTCCGGGATTCCAAACGCGCAGGAATCAATTGTATCGATGTACCATAGGGACGTCGCATAGGTACGCTGGCAATATTAGCGGCACTAATCCCCTGCATCTCGATATCGGATATGAAGAAACTTCTGCTTGTCAGCATCGTCCTACTAGTGGCCGGAATTGGTCTCATCCTGTACGGCGACCCTGTATTCTCGACGGGGGCAGGATCTGGCACCGAAATCATCGGCACTAATTCCACCCCTGGAGGCGGGGTTCCCCCTGCTCAGCTGCCAAACTCGCATTGCACAACAGGGCCCAACGGAGGCACCGCCTGTACAGGTGGCGCTCCTGGCGGGTCATCTGGCAATGCTGAAACCCTAGCTATCGCGGGGATCGCGCTTTGCGGCGCGGGGCTGTTCCTCTCTGCTGTCGAGTCCTTCGCCAAGCCGGCCTCTCCCGATGCGTCCAAGGTCGTCGCATGAGTCTAGATTCCCACGAAGACAACCAACAGTCCTTTGACGAGATGGTTTGAGACATGGAAAGCACGCTTGAAGTCAAGGGCGTAGAGAAGCGCTATGGGGGCGCGATCGGAGGGATGCTCGCCCTTGACGGGATAACCTTCTCGATTGCGGCGGGCGAGTTCGTCGCGATCATCGGACCGTCGGGATCCGGGAAGAGCACTCTCCTTAACGTCATGGGCGCGCTGGACAGGCCGACATCGGGTGCCGTGCTCATCGCGGGTTCCAACCTGTCAGAGATGAGCAACAGCGAGCTGGCCGCGCTCCGCAACGAAAGAATCGGGTTCGTCTTCCAGTCGTTCAACCTCATCCCGCGGATGACCTCCTTGGAAAACATCGCTCTGCCGATGTTGTTTCGCGGACTAGCGCCTGGGGAGAGGAGAATCCGCGCGGTTTCGCTTCTCGAAGGATTCGGGATTGCTTCCAAAGCAGAGAACAAGCCTAGCCAGCTCAGCGGGGGGGAACAGCAAAGGGTAGCGGTGGCGAGAGCCCTGGCAAACGACCCCCCGATTCTCCTCGCTGATGAGCCCACGGGAAACCTCGACACCAAGAACGCGGCGGAGACCATGCGAATCCTGCAGGACTTGAACGAAAAGCGAGGGAAGACACTGGTCGTGATCACTCACAACGAGGAGATCGCGCGGACGGCGCACAGAACCATCTCCCTGAGGGACGGGAAGCTCGAACGGATTTCGGTGAATTGAAATGGCGTCCAGGGAACAAGGTCAAAACTTCGCGACTCAGGGGGGATCCGTCGGCCGCAGAGCCCAAGGAGGACTGAGAAGATGAAGATGAGGAAGAACCCGTTGGCCTCCTCTTTGATGATTGTAGCGCTTTTCTTGGTTGGGACGGCGCTGAACGCAGCGCCCGCGACCGCGGCCTCTCCTGGCAGCCCGGCCTGCACCCCGCAAACGAACCCATTCAGCGTGACCGATGCCAGTTGGGGCACACCAGGGTCACCGATCAGCGTCTACCCCGGCGACCAAAATGTCCCGCTCACGATAACCATGCTCTTCTCGGGCCCGTGCAGCTCGCCCCAAGCCGACTTCATCCTCAGCTTCGCCGACGCGTCGAACCCCACGCCGTTCACCGGGCCTAACGGAATAACCCAGCCAAAGGACGTCGGGCTGAACATCACTCCCAATTCCTTTGTCACGGAGACCTTCTATCTCAACGTCAACCAGCACGCGACGACAGGCGTCACCTACTACGTCTCGATGATAATCCAGTACGCGAACAACACCGTCGGGGACGTGGTCACCGAGGTTACCCGGGTGCCAATCGCACTTTACGGGCCGGTTCAGCTGAACTTCGCGGCCAATAGCATCAACCTGGTTGCCGGGGCGACGAACAACGTGACCATCTCAATCTTGAACTCGGGGTCTGCTGCCTCGGGTCCGGTGTCCACGACGGTCACCCTCCCTTCGGGTGTAACACTGCTTAACCGGCTGGCCACAACGACCTCGATAGATCCGGGAAGCAGCGTCTCACTGCCGTTGGAGATCTTCGTGTCGTCTTCGCTGAACGGCACCGCGTCAGTCCTTACGTTCACGGCGGAGTACCTGGACGCGTATTCCATCAGCCAGACAGTGACGCAGACGGTCGGCTTCGTGGTCTCCACGACGGTCGGAGTCGAGTCAAACGTCTTGCTGGTGTTCCAGACTGCTGAAAAGCCCCTCACGCCGGACGCCATCAACCAGGTCACGATAACAGTATCAAACATGGGCACGACACTCGCTCGCCAGATCAACACGGTGGTTTCTGCAACAGGCGGCCCCACCGTGCTCGCACAACCTTCTGAAATCGCGACGTTGAGCCCGGGCGCCAATTCCACTGAGACCGTCGGTGTATTCGTCCCGGCCACCGCGGCAGGGTCCGCCTTTTCCTTTACGCTGGCTTCAACGTATCTTGACATTAAAGACGCCACGGACTCGTCAAGCTCCGCTCTTGGACTCTCCGTCGCCAGCACAGCCCCGCCAGAAATCGAGGTCAGTCAGACTGGTTCGGGCAATGCCCTGGTGCCGGGCCAGCTTGACACGGTCTCCGCCGCGATTGAGAACGTCGGTACAGGCGCGGCGACCCGCATCACGTTGTCCGCATCTGTGTCCGCGCAGGCAGGAAGCGTCGAGGCCGTCTCCCCCTCGCTGATCGCCAGCCTTGCGCCCGGAGGGAGTTTCCCGATCAACATCACTTTGTTCGTAGCTCCTTCGGCCGAGAACTCCCCTATCACGCTCACCTTCGCAGTCGCGTACGTTGACGAGTATGGACAGGCCGGCAGCGCAACCCCGACTCTCGGTTTGCATGCCGAGAGCACGGCCCAAATATTCGCCGACGTGGCTCTCTCCATCACCTCGCTGAAGAACTCCGTCGTAGCCGGTACGGACTCGACCGTATCGTTCGTAATGAAGAACGTGGGAAAGGCGGCCATCTACTCTCCGGTCTATGCTTTCACCCCCTCGCAGCCGCTGATCGTCGTCGGCAACTCCACGTTCTCGGCCCTGGGTACCGTGATCAACCCCGGACAAAGCCAGACGTTCTACGCGACCCTGACCTCCTCTCCGAGCGCGACAAGCGGCATCTACTCCGGGAATCTATCCGTTGACTTTTCAAACGAGTACGGCGTCTCGGACCGCCAGTCCTACTCAGTCGACGTCCTCCTCTCGGGGCCGGTAGAACTGGTGGTCCAGAACGAGCTGTTCTCGCAGAACGCGACCGACGTCACTGTCACCGGGAACATCTTGAACGAGGGCCTTGCCTCCGCATACTACGCCTCCGTCTCAGGGTCACTGAATGAATCGAAGTCCGCGGGCAGTCCTGACTACGTCGGCGAGATAGACACAAACTCCCCTGTGCCATTCTCAGTGGTGATTCCTTACCGGGCTCAAGGCACCGGGGTTTTGAGCAACGTCACCCTGGCGATACTCTACAAGAATAGCTTGGGGCAGGTGTCGAACTCCTCGAGTTCCGCGGTAACTGAGCTGAAATCAAGTCAAGTCATCTCGGCTTCCCAGCCGTCGAGCACGCCGTCAACGCAAGCTGGACCGAGCCTCCTTGAACTCGTGGTCATTTTGACGGCCTCCTTCGTAGCCGTCGGGACCGCAGCGGTGGCTGTAATCAGGAAGAGAGGAAGGACCAGGTCTGGCCGCGGCGGAAAAACTGCCGAGGGCGGAAGCGCCCAAATCGCTTGACGACCAGCCTTCTGGTGAAAAGGGCTTGAGAGTGCGAGATGTAATCCTTCTAGCCGCCGGGGCGATGTCCGACCGGAAGGTCAGGGCAGCTCTGACAATAATCGGGATAATAATCGGGCCGGCCACGATCGTCGCACTGGTTGGGGCGACTCAGGGCTTCAGCAACGCCTCGGCGGCCCAGTTCGAGAAGGTTGGGGCGACGACGATTTTCGTGTCTAGCAGCATCGACCTCACTCAAGCTGATTTGAGTGAGATTCAAGGACTGCAGGGTGTTTCCGCGGTGGTACCTTACGACCAGCTGAGCGGATCGATAGACGTCGCAGGCACACCCCAAGGAGTGCAGATAATAGCCACCGACATCGCGGCGCTGGAAAAAGTCCTTCCGTCCTTGTCTCTTGAGCAGGGCTCGATACCTTCCGCGTCAGCCGTAACCGATGCAGTAGTCGGGGCGTCTGTCGCGAACCCGGGCGTGTCGGGCGCGACAAATCTGGCGCTAAACAAGGTCATCACGGTGTCACAGATACAGGCACAGAACACAGTGTTCTCGATCATCGGGGGTGGGGCGGCCATCGAAGGCAGCAGAGGCCCCTCCTCCGGCGCCCAGGCCCCGCCTGTAACCAGGTCATTCGTCGTGACGGGAGTCTACAATCCCTTCGGCCAGGGATTTGCCATCAATCCGGATTCAACAATTTTTGTCCCGCTGGCGGTGGCTCAGGACATCACCCACGTCTACACATACCGCAACGTATTGGTCCAGGCTTCAAGCGCCAAGCTGGTGACCCAGGTCGCATCCGAAATCATGAAACTCTTCGGTAGTGGCAAGGTCTTCGCGAGCACGGTGAACTCCATCCTGTCCATACAGCAGTCCGTTTCTCAGGGAACGAGTACCCTGCTCGAGACCGTCGCAGGCATCTCTGTCCTGGTGGCTTTCATAGGAATCATGACGAGCATGTTCACGTCTGTGCTCGAAAGGACGAAGGAGATAGGCATCATGAAGGCGCTCGGAGCGAGCGGCAGAAACATAATGTTGACGTTTCTCTCGGAGGCCCTGCTAACGGGCTTCGTAGGCGGCATAGGCGGCGCGGGCGCAGGCTCCGGCCTCTCCTTCCTTGTGGTGATTCTGCTGAAGGGGAGCGGAACCGGCGGACCAAGCGGGCCCACTACCATCTCCAATGGCGGGACAAGTTCCCCCGCGTCTCCCTCGCTGGCGATCACTCCCTCGATAACGCCCGAACTCATTCTGTTTGCCATCGTCCTGGCGAGCGTGGTCGGGATGCTGGCTGGAATCTATCCTGCGTGGAGGGCGTCGAAGCTTCCCCCGGTCGACGCGCTGAGGTCGGCGTGAAATGAATCTGATTTACGTCGCATCGGTTCGGAAATTGGGAGCGCTTTCTCAATCGCGACACGATTAGAGGACCCGCGAGTAAGATGCGTGACGGTGAAAGAATAAGAGTGCAGCAATACCGTAACAGGCTCGAGATCATCGGCGACGTGCTCTCCGTCGTTCTTACGTCAAGTGGAGAGGGCGGAGCGAGCGCCTCTGTCATGATGCGGCGATCTAACCTCTCCTACCGAAGCTTCGAACAGTTACTCTCCCAACTTCTCTCGGCGGGGTTCATCACGCAGAAGCAAGAGAAGAAGAGGGTAAGATACGTCGCTAGCGCCAAGGGCTGCGACTACCTTGCGCACTACCACGAGTTCGCGAGATTCGCCGAGTCTTACGGCGTGCGTCTCTAGCGCCGATGAGCACGGAACGGGGAGCTAAGCATTCTAACTCTTCTGCAACGGTAACCGCGCTGCAGAAAAAAGCACATCTGAGATGCAACGCCGTTGCACAGAAATATCTGGGCTTCCGATACCATTGCGATGCACGCGAAGTTGAATCCAACTCTAGGGAAGGATTGGTGGCGGGCTCGGCAGGACTCGTCACGTACAGGTGGCGGACCCGAGGCAGAGATGGAGGCTTAAATGGCTAATGTGCTGGTGATTGTGAGTGTTACCCGACACTCAAAAGGAGGCGCCCACGGATCGGCTGGTACTTCCTTGGGAGGCAGTCCATTCTCGGTTCACGCAGGACTGCTACCAGCGACGCTCACGACAGTTCCTGGTGTATGCTGGATGCTATGGCCTCTCCACGAGCCTAGCCGCTGATTACTTCTTCTCGTCGGGAACCAATCGGAACATTATCCTAGATGCCATGCCGTCGAAGAGGTTGTCGATTGGGAGCTTGAGGCGACTTCCCTCGTGGTGGATGAGCCTCGCCCTCCTGTTGAAGTGCACCACCACTGGTTGAGGAAGCTCTCCTTGGACCTTGAAGTCGTCCCAGACAACTATGGCAGTCCTCACATGAGAGTTCTTTGTGCCCGACAAGGCCCGTTCTACCTCCTTGATGGCGCCCACGATAAGGTCGGGTTCTCGGTTGATCTTGTCGTTCCAGGCTCCCAGTGCAGGGGTAAAATCGAGCAGGACCGCCCCATAGGCGTCCGAGTCAGGTCCGTGGACGGCGTGTCCAATCTGGATGCTGGCCTTATTGATGTCCTTGCCTATTCGGCTCTCCCTCGCGCCACTTAGACGCTTGCACTCGAGGAAAACTGGAAAGGGGAGCTTCTGATCAACAATCTTGAGGTCGGGATAGCCGTCCTTATCCATCATCTGCACTTTACGACCCTTTGTTTTGTGCCAGGCGGCCGTATAGAGTTCTACAAAGAGACTCTCAAAGCTCTCGGGGTCACCGATTCGACTCTTGATCCTGGTTAGAACTGTGTCGTTGCCTATGGCATCCGCTGGTCCCGGAATCATCTCGAGCATGTTGCCCTCTGAGAGGCTCACAAGCAAGAGTGAATCGAGAGACACTTTGGCCGCCATCCGCATGTACTCAAATTCTACGTCATCCGGCTTGAACCCGCCCCACCTGATCAGCTGGTTGCACGCGTTCCACTCAATCCACGCAGGGTGTTTCTCGTTGCCTTTGTCTGCGAACCAGTCTTTCTGGTAGGCGAGGCGGAAGAGCCATTCCAAAGTGGACTTCTGTTGCTTCACGGCCGTAAGTAACTTGTCTCGGTCGCCCCCGATTCTTGATATTGTGGAAGGTCTGGTCATTGCCTCATTGATTTTGTCAATCTCTGGGTCAGGTATCCACTCGACAGTCTCTTTGTAGATCGGGTTGCCATTAGCTCCGAGCGTCCTCACCACCAGTGAGACTTGAGGTCGGACGTAGATGGTTTTTCCCTCGACGAGGTATGCATTCGCACCCTTGTGGATGCATTGCGGGTCGGGGAACCTCAACAACGGCTTCTCTGCCATTTTCGGGCCGTTGACCATTTCCTTCTTGTCCCACCACCCCTGGTTAACGAGCGTTCCGAACGGTCCTCTCGTGAGACCTGTCAGGTGATACTTGAGCTTCAGGATAGTCTCATCGGGAAGCTCGTACAGGTATTCTTCCTCACGAATGATCTTGAACGGGATAGACCTGCTGGGCGACTGTCGTCACACTTCCTCCAACTCCTGAGCCTCCTGGCCTTTAGATGCTTCTCGGTCTGCAGTTGATGGGATTGTGCCCAGATGGGAAAGTGTGTTGAGCATCTAGCCCATTCCATTTGAGGTTGGTCGCCTGAAGGGTCGTGCGCTGACCCTCCA
>Ga0307372_10009530_pt1 | contig 13358 bp, 18 predicted proteins | sample OX1MG_FD_202533 | JGI IMG/M metagenome (GOLD analysis project Ga0307372, IMG submission 202533) | Soil microbial communities from Risofladan, Vaasa, Finland - OX-1 | ecosystem: Environmental > Terrestrial > Soil > Coastal area > Acid sulfate soil | place: Finland: Risofladan, Vaasa | collected...
GTCCGGACTGGGTGGCGGCACTTCTTGGGCCGTAACCCTAAACGGGAATACGCTCTCCTCCACAGGGACATCCATAACCTTCAACAACCTTGTTCCTGCATCGTACGCGTGGGGCACTGCGGCATCGATATCCTGTGGTACCGGGTGCCAATATCTTGCCACCACATCCTCAGGTACTGTCTCCACATCATTAGGATCTGCAACGCAGCCCATATCATACACAAAACAGTACTATCTCACCATGGCTGCCGGATCCAATGGGGTGGTCTCTCCATCAAGCGGGTGGTACAACTCAGGCGCAACTCCAACGATAACAGCATCACCCTCATCTGGATACTACTTCAACGGCTGGACTGGAGCAGGCGCTGGTTCTTACACTGGCGCTGCCCCCTCAACAGCACTGACTATATCGGCTCCGATATCTGAAACAGCTACATTCACCCAAGGCTACTACCTTACAATGGTCGCAGGAAGCGGCGGATCCGTGAGCCCAGCTAGCGGCTGGTACGCCCCCGGAAGTGTTGTCGCGATAACGGCATCGCCTTCCACCGGCTATCAGTTCTCAAGCTGGGCCGGCTCAGGCACAGCATCATATTCCGGCACCATCCGCCAGACCACCATTACCATAAGCTCCACGATAACGGAGACTGCAAGCTTCACCCAATTACCGCCACCACCTGGGTCATATTTTTGGGATTATTCCCCCACCTCCTACAATTACGGGTCCGAAGGGTCGGGAGGTTCAAGCTGTACTGACTATTTCTACTCGGGGCCTAACTGCAGCGGTGCACAGACCTCAACAGCAACAAACGTATATTGCGTGCCTACTGGGGGGGAGTCTGGTACCTGCTATGGCCAAAACCAGGGTGCATATTGCGCAGGTACCGGGGCTTGCTATCAAGCTAACCTAGGGGTCTGTTATCCATTTAACTACTATGGCTCTGGATGTCCATACCCTGACTATTGTCAGTGGTATGGATCGGGCAACACGGGCTCATGCATCGGCTACGTATGCAGCCCTACAAGCGGTTGTATAAACAAGTGAGTGGTAAAATGGCTAAAAATTTCATAACCATATCCATATTAGCGTTGGTACTGGCCAGTGTAGCCGTGTCGCAAACTGCCCCCACCAATAACGGCGTATCGTTGTCATCAATGTTCCCAAACCTTACGGTACACCTTAACATACCAAACTACACTACCCCAGTGAACCTCTCGAACCTTAGGGCTTCGACAAGTATACATGTCTCAACAGGTATGGGTACCAATAAGACCTACCTTCAGGTAATCGGAAGCAATTCGCTATCATTCCAGAACGTGAATGTGGTGCTGTCCGTGACCAGCGGCATGGCGCCGTTCAATTCCGTGGCCATCCTGGGCATAACCCCTGCCACCAGATCCGGTATTTACAACATAACGATAACTGCCACCAGCGGCGAGGAATATGGAAATACTATACTTCATCTTCACGTGTTTAATCCTACCAATGTCACCTTCCTTTACGGGAACGACAGCAACGTGCCGAGCATAGCTGAGGCCAGCCAGGAGATGAATATGTCTATGGCAAATATGTCTGGATATACCACTACCGTTCCCAGTACATCAACCGTGCCTCAGGCACCGTCCCTGGGAGTCGCCAACAAGTCAATATACGGCTACATAGCCGCGACATTTGTGGCAGCGGCGATAGCGGCGGTTGCGTTTGCACTTATTCGCAGAAAGAGGTGAAATCCTACCACCGCTTGCCCGGTGTTACATTTATAGTTATTTCAAAAGAAGTTATACTGAACTAGGGATTACATGTCGCTAACGGTCCATAACACGCTCACCAGGTCAAAGGAGGTCTTCGTGCCCATGAGCGGGAGGAAGGTCAACATGTTCGTCTGCGGTCAGACCGTGTACGACGACGCACATCTGGGCCATGCTAAGACATACATAAGCTTCGACATAGTCGCCAGGTGGCTTAAGCACGAGGGCTATGACCTTACCTACATACAGAACATCACCGACATTGACGACAAGATAATAAGGAGGGCGCAGGAGAGGAAGATGGACCCCCTGCATCTGGCCCGCGAGTTTGAGGCTCGCTTCATGGAAGACATGGAGAGAATCGGAGTAAAGCAGAACGTAACCAAGTATCCCCGCTCTTATGATTACATAAACGAGATAAGGGACCAGATACAGGCGCTGGTCGACAACAACCTCGCATATCACCTTGACGGCGACATGTACTTCGACGTGGCAAGGTTTCCCAGCTATACCAAGCTGTCCGGGATGAAGATAGACGAGCTTGAGAATCACAGGGTCGAGCCCAAGGAAGGGAAGAGGCACGTCTACGACTTCGCCCTATGGAAAGCAGCGAAGGAAGGGGAGCCATCATGGAAGATAAAGCTGGAGTACAACGGCGAGCCCCTCGAGCTTACCGGACGGCCAGGCTGGCACATAGAGGACACGGCTATAACGCACGCGATATTCGGTCCTCAGTACGACCTGCACGGCGGGGCAAGCGAGCTTACCTTCCCGCATCACACCAACGAGATAGCGCAGTCCGAGGGCGCCTACGGAAAGGAGCCGTTCGTCAAGTACTGGCTGCACTCCGGTGTGCTGAACATTGGTGGCGTCAAGATGAGCAAGAGCCTCAAGAACTTCATAACGATAAGGCAGGTGCTCGAGAGCTTCGAGCCTGAGGTGCTCAGGCTGTTCTTCGCGTCCACTCACTACAGGAAGGAGATAAACTACACCGATGAGCTGATGAAGGCGGAGAAGAGGAAGCTCAACTACCTGTACGCCTCTATGGGCATCATCCACAACACAAGGGAGGTTGAGAAGTCAAGCTCGGACGAGGTGATAAACAACCTGACCGACGAGTTCGTCACCGAGTTCGCCGCAGCCATGAACGACGACCTCAACACATCGCTCGCAATGACCAAGCTTCTGCTCACCATAGCTGAGATAAGGAAGATTGCCGAAGCCAATGGGGAGATCGGCAAGTTCGCAAAGGCCAACGCGCTAAAGGCCATACTGGACAGCTGCGGAGTTATCGGAATACTTGGCAATGACAGGTACAAGGAGCAGATACCCCACGAGGTGCAGTCGCTGATAAAGCAGAGGGAAGCTCTAAGGTCGGAGAAAAAGTTCGAGGAGTCTGACGCAATAAGGGCGAAGATAAAGGCCGACCACGGCATAGAAATCGAGGACACCGAATACGGGACCCTCTGGCACAAAGGGGGCTACTGAGCCGGCTCAGCGCCGTCCTTCTTCTCCATCATCTTCTTGCCCAGCTCCACCCTGTTCTCTATCTCGGTGGATATCTTCTGTATGTCCTCGGGCTTCATCACCTTCTCCAGTATGTACTTGGAGTAGTTGAGCGACATCTGCGACAGGTCCATCAGGTACTTCTGCAGGTCCCCAGGCCTCATCACTATCTCCTTGTGCGGCTTAAGGACCTCGACACCCGCAGGCGAGTAGTTGAACGCTATGTTGGCAAGAGAGAAGAAGTTATCCGTCAGCACTGTAACTATCGCGCTCGTTATGAAAAGGCCGTCCTTCTCCAGCGGCTCGTCTATCATTCCGTAGCAGTAAATAACGCCCTTCTCCTTGAGCAGGCGCTGGTTTATCAGGTCCACCAGCAGGGGCTGCAGCTTGTCCTTCTCCTTGTTCTGCATGTCGAAGTACAGCTTAGCCTGCACTCCCCCCTTCGCCACGTGTTCGTCCGTTACCCTCTCAAGTTCGGTCTTGGCCATCTGAATCTATCCCCTTTCAATAATCTGTACAGCCTCATCTATATTAAGCGTGAGCTCCTCCCCGTTTATCATGTTTCTCAGCTTAACCTTCTGCGAGCTCTGCTCCACATCCCCGAGTATCAGAGCGTGCTTCACCTTTATCGAGCTCGCGTAGGCCATCTGGTTTGCCAGGTTCCTGGAGGCCAGGTTTATGTCAGTGGGTATTCCCGAGGCCCTCAGCTTGTTTGCAACCTGCAGCGCGTAAGCGTAATTGGTGTCCTTGACGTGCATCACAAAGGCCTTCGCATAAGTGTACTGCGGCGATGACGAGAAGCCCATGTGGTCAAGTATCCTGTCCACGCCCATGGCGACCCCGACCGCCGGAATCGACTTGCCGTTGTTGTAAACCCCTATGAGGTTGTCATACCTCCCACCGCTCCCGAAGGAGAGGCTTGAGTCCTCCCCGGCTATCTTGCATTCGAATATTATCCCCGTATAGTAATCGATGCCCCTCATAACGGAGAAGTTGAGGTTTATCTTGCCCTTGAGCCCGTAAGCCTTGACCAGTTCCAGGACAGAGTTCAGGTCGCCGCTCTCCTTGCTCTCTCCGAGTATGCCCTTTATGTAATCAAGCTTCTGCTCGTTGGTGCCCTCCTTCGAGGCGAAGCCCATTACCTGGTCAACCACCTCGTTGGCGAGCCCCAGGCCCTTCACTATATCGGAAACCTTGCCCTCCCCAAGCTTCTCGAGCTTGTCGATTGCCCTGAACACATCGATTATCTTCTCCTTGGGCACTCCGAACTTCTCGAACACCAAGTCCGCCACGCTCCTGTCGTTGACATCTACCGTGTAATCGTTTATTCCCAATGCCTCAAGCATGAGCGCCGCAGATGCCACGACCTCCGCATCCACACGCGTCTTCTCCCCTCCTATTATGTCCGCATCAACCTGGGTGAACTCCCTGTACCTCAGCTTCTGGGGCTCGTCCCTCCTCCAGACCTTGCCGGTATAGTACCTCTTGAACGGAAGGGGCAGCTCCTGGTGCATTGCCATGTACCTTGCCAGGGAGATGGTGTTGTCGTATCGGAGCCCGAGCTCCTTGTCGTCCAGGGTGTAGATGAGCTTGCTGTCCTCGCCTATGGCGTTCTTGGCGTTGAGCACCGCCATAGACTCAAAGGTCGGGGTGTCTATGGTGAGGAAGCCCATGCCTCGCAGCACGCTCTCCATCTTGGCGATAGCCTCGTTCCTGAAGAGGGCCTCGTTGGGCATCAGGTCCCTCACGCCCCTGGGGAACGGGATATTCGCCATAAACTCACAATTCAGTTAAAAAGAGAAGGGATAAAAGCCGATCTACATGTTCTTGTTGATCCACTTGGTGAGCGCGTCCTTCGATATTGCGCCCACGTTCATCGCCTTTATCTCTCCATGTTCAATCAGCAGCGTCGTCGGTATGCTCATTACGTTGAACTTTCCCACCAGCTTCTCATTGTCATCAGCATTTATCTTCACGAACTTTATCTTTCCCTCGAACTCCTTTGCAACCTCATCGATTACCGGAGAGTACATTCTGCATGGTCCGCACCACTCGGCCCATATGTCCACTATCACGGGTTTATCCGATTGTATGACTACGGTCTCGAATTCAGCCTCGTTAACATCAATTACGCTCATCTTATCGCCTATCCAGAAATATTATGCCCATATGGGTATAAATAGATTATCTCGCCCTTCAGTGCCATTTTGGAATTTTCTGCCGCAATGCCGTCATCCGCCCCCAAGTCTGTAAACCTGCAGCCCAGGCTGGCCGCCATAGGGGTTGTTCGAGGCGTAAACCACCGCCGAACCCGTGGTGAGGTTGTCAAGCTCGCAGTTGGAGAAGGAGGTAATCACCCCCTCATCAACATCCATGCCTGCACTTCCACCTGCAACGACGTATGTGTTGGGGATAACAGAGATATTGTTGATGTATGGCTTTGTGCAACTGGTCATCGGCACCACTCCCCGTGTGCTTCCGTCAAGCACCGCCACCTCTCCTGCCATATACGGGTTTATGTAGAAAGTCGCGTTCGGCAACGACTGGACAAAGCCAGACAGATTGTGCACCGTTACCATCGAGGCGCGAGGGAGGGCCACGTCACTGTTCAGGTTGATTACGCTCGCCCAGACCGCGGCTATCACTACAGCAACTCCCACTGCCCAGAGCACAGCGTCCTTGCGCTGCAGCAGCCACTCTATCCCCATCGCCGAAAGCACGATTACCGGCAGGGTGAGCAGTGTCATCAGCATGGGCTCCATGTAAACCAGGAGCACCTTTGTTACGCCGCCAGACGCGTAGCTGGCTATCGGGAAGAGGTTTATGAGGATGAAGTATGACAGCAGCATAGGCGAGAACAGCCCTGCAAACCTCACCCTCAGCACGACCAGCGCTATCGCAGACAAAACCGTGGCATAACCTAGCACAGAGAAGTAACTGCTGTTGTACGGCTGCGGAGAGTGGAAGTTGAAGAAGATGGGGAGGTAGAACAGCGGGTCCACATTGAGCCTGACAATGCTCAGGCTGCCGAGCTGTGTCAGCGGGCTCACGGGCTGGTTGATTATGTTGTTAACCGCGGCAATGCGGTCCACCATCGGATAGAGGAAGAAGTTTCCCGACTGCACATAGTAAAGAGTGCCGCTCAACGAGAACGCAAGGATGAGGCCGACGGCCACCGCCCCCAAGCGGAATACGGCACCCCTGAGGCTCTGCTTCCCCTGGAGCACCAGCCCCGCCATGTAAATCGCGAAGAAAAGGAAGAGCGAGAGGCTGAGCGGATTGGTTATGTAGCCCAGCCCTATGAAGAATCCCACCAGCGTGGCCAATGTGGCTACTCTCCCCGCTGTAGGTTTCCTTGCCTTGAGCATCAGCACAAGCAGGTATGTGGCGATAGTGACAAACATCATCGCCGGGACAAGCGGCTCCAGCCTGTTGGCGAACATGACGTCAAGTGGGAAGAAGGCGAACAGCAGCATCCCTATCGCGGCAGGCCGGAATCCGCCCACCTCCCTTATCAGGAGGAACAGGAACAGCCCTTCTATCAGCGACGTGAGGATTACATAGTAGAGAGCAAGGTTAGCGGAGAAGCCCAACATCTTCAGAAGGAACATCTCCGGATAAATGAACCCGCTGTAGAATGAGGGTATGTTTGCTGGGTTGAAGATTCCCTGGTCGGGGGTCCCGAAGTCCGCGTTGAGATACTGGGTGAAGTGAGGGTAGTTGTGCATCACAACTCCCTGCAGGAAGATGTTGTAGTAGATGCCCTCGTCCTGCGTATTGGCGAAGGTCGGTCCTGTGAAGTAGTACAGCCTCACTGCAAGCGTGAGCACAAGCAGCATCAACAATACCGCAAGCTGCCCTCTAGTGCCCCACCTGCCCGTTCCGGTGTCCGCTCCACGCCGCTTTCTGTTTCTCATCCTCACAACCATGCCATAAGACATAGATGGAAGGTAGGCTAAGATATTTAATATTTCGAAGAGATTGAATACCGTGATGATACTTAAGTTCTGAGCCAACGCTGTGAAGATGATCTTGAGTGCTGATATTATGCGAAGGATATCCCCTAAGGCCGTGAAGAAGCTCGTCAGCGACAGCTTCTCGATAAAGGTGAGCGACTCCGCAGCCAACGCCATCGCCAAGATACTGGAGGCGAAGGCGAAGAAGATAGCCAAGTATTCCGTGAAGAGGGCCAAGTCCAGGAAGAGGGCGACCATACTTGAGGAGGACGTGGATACCTACAAGATGAGATTTGGTGGTTGAGTGCCTGTCGGATTCGTCTCAAGGGGCGACAGCGGCGAGATAAAGCTTGAGTACTCCGCTCCCGATGGCAACGTGCGCAAGCTGTGGGAGCGCGTATCCGATTCCATACTTGAGACCATGTTCGACAGTGAGGGCGGCATACTCGAGCAGAGGCTCCACAAGGGTGGGGCAAACGCAGAGGAGTTCCTCTCCAACGAGTCGAAAACACACAAGCTTGAGCTCAAGGAATCAAAGTACGAGTCCATAAGGCTGGACAAGAGCTGCCCGACCTGCAACACTCCCAACCCCTCAAGGCATGTGGAGGCGTTCAGGAGCGCCGGCGAGGTGCCTGTTATGCCGACATATCACTGCAAGCAGTGCGCCACGAAATCCTACTACCTCACCGAGGGTTATCTTGACAATCTTGTCAGGGGAAACAGCTCGATGTTCACCGGAAACGAGCTGAAGGAGCTGCAGGCCGACGAGGCCGCTTTCAAGGCCGAGCTGAAGGCGTATATAATAAGAATCTTCGCTTCCAAGAGGATTGTGTGCATAAAATAGGCGATACTATGACCATATTACTGTCGGAACTATACGGAAAAGAGATAATAACCAACGCCGGAAGGAAGATTGGGCTGGTCGAGGACCTGATACTCGATTTCGAGGACGGAAACGTCTCGAGCCTGCTGCTCACGAAGGTGGACAACCTTGTAAGGAGCGCGAACACCCCGATGCAGCTCGCGAAGAGCAGCGTGAAGTACGGAAGGGTAAGGAGCGTCTCTGAGACCATAATAGTCGGAGAGTCCGACAAGGTAAAGTAACTAATTTTATTTAACATAACCTGGAGATAGCGCTTTCGCTATCTCTACTTTTTTCTAAAAAAGAAAAGAGCGTGAGCTCAGTCTGTTGTGATCTCCCTTGAGAGGTTCGGCCTGCTCTTCAGCAGTATCCTGTGCCCGCAATAGGTGCACCTGACAAACTTGTCAAGCTGCTTTATCGACTTTCCGCAATTAGCGCATATGTATGCCATTTTATCACTTACGTTATTTCTTTATTGCCTTCAGCCACTTGGCCACCTCGTTGTGCAGCGCAGAGCTGCCAGTGTCGATGACCCTTATCTTCAGTTCGCCCCCGTAGTTCTGGTCCTTTAGCTCCAGCACGGGCTTGTACTCCTTCATGTCAGTGTAATGAACCTCCATCCAGTGTATCTTCCCCTCAAGGTACTCCTTCACTATGTCCCTTGTCATGGGCACGGATGAGAAGCTGAACAGTATCCCGTCGCTCCAGTAGAGCGGCACTGTCCCTGCCGGCGTGACCCTCTCCCTAAGCATGTCGTCATAGGTCATCCTCACGACCTCGTGGACCACAAGCTCCTTTATCGGGGAGAAGGTTATCTTTGCCATGTTCTCACTTCTTGGCCTTTGTCGTCATGTCCTGGATGAGCCTCTTCGCGACCTCTCCAGCTGATGTGGTCAGGGCGTATGCCCCTCCTGCATAGGTTGCGTTGCAGTGCCTGCAGGTCCATATGCTCGTACCTACCCTCTTCACGGCCTCCTTGCCGCAAAGCTCGCACTTGTACTTGGTCTGCTTCGACCTCATTACCTCCTTGTACCTCTTCCTTATACGCGCTCCGTATCTGATGCTAGCATTCGCCATAAAATCACTTTGCTGACTGCTCAAGCAGCCTCTTAAGCTCGGCCCTTCTCTCGAAGGCCACGTCCATAAGCTTCTCTACCTCCTCTTTGGTAAAGCCACCTCTTAAACCTTTCTGCATCGCCCTTATATTGGCGTCGTCTATGGCTATGGTGATCCTTCCCTCCGAGGCCTTCTCCTCGCTGCGGTCCAGGTCCAGCAGTATGCTGTTCCCGATTTTGCCGAACGTCGTGGATGTCACTACCGTGTCTATCTTGAGCGGCTTGGATCTGTCCTCCCTGTTCGCCACGCCTTCCACCACCGCCGGCACCTTTGCCGACATTAGCGCCGCCATTGCGGCGAGCGTGCATGCGTCGAACAGGTTGCCGTCGTAGTTGAGGACGTAAAGGTCTATGAACACGCTCCAGACCTTGCCCTCCTCTATGAAGAGGCTCTTGAGGTCTATGCTGTTCGCGGCCCTTATTCCCCTGTCCACTACCCTTGCGAGTTCAATGGCATCCGGGCTAGGCGGGCCCGTCTCGTAATCCGGCGAGGCGAGCGGAAGAAGCTCCGCTGATACCATCATGTTGCCCTGGCTTGGCGTGTCCCTCATCGGCTCCTCTACCGTCATCTTTATCCCGCATAGGACCCTTGTGCTGCCCATGTCGACCTGCGCCGATCCCTCGGCGTTCTGCATGGTCCCGGTGACTATGCTCGTCTTCCTGAACTGCATGAACTGCCTCAGGTCCTCCCTCGTGTTCTTGAGCAGGAGCTCCTTCACATAATTCGTCTTTACTACGTCTATTGCATCCATATCAAACACCACTCGTGTTGTTGCTGTATACCTCCTTGAGCGCATCCCTCTGCGCCTTTGATATCTCGGCACCGGCGTCTATCGCCATCTGTATCGCCTTCGACACCTGAGCCCTGTCAAGCCCCCCATCCATCTGGAGTAGCAGGATCTCGTTGTTCCTCGGCGCGAACGCCATCGGCATATCGCTGTCAGAGAAGTTGTCCTCAATCATGTTGAAGTCTATGGCTATGTGCTCGCCTATTCTCCCGACCGATATCGCGTATGGCAGGTCCCTCATCTGTATTCCCGCGTTGGCGAGCGCCACGGCAGCGGCCGTTATGCCGGCAGCCCTTGTGCCGCCGTCACCTTGAAGCACCTCTATGAAGATGTCTATCTCGCTCGCCGGGTACTCCCTAAGCATGACCACGTTCTCGAACACCTCCCTTATGACCTTCGATATCTCTATCGCCCTCCTGTTCGGCCCCGTCCTTCCGTGGTCCGACAGGCTTGAGAAAGGCGCCATAGCGTACCTGCACTTTATTATCGCCCTGTCCGGCTCCATCATGTGCCTTGGCATGACCTCCTTCGGCCCGTAGACCGCTGCGAGTATCTTGTTGTTGCCCCACTCCACGTAGCAGGAGCCTTCCGCGTTCTTGATCACGTTTGCCTTTATTGTGAAGGGCCTCATCTGGTTGAAGTTCCTTCCGTCAGTTCTCTTGCCGTCTATTACCAGTTCCGGCTTATTTTCACTTGCCATTCAATTACCCTTGTTGTTCTGTTCTAGCATCAGCTTTATCCTCTCGGTCAGCCCTGAGATGTGCGCCTCGGCCTCTATCTTCTTTATCGCCGCTGTCGCGAGCGCCACGTTGCCGCCACGCATCCATATCATCCCGTTCATTCCCACTATTATCATGGTCTTGGCGGCCTCGGATATCTGCCTCACCATCGTGTTTGCCTTGCCTATTACCCTGGGCACCTTTGCGGGCTTGACCATCAGCACGGTTCCGCCCTCAAGCGGCCTCGCCATGGTGAGTATTATCGTCTTCCTGTCTTCCACGTCCTTGATTGTGGCCTCTATCACGTCCCCGACCTTGTAGCTCTCCCTGTCGAACTTGCCGACTATCAGGAGCGTTCGGCCGAAGAACCCTATGTCCACCTCGTAGACCTTGTTCTTCTCCTCGGCGATTATGCCGATCACGGCGTCGTCAATCCTCGGCTTCCACGGCCCCTCAAGCGGTATTATGCCCTTGTGCTCCTCGTCGTAAAGGCCCATTACCTTGGAGTAGGTCTTGCCTCCCTCCACGTAAGTGTTGTCCATTCTTGCCTGCGATTGGGATACCATCTCTCCAGGCACTATTATCTGCTTCATCTTATGCACTTTTTCTTTTTTCGTTTAGCGTAATCTGTGATTGCGTCGGCGGTCAGAGCACCTTGATTATGGCCCTTCCCTGCGTGGCGCTGTTTATCTTGTCGAAGACCTCCGACTGCATCCCGGCGGGGAACTCCAGTATCGCCTGGAGGCTTCCGTCGCCGAGCCACTGGTCGGACTTCATCCCGTACTTCTTCAGCGTGCCGAACGACCTGTTGGCGAACTCGGCGGGTATGGTCACCTCCACCTTCGCCACCGAGAACTTTATCGGCATTATCAGCGTTATCTTCTTGACTATGTCCTCTATCTGGTCGCTCGGGGACTTGAACGGGTCGATAGCGACCTTCGCCTCACGCATCGCGTTCTCCACCCTGAGTGGCGGGTTGGGCGCGTTGGTTCTCGGGTCGATGGAGTTCTTCGCGATTATCTCCACTATCTGCTTCCTCTTCTCCTCTATCAGCCTGACCCTCTGCTCCGTTGTTATCGGGACCTCGCCCTGCTTCAGTATTATCTCGGCTATCTTCGCTATGTCCGTGGTGCCGAAGGCCTTCTTTATCTTGTCCTCCGCAGGCCTGTCGCCCTTCCTCGCGTCCTTGAATACCTCTTCTACCTCTAGGACGACCATCGGGTCGCTCCTCTTGCCGGTTATGTACTCGTAGGCGAGGTCGGAGTTGACGAAGATCTCGAACTCGTCCCCGTTCCTCTTTATCTTGGCTATGACTGTTTTAGGAGATGGCATAAAATCACGAGACTGACGCCCTTAAAGATACTTCGATATCTTCTCGGTCGTGAACATCTCGAATCCAACGTCCTTCTTTATCGTTGAAATGTCAATGTTGTTCTCGGTCAGCTTGCCCTCGTGGAGCTTCTTCACTATGCTGACTCCGAGATTTATGGAATCCTCAGTGCTGATTCCGTCCTTGTAGTTCTTTATCAGAATCTCCTCGGCCGCCTTCTTTCCCGAGCCTATCGCGTCCGCCTTGTAGCCGAGGTATGAAGCTCCTGGCTCGACCTCGAAGAGGCGTGGCATCTTGTCGACGCCTCCGACAAGCAGGGATATCGCATAGGGCCTTATCCCTCCGTACTGGGTCGCCATCTGCATCTCCTCTGATATCTCCTTTGCAATCGTCTCCACGGATTCGGTCTCGTCATAGACCATCCTGTGCGTCTGGGTCTTGCCCCTTGTCATCGCTATGACCCTAAGTCCGTCCGCGACCAGGCCGCTGTAGGTGGCTCCTATGTAGGAGTCAACCCTGAATATCTTCTGGGCTGTGCTCGGTATAGCGAGCAGGTCCAGGACAGGCTTGTGGGCTACGAGCACTACGCTGTTGTCAGCGACTATGCCTATAGAGGTGGCTCCTCTCCTCACGGCCTCCTTGGCGTACTCTACCTGGAACAGCCTGCCGTCGGGGCTGAACATAACCCCCCTATCATATGCTTGAACGTTTGGATACATACATCTCACCGAATCGAATATAATCAGTAAAAACCGATAAATCAGATAGTATTATTTAAGAAAACAAGCTTTATATAGGTATAGCTGGCTTCCATCCAGTCCCTCGCACAGACCCTATACGTGCACCAGGCTGCCTATTATCGATGGTGCCGAGGCGGCTATCACAATACCCACAATTCCAGAGATTAGGGTCAGGACTCCGACTGCTATAATCACATACGCCATAACCCTATCCTTCTGTTCCCTCACCGCCCTATTTCGGACCAGAATACCAACCGTCAACACCACTATGCCTACGACTAGTATCACGACTCCCATAGTCGCTATCTGGCTCTGCACCTGGCCCTGTATCTGGCCAAGCTGCTGTGTCAGTGCCTGTGATGTGTTGGTATAGCCTTGCAGTGATACGGCCAAATAATCACTATATCCAGATTAGCGATATCAATGTATAAATATGTTCCACCGACCTACTCAATGCACCTCCTCGCAGCAGCCTCAGAAAGCAGGGCCATCGTGTCCAGGCTGTTAAGGCCGCTCCCTTCAAGCATTAGGCCTATCTCGGTGCACCCTGATATGACCAGCTCGGCCCCCTTATCGGCGTACTTGCGGGCAAT
>Ga0307372_10009531_pt1 | contig 13357 bp, 10 predicted proteins | sample OX1MG_FD_202533 | JGI IMG/M metagenome (GOLD analysis project Ga0307372, IMG submission 202533) | Soil microbial communities from Risofladan, Vaasa, Finland - OX-1 | ecosystem: Environmental > Terrestrial > Soil > Coastal area > Acid sulfate soil | place: Finland: Risofladan, Vaasa | collected...
CAATAACATCCCAATCTATTTCATCAAATCTCTTTTTGGCTAGAAGCCGAAGGTCTTCTCTGTCAGTAGGTCTATCTGCCCTACTTTTAGCCACTATGAGACACTCCAAACTAATCACTCTCAATGTATTTTTAGTGTCAACTGGAATTATTGTAGACATTTCCAGTATTGATTTAATCGATATTTCACCCACATCCTTTCTAAAAAAATCGACTTTAAAGTGCCTGGGAGTTTGCCAAGAATCTCGCTTATCCCTGAGTTTGATGTATCCCTTATCCAACAAGATATCATCAGATAGTGCACTTGCTAGTGCAAAATCCAAATCTTCAGAAGATCTCCCTTCTCTTGTATGTAACATTACTGCAGCTGCTCCAACAAGAACAACATCTCCGATATCTTTTGCTACTTCAACGGCTTCACGCACTAGTGGATTCATATCTTGATGATCTATTGTTTTCTTCTTGTACTTTTTTTACATATTCAATAGGAAAATGTGCTCTAGTTGTTAATTTGTCGCCATACTGTAACTCTATAGATATAGCATCAAGTGAACTTCTTCCACCATTTGCTACACAATCTAGATACACTCTTTCTATTTTATTGGTAAAGTCACCTACAAGTGGAAGCAATACAACTCGTCCATTATCACCTTCACTGAATCCACTTTTTTCTTTTAGAAATCTGGATGCAGCATCTAGATCATTTACATATACGTAAAAATTAGAAGGTGTCTGATATTTGGTAATATCCCATGCAGCATAATCCAAGGTAGTTAAAACCTGACCCGGAATATTCTTTCTGGCAAAAACTACATCTGATTCAGCATAATATTTTCCAAATCTTTTAGCATTCTTTAATGCAATTAATGATGGCAAAAGTTTCTTTAATACAGATAACGGTTGTGAAACAACATCTGTTTTGATCTCAAATTGATTACGTCCAAGTTTAGCAAGATTAAGTGATTCCAGAATATGCAATCGATGATAGGCAGTGAACAGGGAACCAGCTAACGGAACCGCATCTTTTTTTATGCTATAGACTGGCCTATCACTGAATTCCTGGGCAAATGAAACTGCACGTATTACATCAGGAATTGATTCTGGCAGCGAGTGGGTTAGTACCATGTTAGTATTATATACATGAAATATATATAACATTTTATTATTTATAATAAATTTATATATATTAATCACATAAACATAATTGCCCTAAATCAGATAATATACTACAATGAGCCAGTCACCAGACGGTCGAAATTATTCGTCTCTGCAATGTTTCATTATTTCATACAATGATCTAGAATCAGAGAGAAGAAAAGTTTCGTGATCCTTCAAAGTATGTGAAATTATTACATGGAAGTTGGAAAGGTTTTCAGGAAGAGCGCATCACTATCTACATCATTTTTATTTTTAGATGGTTGTCAGAATAAAATCTTATCCAGTTCATTGACTTGGATGACCACAAAAATTTGCATGGTAGAGATAATCATAGCAGGTGACACACTCCTTTCAATTTAAAGGAAATTTTACAGTTCAAGTTTTGACAATAGTTTGGTTGCAACCAGGAATAATATGATAGCTCCAATCCCCAGTACTGCCATCTCTGCTGCCACGGTACCATTAAAGTATCCAAAAATTCCTGCACGAACCACGTCTACAAGATATGTCAAGGGATTAAAGTAAAACGCAGTGGATAAAATTGGAGGAGCCCCCTGTGCTGGATAAAATGCAGTGCTTACAAATGCAAAGAACAGAAATACGGTATTAATCACCACGTTAAACCCCTCGCTTGATTTCAGCCTAGTTGAAATGATAGATGCAATGGAACCAAACAGTATCGAACCTGTAATTGATGCAAATATCACAAGAGGTATTGTCAGTACATTAAACTCCACCTGCTTGAAAAACAGCGGATATCCCACTGCAGTAATCATTGCAGCGCTCACAAGACCGATTATTCCAATGGTATACACATTTGATAAAATATACTGGGCACGCGTAAACGGCCCAACAAGAATCTGTTCAAACATTCCATGCCTTCTGTCATTCCAGATTATTATTCCAGAGATCAATGTGCTGTTCATGATATTGAACCCAATCATCCCTGTTGCAATAAAGGCAGGATAGTCAAGTGTCTTGTTTCCAAACGGAACCTGGTGTATCAGTGAGGTATACGCAAATCCTGCAACAAAGATGTAAATCAAAGGAAAGATAATCTGCCATATTACAAATCCCATGTTGAGGGAAATTGTAAGATTCCTATTGACTAGACGAATTATTGGATTCATTAGAATTTTTCACCACTGAAAGAAATATCTCTTCAAGGCTTGTTGGGACAACGCTGAGGTCATCCACAGTGATATCATTTGAGGCAAGTATCTGCAGTATGTTTTGTAGAACCTGCTCTGACTTGGTAGAGTGGACTGTAATGACAACGCCCGAGTCATGCTCAATGGTACAGCCAGGTATGCCAGCCAGGAGAGATGGAATGTTTTCTTGTTCGCTAACGTGAATTTTTATGGTCTTTTGCCTTCCAAACTTGTTTTTTAGCTCCTCAGGCGTATCAACTGCAATTATCTTCCCCTTGTTGATTATTGCGATATCATCGCAGAGATATTCGGCTTCTTCCAAGATATGAGTAGTAAAAAATATTGTAAGGCCGTCCTTTACCTTTCCTTTGATATAATCAAGCAGGCCCCTTCTTGCAGATGGATCAAGCCCTACAGTGGGCTCGTCCAAAAACAACAACTCCATGTCATGCATAAATTCCCTGGCAACCTGTACCCTCCGCCTCTGTCCAATTGATAGATCATCATTTTTCTTTTTCCTGATATCAGCAAGATCAAATGCAACAAGGAGTTCTTCGACTCTAGTTTTTCGTGTCTTTTTATCCACATTCCACATCATGCCATATTTTTCAAGTGACTTTTCCACACTAAGGGTTGGCTCGTAGCTTGGCTGCTGCAATACCACTCCAATTTTTTTGCGTATTTCAAGGGGTGATTTGATACCATCAATTCCCAAAATGTTCATCTTGCCGCCGCTTGGAGGAATCAGTGTAGTCAAAAGTTTCATGGTGGTTGTCTTGCCAGCACCGTTTGGTCCCAAAAATCCAAAGATCTTTCCCCGTTCAACTCTTAGATCGATGCCATCCACTGCAATGAAATTGCCATATGACTTTGAAAGGGAATTTACCTCGATACAGTACAATAGATGTGATCCTTTTTCCCCACTAATTTATGTAATGAAATTGTGGTTTTGTCTAGTTCAAATGATCAACCAGAATTCCATATTTGCATAACACTTTTGTACATGTTTTTCTGAAAAATAAAGTTACCCTTACACTTTAAGAAAATACAATAATTATATAAATATGTAAGGGTAACTAGTTACATGGTCACAATAAAGAAGAGAGTATTGAAAGGACAAACCTACTATTATCTAAATCACAGCATAAGAGAAAACGGTAAAGTTCAACCAAAAGAGGTGTACCTAGGAAAGAAGATTCCTACAAACATAGAAAAAATCAAGAAGGATTTTCTTGATGATATATACAGAAAAAAATGGTATTCTGACATTGATATAATCAAAAGAAATTTTGCAAAAAACCAAAGGATGATGCCAAAATCTGTACAAGAAAAAGAACTGGAGAATTTTGCAATCAACTTCACGTATGATACACAGAGAATAGAGGGTTCCACACTTACCCGCAGAGAAACCTTTGACCTATTGGAAAGAGGTATCACCCCAAAGAGCAAGCCAGTGAGAGATGTGCAGGAAGCAGAAGCACATAGAGACCTTTTCTTTGAAATTCTAAAATCAAATAAAGATTTGTCTTTGAATCAAGTTCAAGAATGGCATTGGAAGCTCTTTAGTAAGACCAAGGTAGGCATTGCGGGAAAGATCAGGAATTATCAGGTGGCCATAGGAGGAAGCAAGTTCGTACCACCATCCCCCGTAGAAGTGTTCCCTATGCTAGAAGAATTCTTCAAATGGTACAATAAAAACAAGGACAAATTGCATCCGGTAGAGCTTGCGGCAGTTGCACATTTGAAATTTGTTGCAATACATCCATTTGGCGATGGTAATGGCAGAGTTTCAAGATTGATCATGAATTTCATACTTGACAGGAAAAAATATCCCATGCTAGATATCCCATATGACGGAAGAAGCAGCTATTACAATGCCCTTGAAAGATCTCACGTGAAAAAGGAATACAGGGTATTTCTACAATGGATTATCAAGAGATACATAAAAGAACATAAGAGATACCTCAGACAGATTCCCCAGGCATTGAAAGACTCGAACTGAAGCGATATCAGATTAGAGAAAGACTTTCTTTTATCTTCCAAATAAGACAGCATAGTTTGATGGCTTGTTAGGTTCGCTTACTGCCAGAGCTTTTAGGTGCAATATGATAGCAATTGAGAGGGTAGCGAAAACCTGGAAATATTCAAAATTGTTTATTACCTTACATGGCACAAATAATTTTTTCATGTCTCATAGTAAATCCTTCAAGTAAGTTATGTTGTTATTAAATGAAAATGACTTTTTGTTTAATAAGAAAGTATGGTATTATACCAGAGTATACTTTAGGTGAAGTTGTTTAATGGATGAGGGTGCGTTTACCAGTCCCTCTGGGAAATTAATAAGAAACAAAAACAATCAAACAACTTTTCTGCCAGATAAATTGCCGCCCACTATAACATACAATGCAAGTCTGATTACATTTGTGAGTGAGGCAAGCAACCAGCTTGGCCAGCTACAGGAATAGGCTCATTACTTCCAAACCCCGATCTTATAATCAGACCGTATGTATATCGCGAGGCAGTTCTTAGCTCAAAGATAGAAGGTATACAGGCATCCATGTTAGATCTTTTTAGATTTCAAGCTGGTGATCCTGATAATGCCTGATGAACGAGGGCAAAAAAGGATCATAGAAGTAATCAACTATGTCAATGCTACACATGAATGTCTAAAGAAAATCTACAATGGAGAAAATGTCAATCTACGGATGATAAATGAAGCACATAAAATGTTACTACAAGGAGTCAGAGGACAAGAACTAGAACCCGGTATGGTTAGAACCATACAAAACTGGATAGGACCGGAGGGGACAAAGATAACTGATGCAACATATGTTCCACCGCCGCCTGAACATGTCAATGATTTATTATTAGATCTGGAAAAATTTATTCGCGAACCAGTACCATATATGCCGCCATTAATTCAATGTGCCATAATGCACTATCAATTTGAGGCCGTACATCCATTTGGTGATGGCAATGGAAGAATAGGTCGTTTTCTAGTACCGTTGGTTTTATCTGAAAGAAAACTATTGAGTCAGCCAATTTTATACCTTAGTGCATATATTGAACAAAATAAAACACGATATTATCAGGCATTATTACAAGTAAGTCAAAAAAGCAAGTGGAATGAGTGGATACACTTTTTCTTGATGGCCGTCATTACACAAGCCACTGACGCCATACAGAGAATGAAAAAATTGATGGAATTGAGAAGCAAATACGAAGAAAAACTAGAGAAAAAAAAGGCGTCTGCCAGTGTCATCTTGTTAAATGATCTACTCTTTGCAAATCCATTGGTAACGATCACCAAGGCTTCGGATTATCTCCAGATAACATATCCTCCAGCAAAAAAAGCAATCGAGTATCTTGTGGACATGGGCATATTGAAAGAATATGGATCTAGAGAATGTAACCGAATATTCATAGCACATGAGATAGAAGCACTTTTAAGATAAATCTGGTATTCACAGAAAGAAGTTAAGACATCATACATGCCAGTGATCATTTCGTTCATTTCTAATCTCAAGGCCAGAAAAAATAGATCGCTGGTCCAAAACAATTTTTATATCATACACTTGCCATCAGGTTTCCATTGTCAGAATTTGATTCATTGATGAGTAAACTCTTGGAGCAAAGACCCGATCTTACCAAGGCACAGATAGATGAAATGATATTAAGAAAGAAGGAAAAGATCGGTGCAGGATACCTTACAGACCAGGGCGCGTTATTTCTGATATCATCAGACCTTGGTGTGTCACTAAGCGAGCCCCTGAAGGTAGAGATGGGCCTCAAGGACCTCTATGTAGGTGCAAAGGAGATTACACTTGCAACAAGAGTGATGAACGTTTATCCAGTAAAGCAATTTTCGCGCAAGGACGGCTCCCAGTTTCTCTTGCGTACAATGACAGTATATGATGGAGATTCTAGGGCACAGGTAAAGTTGTGGGATGAAAAGGCAAACTTGCCAGGTATTGAAAATATCAAACCAGGTGATCTAGTCAAGATAATCAAGGCCTATGTAAAAGCAGACATGAAAGGAAACCCAATAATCAATGTGGGCTCGGGCTCTAATGTTGAGCCAAACGGCACTACAAGCACCATACCATCTCTTGATGACATTACAGATGATGTAAGTAACGTAAAAGAGAACCAGCAAAATCTCGTAGTTACAGGAATTCTTGACGGCAATTTACGAACATCGGAGTTTACAAATTTCAAGGGCGAGCCAGGAAAATCTTTGCAGCTCAGACTAAAGGGAAAGGACGGAAACATAATGCGAGTTGTATTGTGGAACAAGGATGAAAGTACAATACCAAAGGTTGTAACATCAGGTGCAAAGACAAGACTGATAGGAGTAAAGACAAAGGTTGGCCAGATGGGACTTGAGATCCACGGCGACGAGGGTACCGTACTAGAGATAGATGGAGCAACAGAGATCCAGCCAATTGTCATCAGAGTTTTATCAATTACAAAAAGCGATTCAGGAAATACATTGATTCTTGGCACAACACAGGACAAGAAACTTGTAAGCATTACCGATACAGCACTTGTTACAAAGGATCTTTTGTTGGGAGATGTCATTGAATGCATGCCATCAAAAGTTTATGGAAAATCAATCATACTAGAAGGTGATTCATTTGTAAGAAAGATAGATGATCAAGGCATTCCAACATTGCAGGATATCAGGACAAAAATAAAGGAGATAAAACCAGCCGAGACGCCATACTGCATCGAGGCAATAATTCTAAAATCGCCAGAAAAGCGCGAGATCCAGACAAAGAGTGGCGAGACTGTCTTGCTTTCTGAGACATTCATCGAGGACGACACTGGGCAGATTTGGCTCAAGGGCTGGAGATCACAGGCAAGACTGCTAGAGCAATTCACCCAGGGAGAAATAATTTCAGTCACGGCAGTAAATGCAAAGGCAGGCCTTGAGGGCAGGACAGAGTTGTTCTTGTCGGCTTATTCAGTAATCATGCGAAAGAACTGATTTTACCTGACAAATGATTTTCCAAGAGCCAATCAGAATTCCCAGATATAATTTAGAAAACTTTCTCCAGATACCTGAGCCTTGGACATAACGCATTTCAAAAAAACTGATTATTCCAGGATTTAACAACATAACATGCGCTTTACTTGCCTTGGATTTTCCTGTTTTGCCACGCAATTGTAATACACTGTCAACTGGTACACCAGCACACAAAGATGTTACATGCGGCATTGACATCTCTGTCAATACCGGTGTTACAAACAGAACAAGCATCTTTAGGTGCTTTTGGATACTATTAGCTTTGACCCACATACCAATGATAATCCGGAACATTCGAGGTAACGATGAATGCGGTTAATTCCTGGAATGTGTGAAATGAGCACATTTCCATCTACTGATAAGGAATTAGGACAGAGTTTCAGATTTCAATAAACTTAATTATTCGTAAAAAGTACATCAAGTACGAAAACAAATAACATTAAAAATTATTTTGTAATGTTTTTACTGATACTTTCAGCTTTAAGCATGGTACAAAATAACGCTTTTGCAACATCAATAAACCTTGGAACAGCTGGTAATTATGCTATACTCTCAGGCAATAACGCCGGAGTCATAACCAACGGTGTATCAGGTCAACTTGTCTCTAGAGGTAATGTAGGACATACTTCAACAGAATCAGCTCCATTTACATTTGGACTTGGTTATGGTGACGTATCTAGTCCAGCAATACTTGGAACTACAACAACTTCTGGAACTCCAATCGGCGATGCACATGCTGCACTTACTGCCATCGGAACATGGGATGGAACAACAAATACCGGTTTAGCATGTACATTCACATTCACGAACGGAGCAATTGATCTGGCTGCTGATACAACACACGGCCATGTAGGTCAATATGTACCTGGAGTCTATTGTATCGATGGCGCAGCTAGCATAGGCGCTGCAGGAATCAACCTTAACGCCAGTGGAACTTATGTATTCAAGATTAACGGTGCCTTCACTACAGTATCAGGCTCAACTGTCACATTTAATGGAGCAGCTGGAGGCAGCAACAGTAATGCTGGCAACGTATTCTTTGCATCCGTAGGTTCAGCACCAGCTGCATCATTAGGTGCAACAACACAGCTCTCAGGAACTGTATTGACAGGATCAGGAGCAATCACAACAGGTGCAAATGATAATATGACAAACGCCAGATTCATATCAGAATCTGCGATTACCATAGGCGGAGGAGCTAACCTCTTTTCATCACCTCCTGCAATTCTAACACCTGTTATAACAATCTCCCCAACATCTGGTCCAATGGGTACTTTAGTAACAGTATCAGGTTCTGGATTTGCAGATTCCTCTGCAGTTACCATCAAGTATGACGGTACACAGGTGACAACTACAACGACAACTGCCTCTGGAGCAATTCCAAGTGGTGTCACGTTTGTAGTGCCAGCATCAGCAGCTGGAATCCACACGGTCCAGGCAACAGATGCATCATCCAATACGGCATCAACTACATTTACAGTTACAGCACCTGCTATAACAATCTCCCCAACATCTAGTCCAGCAGGTACTCAAGTAACAGTATCAGGTTCTGGATTTGCACCATCATCCACAGTTACTATCACGTATGACGGCAGCACGGTTACCACAAGCCCGATAACAGTTACAACTACCGCATCTGGAGCAATTCCAAGTGGTGTCACGTTTGTAGTGCCAGCATCAGCAGCTGGAATCCACACGGTCCAGGCAACAGATGCATCATCCAACACGGCATCAACTACATTTTTAGTTACAATTATTTCTGTTCCAGAATTTCCTATCGGCGGAATGGTATTTCTTGTAATAGCTTCCATGTCAGCCTACTTGGTAATCAGATACAAGGCACTCAAGACATACTGAAATATCAGAGGCTCATCCTGACAAAATATTATTAGAACAGTCAAGAAAAAGAGACTATTATGATGTCTACCTCTACCGCATTCAGATCTAAAGTCAGGTTCACTTTTGGTGCATGCTTGATGACTCTTGCATTTTACACCTACTTTCTTTACCAGAGCGGTGGTGGAACCACATTCTATCTTCCCCCGCTTGGGTTATCCCTTTTTGCAGCAGGATTCTGGGCTGGGTTTGCAAAGACAGGCATATACAAAAAGTTTGGGACAATGTTCCCCTTCATTGTCGGGGCGGTATTTATGACATGGATGGCGTGGGATACGGGGTTGCACGATTATATTGTGAATTCACCATATGGCTCCACCTTGGCTGAAGTTGCAAGGAAGGTTGCAATCTTCGTGCTTGATGGAGCTGGAATCCACGCATCAAACGTTGGCAATCAGATAATACTGCCAGCAGGCTCCAAGGTGCAGTCATTTGATGTTGTAAACAGTTGCAGTGGGGCCGATACCACGATCCTGTTTCTTGGCGCATTTTCTCTCATGCTTATCGATATCAGACGGAGATCTGTATCACCAAAGAAGATTGCTGTCTGTTTTGTTCTAGGGGGATTGGGAATATATCTGGCTGCAATAATGCGCATTCCATTACTGGGCATGATTGGATATTACTTTGGTTATCATACCATGGAGACATTTCATACATACTCGGGTTATCTGATCTTTATGATATCAGTGGTCATATTTTGGTGGCTCTCGCTGAGATGGATTGGAAGCAAAAAAGAACATGAAAGAAGCCATACAGCTTTATCTTGAAGAAGTTAAAAACTCAAAGCTAGTTGAGTGTTGGGCATAATCTTTTCTAAAAAATATGCTAGTTACCAAGCATACGCTTGATGTATCGTGGATTCACATTACCTGTAATACAATTGTAATACACTACAATCCGGTACACAGAGACGCACATCAGTAGATATGATGATACGTTATCAAATCCACGTACTGGTGATGGATCTATTCCAAATGTTTCCTTGACGGTACAAAACGACTAAATTGATACTCCCCTGTTACGGCATATCTTCCAACCTTTCCTGGATTTGTAAAATGAAATCAATTCTAGTCTTTCGCCTTTCATATGACGGTATCGCTTTACTTGGACAGCAGATGATTTCATGGTATCTGCTAAAATCATACAGCTTCCAGTCATTATATTCTGCATCTGCTACAACATACTGTACAGTACAGGGAAGATGTTCCACCAGATTTTGATACTTTTGATCATCATATACATTTGCAGATGGGATGACAGCAGACAATGACAGCACTAGCTTGCCAGTGGTTGGTAAATCCAAGCTTGTAATTTTCCAAACTAAACAGTTCAGGGATCAAAAGTTTTGATATGTCAAAATCATTGTAAAATATTGGAATATGAATTTTCAACAATGTGTCAATGATTTTTCCAGAATTTAGCAAAATCAGAAACAATCAATTTAAAAAATCTAGTCCCAAAATCCCCGAGTTGTAACATATTGCCTTTCCGCTTCATAAATTTGCTTGTAGAGTTCTTCCTCGCCTACCATGTTTCGCAATATCCTTGCTGCAGTGTCGGCACCCACGCCATATCCTGATATCACAACAAGTGCAGTCTTGCCAAAGTTTGCAAGAAGCGATGACACCTTCCAGGCCCGGGAAAACTTGTGGTTCTCCTCAGTTGTTATCTTTTTTCCCGCAATCTTTTTTTGCACTATTTTTGGCAGGTCATAGTCAGAGTAGAATGTTGCAGAGATCTGCCTGGACTTGCAGTAGGGACATGACGGGATCTCGTTTACCTGTCCTGTCTCGACTACTTTTTCCCACTTGCCGCACCTTACACATACCAGCCTGTGCCGCGTCTTCATCAGCCGTGACTTTACCAAGTCAAGTATCCCCTTGTCCATGTTTGCAGGAGATGCATAGTACTTGGTCGTATGGTCAAGTATTGGCTCTGCAAGTTTTGAAAAGCCCTCAACTTCAACCCATGTAATCTTTACCTGTCCTGACTTGATGTCTTGCAACAGTTGCGATGTGTTTTGCAGGTCATACTTGTCGTGGTACAGTTCCCGCAGTGACTCTTTTGCAAGTGCAGTCTTTGAATATTTTTCATACAAGAATCTTGCAGACTTTCTGTCATATACTGCCTCCCTGCCTACGATTCCAAACTTTTTTGCAACACACCATGTCCTCCAGTTTATGTTGTGTGTTCCTGCAAGCGAGGCCTGCACTATGTCTTGCAAATCATACTCATCTGCGATAACATCACGCACAGGCTGTTCAAGGATGCGTCCGTTTGATGACAGCATTATCCTATATGCATCAGACCTTGAATCAACAAGATATCCGCTCTTTGCAGATATCATTGCAGAAAGCAGCATTGCAAGTGTAGAGTTTATTCGGGTTCCAAAGCAAGAATGTATTACAATAGTATTTCGCACCCTCTGCGATTCGACTACAATGTTTTTTTCATCCGGAATTATCCCAAGCTTTAGGTTGTCAATCACCTTATTTGTAAAAGGCGCAACAATTGTCTTGGTTCTGACCATGCCGACTTTTTTTGCAGTGGCATAGTCAACCGGGATGTTCTCGCCTTCCCAGTATGGAACATTTATCCCAGCAGACTGGATTGGTTCCACGTTTACCTTGAGTGAGCTGTCATCAACATTTAGTATCCTCCACTGCATTCCCCGCAGTACAAAGACACTGCCCTGCTCCCCATTGTCTCCCACAAATCTCTGGTCCAGGCTTCCGATTATTTTTTTAGATGCGGTATCAAAGACCTTGAATTTTAAAATATCTGGAATGGTGGATAGGTTCTCAAAGTGATACCTAAACGAGCGACCTCGTTTTGTAAAGGCCATCTCTTCCTTGTCCAGGTATATGATATTGCCATTGTGCAAAACCTCAAGCACCTCGATGAGTTCTTCTATTGTCATATTTCGAAACGAGTAGGCCTGTTTTATCATGTCCAATGCCAAGTCAAGTGATACCTTGCCAAACTGCATGCTCATCCCAACCAAGTGGTGTGCAAGAACATCTAGTGCACCATCATGGACTATCTGATCTTCAATGGATTTTTCCTTGACACGTTCAAGGATGGCAAGTGTCTCAATTTCATCATCAGGGTTGTTTGTCACAATCAGTCCCTTTGCAGATGACCCACGTGTATGCCTGCTCCGGCCAATTCTTTGCATGAGTTTTGAAACTTGCCTTGGGGAGCCATAATGAATCACAAGTTCAACAGAACCAATGTCAAGGCCAAGCTCAAGCGAAGATGTACACACAACTATTCCAGGCTTGCCAGCTCGCAGTGTATCTTCAGTCTCCTCGCGAACCTGCTGGGAAAGAGAACCATGGTGGAGATCTATTGTAATGCTAGAGCGCTCCTTTAGTACTGATGCAATATACTCTGATTCGCCCCGGGTATTTGTAAACAGCAAGACAGGAGATGACGGATAGTTTTTTGTCACATATTCTATGACATGGTCAACCACATCAGTAATGGTACCCTCGATGTACTTTACCTCAACATCATATTTTCGAATCGAGTGGTCCTCAATTATCTTGCATTTTCTTTTTGTGCCAACCACAAACTTGGCAGCTTCGGCAGTATTTCCCACAGTTGCAGACAGTCCTATTCTTGTTATGGAATATTTTGTATTTGCCTGGAGCCTTTCAAGGCTGAGCGAGAGCTGGGCTCCCCTTTCGTTGCCCAATATCTCATGCACCTCATCTATTACCATCCATTCTATTTCGTCAAGGGCGTGTAGCATTACAGGCTGTGTGAGCAGTATGATTAGAGTTTCAGGCGTAGTTATCAAGATGTCAGGTGGGGCCAGGTTTATCTTGCGCCTCATGGATTGTGACGTGTCCCCGTGCCTTACCTCAATTCGTAGTCCCTCGTTTTCAGCATACCTGATAATTCTCTTGAAAACATCCCTGTTTAGTGCGCGAAGGGGAGTGATGTAGAGTACTTTTATCTTGCCCTGTTTTCTAGAGTGTGCAACTCGTGAAAATATTGGAATTACGGCAGTCTCTGTCTTGCCAGAGCCAGTTGGCGCAACCACCAAGGAATCAATCTTTTGAAATATTACAGGAACAGCCTTTTGCTGTATCTCGGTCAGGTGTTCAAAACCA
>Ga0307372_10009533_pt1 | contig 13356 bp, 13 predicted proteins | sample OX1MG_FD_202533 | JGI IMG/M metagenome (GOLD analysis project Ga0307372, IMG submission 202533) | Soil microbial communities from Risofladan, Vaasa, Finland - OX-1 | ecosystem: Environmental > Terrestrial > Soil > Coastal area > Acid sulfate soil | place: Finland: Risofladan, Vaasa | collected...
TACCTCGCGAGGGGCTTACCTCGCGGCGGCCAGGGCCAGGTCGGTTGGCTCGGCGGCGGCAAGCGGGGCGCGGCCCGAGATCAGGTCGGCGGCCCGCTCGGCGATCGCGATGACCGGCGCGTTCGTGTTGCCCCGGGGAACAGCCGGCATCACCGACGCGTCCACGACCCGCAGCCCGTCGACACCGCGAACCCGCAACTCGGTGTCAACGACCCCGGCGACCCGGCTGGCATCGAGCTGTGACTGACCGCTCATCGCGCACGTGCCCACCGGGTGGTAGATCGTCGTGACATCGCGGCGCACGAAGTCGCGCAGCTCGGCCTCGGCACGCAGCTCGGCGCCCGGCGACAGCTCGGCCGACCACATCTTGCGCATCGGCTTGATGTCGGCGATCTCTCGCACCATGTCTACGGCGCGCACCAGCGCGTCCAGGTCGGTCGGGTCGGCCAGGTAGGCCGGGTCGATCAGCGGCTTGTGCCGCGGATCGGCGCCGCGCAGCGTGATCCTGCCCCGGCTCTGCACGTCGACCAGCGTGACCAGGACCGACATGCCGCGGTCGGTCGGGTCTGCGAGGCCGCCGTTGCGGAACGGCACCGGCAGGACGTGCCACTGGATGTCCGGGGCAGGCAGGCCGGAGTCGCTCTTGGTAAACCCGCCAGCCTGGGCGATGTTCGTCGTCATCGGCCCGGAGTGGGTGTACTGCCAGCGCAACAGGTTGCGCGGGCCGGCCAGTTCGGCCAGGCCGCGGACCTTGGGCGTGGCCCACAGCGCCGTCACGATCGGGTGGTCGGACAGGTTGGCACCGACACCCGGGCTGTCCACGACCACCGCGATGCCGTGCTCGCGCAGGTGGTCGGCCGGGCCGATGCCGGACAGCATCAGCAACTGCGGGCTGTTCACGGCCCCGCCGGACAGGATGACCTCGGCCTCCGCCCGTGCCTCGCGCTCGGCGCCGCGGTGCAGGTAGCGCACCCCGACCGCGCGGCCGTTCTCGATCATCACCGACGTGGCGAGGGCGTCGGTCTGGATGGTCAGGTTAGGACGGCCGGCCGCCGGGTGCAGGTACGCGTCGGCTGCTGACCAGCGCCGGCCGTCTTTCTGCGTGAGCTGGTAGAAGCCGACGCCCTCCTGGTTCGCCCCGTTGAAGTCAGCATTGGCCACCGCTCCGGCGTTCTCGGCCGCCTGGACGAACGCCGCGGTGGCCGGTGACTTGAACTTCGGGTCGACGACACTCAGCGGGCCGGACCCGCCGTGGTAGACCGAGGCGCCACGCGAGTTGCGCTCGGCCCTGATGAAGTACGGAAGCATGTCGTTGTAACCCCAGCCGTCGCAGCCGTACTCATCGCGCCAGGTGTTGTAGTCCAGCTTGTTACCGCGGATGTAGATCATCGCGTTGATCGACGAGGAACCGCCGAGCACCCGGCCACGCGGCCAGTAGACGGTCTGGCCGGCCGCGCGCTCCTGCGGCACCGTGCGGAAACCCCAGTCGTAGCTGCTCTGGAACAGCAGGTTCAGTGCCGCGGGAATATGGATCTCGTCGGCGTCGTCAGGCGGGCCAGCCTCGAGCAGCAGAACGCGCACCGAGGGGTTTTCGCTGAGCCGGGCAGCCAGCACGCAACCCGCGCTGCCTGCGCCAACAATCACGTAGTCGTACATGCCGGCTCCCGAACCTGATCCAAACACTTTGAGCAAACCCTACTAGTTCGTACCAGGAGCAACAGACTTTGGCCAGAACAGACACCAGGCAACATGCTCAACGTGAGCAAGCGCCCGTCCGCCCGGCAGGCGGCAGGCGGGCAGGCGGCAGGCGGGCAGGCGGGCAGACCGTTACGGTGGATGCTATGCCGAAGAACATCGACACCCCCGTCGTCCTGTCCCGCATCTACACCAAGACCGGCGACGACGGTACGACGGCGCTCGGCGACGGGAGCCGCGCCGCCAAGACCGACCTGCGGCTTGCCGCCTACGCCGACGTGGACGAGGCCAACAGTGCCATCGGGGTAGCGGTGACGACCGGCGGGCTCGCGCAGGACATCACCGAGCTACTGATCCGTATCCAGAACGAGCTCTTCGACGTCGGTGCCGACCTCTGCAACCCGGTCAGCCCCGACCCGGCCTACCCGCCGCTGCGGATCGACGAGAGCTACCTCGCCGCGCTGGAGCAGGCTTGTGACAAGTACAACGAGACGCTGCCCACGCTGCGCAGCTTCGTGCTGCCCGGAGGGACGCCAGGAGGCGCGCTGCTCCATGTGGCAAGGACGACGGTTCGCCGGGCTGAGCGGGCCGCCTGGGCCGCCATGGAGGTATACGGGGAGCAGATGAACCCGCTCGCCGCCAAGTACCTGAACCGCCTCTCCGACCTGCTGTTCATCCTGGGCCGGGTAGCTAACGAGCCGGACGGCGACCTGCTATGGAAGCCTGGTGGCCAGCGGTAAGCGAAACCGGGCGGCCAGGGTCAGCCGACCGCCCGGTTTTCTCGCATCGCTGCGGACCGTCGCCGCGACGTAGCCGCTCAGGCCTCGTCGCCGGCGGCGCGCAGCAGTGCCCGCAGGTAAACGGCCTCGGCTGAATCCTCGGGTACGCCGGCCGACGCGGCGGCTCCGGTCATTGCCTCAAGCTCACTGCGGGCAGCGGCCTTGTCCACGGCGGTGCCGAGCATTGCCTGGCGGGCCAGGATCGAGACCTTGTCGTCGGCCACCGAGAGGAAACCGCCGGCCACCGCGGCCTGCACCCAGCCGGCCGACGGCGAGCCCTCCGGCATGATCCGGACGACGCTCCCTGCGGCGAGGATGCCAAGGACCGGGGTGTGGCCGGTGAGGATGCCGAGGTCACCGTCGAGGGTCTTGGCCACCACGCGATCCGCGTATCCGGCCCAGACCTCGCCTTCGGGCACGACCAGTCGCACGTTGAGTGTCACCTGGTCACCTCGCGCGCCCGCGGTCTCGCACTCGCTTCATGTGACTTCGTCACGACCGCTCCAGCTCCTTGGCCTTGCGCTCGACGTCCTCGATCCCGCCGCACATGAAGAACGCCTGCTCGGGAACGTGGTCGAATTTGCCCTCGGTGATCTCCTTGAAGGAGGAAATGGTCTCCTCCAGCGTGACGAACTCGCCCGGCTGGCCGGTGAACTGCTCGGCCACGTACATCGGGTGGGACAGGAACCGCTCGATCCGCCTGGCCCGCTGCACCGTGACCTTGTCCTCTTCGGACAGCTCGTCGATACCGAGAATGGCGATGATGTCCTGGAGCTCACGGTAGCGCTGCAGCATCCGCTGCACTTCGCGGGCCACGTCGTAGTGCTCCTGGCCGACGTACTTGGGGTCCAGGATCCGCGAGGTGGAGTCGAGCGGGTCCACCGCCGGGAAGATGCCCTTTTCTGTGATCGCACGGGACAGTACCGTGGTCGCGTCCAGGTGGGCGAACGTGGTGTGCGGAGCCGGGTCGGTGATGTCGTCGGCGGGCACGTAGATCGCCTGCATCGAGGTGATCGAGTGGCCGCGGGTGGAGGTGATCCGCTCCTGAAGCTGGCCCATCTCGTCCGCCAGCGTCGGCTGGTAACCGACGGCCGACGGCATCCGGCCAAGCAGCGTGGACACCTCCGAGCCCGCCTGGGTGAACCGGAAGATGTTGTCGATGAACAGCAGCACGTCCTGCTTCTGCACGTCGCGGAAGTACTCCGCCATGGTCAGCGCGGACAGCCCGACCCGCAGCCGGGTGCCCGGCGGCTCGTCCATCTGGCCGAAGACCAGCGCGGTGTCCTTGATGACCTCTGACTCGGTCATCTCCAGGAAGAGGTCGTTGCCCTCACGGGTCCGCTCCCCCACGCCGGCGAAGACCGACACGCCGCCGAAGTTCTTGGCGACCCGGCGGATCATCTCCTGGATCAGCACCGTCTTGCCCACGCCGGCGCCGCCGAACAGGCCGATCTTGCCGCCGGAGACATACGGGGTGAGCAGGTCGATGACCTTGATGCCGGTCACGAACATCTCGGTCTTCGGCTCAAGCTGGTCAAGCGCGGGCGCCTGCCGGTGGATCGGCCAGCGCTCGGTGATCTTCAGCGACGCGGTGGGGACGTCAAGCGTCTCGCCGAGTGCGTTGAATACGTGGCCCTTGGTCACGTCGCCTACGGGTACCGAGATCGGGCCGCCGGTGTCGGTCACCGCGGCGCCGCGCACCATGCCGTCCGTCGGCTGCATCGAGATTGCCCGGACCATGTTGTCGCCGATGTGCTGGGCGACCTCCAGCGTCAGCATGTTCGTGTGCCCGCCCATGGTGACGTCGACATGCAGCGCGTTGTAGATCTCCGGCATCTCCTCGGCCGCGAACTCGATGTCGACGACCGGGCCGATCACCCGTGCGACTCGGCCAGTGCCCTGGTCGGCGGGCCCGCCAGCGGCGGCGGCGTGCTCTGCGGTAGCGGTCATGATGATGCTCACTTACTCCCGATCGACTCGGCAAGCGCGTTCGCGCCACCGACAATCTCGCTGATTTCCTGGGTGATCTCGGCCTGCCGGGCCTTGTTGGCTTCCCTGGTGAGCTTCTCAAGAAGCTCGTTGGCGTTGTCCGTGGCCGACTTCATCGCCCGCCGCCGCGCCGCGATCTCCGCGGCGGCGGAGTCGAGCAGCGCGTGGAAGATCCTGCTCTCCACGTACCACGGCAGCAAGGCGTCGAGAACCTGCTCAGCCGACGGCTCGAATTCGTAGACGGGTATCGGCACCCGCTCGACCCGCTCGGTGATCTCGAGCGGCAGCAGCCGGTGGATCACCGGCCGCTGGGTCAGCATCGAGACGAACTCCGTGTAGACCAGGTGGATCTCGTCCACTCCGCCCTCGTCTGCCGGGCGGGCGAACGCGTCGAGCAGGGCCGAGGTGATCCGCGTCGCGTTGGCGTGCGCGGGGGTGTCGGAAAAACCGCTCCACTCCCCCGCCATGGTCCGGTCCCTGAACCGGTGCCAGCCGATGCCCTTGCGGCCCGCGACGAACGGCACCACCTCGATGCCCCGCTGCGCCAGCAGGTTGTTCAGGCCCTGTGCCTCGCGCAGCACGCTGGCGTTGAAGCCGCCGCAGAACCCGCGGTCGCTGGTCAGGATCAGGACCGCGGCCCTGGTCGGGTTCGCCGGCTCGGTGGTCAGCGGGTGGTTGACGTTAGCCGACCTGCTGACGACCGCCTCCACCGCCGCGGTGATCTCCCGCGCGTACGGCCCGGCCGCGTGTGCCCGCTGCTGTGCCTTGATGATCCGGGACGAGGCGATGAGTTCCTGAGCCTTGGTGATCTTGGCGGTCGACTTCACCGTCGAAATCCGCCGCCGGACCGCGCGTAGCTGAGCTCCCATTGGCTACTTCTTTCCTGCCGACGGAGACACGCTCCTGGTGACGGTCTCCTGCGAGATCTCCGCCTCGGTGACCGGCTCGGCCGGCTCCTCGCCGGCCAGCAGTTCACCGGAGCTGGTCTCGAAGCCACGCCGGAACTCCTCGGCGGTGTCCGCCAGCGCCGTCACGGTGTCGTCGGACAGCTCGCCGGTCTCCCTGATGGCGTCGAAGATGCCCGCCCTGTTCCGCGCGATGTAGTCGAGCAATTCGGACTCGAACCGGCCGATGTCCTTGACCGGCACGTCGTCGAGCTGCCCGGTGGTCCCCGCCCAGACCGACACCACCTGGTGCTCCACCGAGTACGGGCTGTACTGGCCCTGCTTCAGCAGCTCGACCAGCCGGGCACCGCGGTCAAGCTGAGCACGCGACGCCGCGTCCAGGTCGGAGGCGAAGGCCGCGAACGCCTCGAGGTCCCGATACTGGGACAGGCCGAGCTTGAGGCCGCCCGCCACCTTCTTCATGGCCTTGGTCTGCGCGTTGCCGCCCACCCGGGAGACCGAGATACCGACGTTGATCGCGGGCCGGACACCGGAGTTGAACAGGTCGGTCTCCAGGAAGATCTGCCCGTCGGTGATCGAGATGACGTTGGTCGGGATGTAGGCGGAGACGTCGTTGCCCTTGGTCTCGATGACCGGAAGCCCGGTCATCGAGCCAGCGCCGAGGTCGTCGGACAGCTTCGCGCAGCGCTCGAGCAGCCGCGAGTGCAGGTAGAACACGTCACCCGGGTAGGCCTCGCGGCCCGGCGGCCGGCGCAGCAGCAGCGAGATCGCCCGGTAGGCCTCGGCCTGCTTGGTCAGGTCGTCGAAGATGATCAGGACGTGCTTGCCCTGGTACATCCAGTGCTGGCCGATCGCCGACCCGGTATAAGGGGCGATGTACTTGTAGCCGGCCGGGTCAGAGGCCGGGGCGGCCACGATGGTGGTGTAATCCATCGCCCCCGCGTCCTCCAGCGACTGGCGGACCTGGGCGATCGTGGAACCCTTCTGGCCGATCGCGACGTAGATGCAGCGGACCTGACGGTCCGGGTCACCAGACTCCCAGTTCGCCCGCTGATTGATGATCGTGTCGATGGCGATGGCGGTCTTGCCGGTCTGCCGGTCACCGATGATCAGCTGCCGCTGGCCCCGGCCGATCGGCGTCATCGCGTCGATCGCCTTGATGCCGGTCTGCAGCGGCTCCTTCACCGGCTGCCGCTGCACGACCGACGGCGCTTGCAGCTCCAGGGCACGCCGCTCGGTGGCATCGATCGCACCCTTGCCGTCAAGCGGCTGGCCGAGCGGGCCGACCACCCGGCCGAGGTAAGCGTCGCCTACCGGAACGGACAGCACCTCGCCGGTTCGCTTGACCCGCTGGCCCTCCTCGATGTGGCTGAATTCACCCAGGATCACGACACCGATCTCGCGGATGTCGAGGTTCAGCGCCAGGCCGCGGGTTCCGTCCTCGAATTCCAGCAGCTCGTTCGCCATCGCCGAGGGCAGCCCCTCGACCCTGGCGATACCGTCGCCGCATTCGGTGACGGTGCCGACTTCCTCGGTGGCGGCGGCGCCTGGTTCGTAAGCCTCGACGAAACGCGCGAGCGCGTCCCTGATCTCCTCGGGCCTGATGGTCAGCTCCGTCATCTTCCTCGCGTCTTTCTCGTCTTAGTCGTGCACATCAGCGGCCTGTCCGGCCCTGGTCGGTAGCGGCCGGTCACGCGGCCAGGCCACGTCGGAGCTCGGCCAGGCGGCTCGCGACGCTGCCGTTGACCAGCTCGTCGCCGATCCGGACCGACATGCCGCCGATTACCTGCGGGTCAAGTACCACGTTCAGGTGGACGTCGTGCCCGTATGCCGCCACGAGCGCGGCCGCCAGCCTGGTCCGCTGCTCGTCGGTCAGCGGCACCGCGACGTGCACCTCGGCTACCAGGCGCTGGCGCAGTTCCGCGGCCAGGTTCGCGTACGACTCCAGGCTCGCATCCAGGCTACGTCCCCGCGGCTGGCCCGCGGCCTGGGTGATCAGCCGGAGTGCCGAAGCGCTGACCTTGCCTTCGAGCAGCTGGCTCACCACGCCACGACGGCCCTGCGCCGGGACGAACTGGTTCGACAGCACCGAGCGGAGCTGCGGGTTGGCCTGGACGATCCGGCTGAACCTGAACAGCTGGTCCTCGACCTCGTCGAGCTCGCCCTGCATGTCGGCGGCCGAGGCGATGGCGAGCACCGCGAGCTGCTCTGTGGCGTCGGGCAGGTCACCGGGCTCTGACCACCGGCCGGCCGCCAGGCCGGCCACCTGCTCCAGCGCGGTCGCCGAGACCTTGCCGCGCAGCACGCTCTGCGCCAGGCCGACCCGCGCTCCGGCGTCCCTGGACGGATCGGACAGGCTCCGGCGCAGGCCGGGCTCACGATCGAGCAGCGCCACGACGGCGAAGAGTTCGTCGCCGACCCCGCTCGCCTGGGCGGCAGCGCCACCAGCAAGCGCCGCGGCCAGCCGCTCCTTGGCCGCCGTCAGCGATGCCCTGCTCGCCCCCCTCATCGGGCTGCCCGTACCCCGGCGGCGGACTCGGCGTCAAGCTCGGCGAGGAACCGGTCGACCATCCGGGCCTGCCTGGCCTCGTCCGCCAGCGACTCGCCGACGATCCGGCTTGCCAGTTCGACCGCCAGCGTGCCGACCTCGGCACGCAGCGCGGTCTGCGCCTGCTGCCGGTCGGCTTCGATCTGCGCGCTGGCCGAGTCGATGATGCGCTGCCGTTCGGCCACGCCTTCGGCCCTGCCCTGCGCCACGATCTGCGCGGCCTCTTCCTTGGCCGCCTCGCGCAGCCTGGCCGCCTCGTGCCTGGCCTCGGCGAGCTGGGCACGGTACTGGTCGAGCACGCGGTTGGCCTCGGCCTGGGCGTCATCCGCCCGCTTGAGGCCGCCCTCGATCGCGTCGGTGCGCTCCTCGAGCGTCTTGCTGATCCTCGGCATCAGCACCTTGGCCAGCAGCGCGAACACGATCAGGAACGCGATCGCGCCGATGATGAGCTCGGTCAGGTTGGGCAGCAACGGCCCAAGTGATGTCGCCGCCAGATACCTCACGGCACAGCCTCCTGGTAGTAGGAGATCACGTACAGAGTTCGCCTGGCCGTGATCAGCCGGCGGCGTGGAAGATGAACGGGATCACGATTCCGATCAGCGCCAGGGCTTCGGTCAGCGCGAAGCCGATGTACATGTTCGAGCGGATCAGGCCAGCCGCCTCCGGCTGCCGCGCCATCGCCTCGACGCCGTGCCCGAAGATCAGGCCGATGCCGATGCCGGGACCGATCGCCGCGAGGCCGTAGGCGACCGCGCCGAAGTTGATGTTGAGAGCTGGCGTCGCGGCCGCCGCCAGAACGGGGTGCAGGGCATCAAGCATGGGTGCTTTCCTTTGCGGTCAGGCCGGCGGACGCTCCCCCGGCACCAGGGTGAATCAGGAGCCCGCCACCAGCGCTGTCCGCGGCTGGCTGACGGTGCGGCGCGGCCATGTCAGTGCGCCCCCTCCAGCGAGCCGCCGAGGTACTGCGCGGTCAAGATCGTGAAGATGTAGGCCTGCAGCGCCTGGATCAGCATTTCGAACGCGGTCAGCACGACGGTCAGGATGAACGACGTGGCGCTGAAGAGCAGCGGGATGCCGGCCGTGAACAGGTACCAGGACGCGATCGTGAACACCGACACCAGGATGTGCCCGGCGAACATGTTCGCGAACAACCGGACCGCCAGCGTGAACGGCCGGATGAGTACGTACTGGAGGATCTCGACCGGGGCCAGGATCATCAGGATTCCGAGCGGTACGTCCTTCGGGATCATGTTCCTGAAGTAGCCGCCCAGGCCCTGGTGCTTGATCCCGAGGAAGGTGTACGTCCCGTACACCATCAGCATCAGCGCGACCGGGAACGCGATCCGCGACATCGCGGGGAACTGGGCGAGCGGGATGATCTCCATGATGTTCATGATCCAGATGAAGAAGAAGAGCGATACGAGGAACGGCAGGTAGCCGTCGCCCTTCTTGCCCATCATCGGCCGCAGGATCTGGTCGCGTACGAAGAAGATCCCCAGCTCGCCGACGTTCTGCACGCCCCTGGGAACGAGCTTGGGATTGGCGAACGCGGCCCAGAAGAAGGCGATCACGACGGCCGCGCAGATGACCGCGAGCAGCATCGGCTTGGTGAAGGCGACCGGGCCGATCTTGAAGATCGCCGGGAATTTAAAGCTGTCCAGGCTCGGTGCCTGGTAACCGCAGCCGGAGCGCAGGTGCGACGACGTCTCCGTGCAGTTGGTCGCAACGAGCGCTATCACGTCACTGGCCAACGCGGTCTCCTCCTGCCTGATGCGTACGCATGCTGTCGTCGGTCGTCACTGACCAGATTCCTTCCGGCGTGGAATGCCGCGCCAGCCCGGGCCGTCGCGGGGGTAGCCAGGTGAGCGTAACCGGCCTGCGCCTGCCGGGCGGCAGCGGGGTTGCCCAGGCCCGCGGCCCGGCCATTCCCCCGCGCACGGCGCCCGCCGGCCCTCCGGTGACGTGTGCTTTCACTGTCGTCCGTAGCGGTAGATCACCGCGAACACGCCGATTGCCACCCCGACCAGCATCCCGACAGGGAACAGCAGCGCGATGTGCGTCCACCGGCCGAACAGCCAGCCGAGCGCACCGTAGAAAGCCATGCCGGAAATCAGGTAGCCGAAGATCGCCCAGCCCGCGTTGTGCGAATCGTCGGCCATCACGCCTCGCCTCGGTTCGACCTACGACGCCCACCGCTCATCCCCGCCCTGCGGGCTCGACGTAGGGAGCCTTCAGCCGCATCGACCAGAACACCTGCGATGCCGACCAGGCGAGGATGCACGCGAGTGCGGTAATGCCGAATAGCCGCGAGTTGAACGCCGTCGTCCCCGCGAAACGCACCACAAAGAACAGCAGCACCAGTATCTTGGCGATGTACGTCGTCATCGCCGTCACCATCATGGCCTGCGGGCTCTTGCGCGCGGCCCGGCCCACGGCGAAGACGCTGATCGCGAAGAAGACAGCGACCAGGGCGACCCCGAGTACCGCGCCGAGCAGTCCCTTCGGCCCGCCGACGGCGACGCTGACGACCGCCATGATCGCTCCGACGGCCGCCGTGGTCATGGTCGACCGGCGGACGATCTGGGCGTAGTTCGCCAGCATCGTTGATGACTCCGGTGGGCCTGGGCCGTCGGCCTGGCGGCCGGACGGCACATGACAAAAGTCGGTGTCCTGGTGACAGCGCGACCGCCTGGCAGCGTGAGAAAATCCCGCGCTGCCGGGCGAGCAGAACGTATCACGGGCCACGCACCCGACTGTGCGTAGTTGCTCGTGAAAGATATCACAAGCTGTCCGACGATGGCCCCACCAGGTCACCGAACGTGACGAATGGAGCCGATGCGACCGGTGCGCAGTGCCACCTCCGCAGGGCTCGGGCCGAGGTCGGCAGTGGACCTACGGCAGTGGGTCCGCGCCAGTGGGTCCGCGCCAGTGGTGAACAGCGAACTCCAGTAGTGGTCTGCCTGGCAGCGAGACTAGGGTACGACCCGGCCGGACGCCCTGGTGACCGGCAGCGGCATCGGCATGGTGGCGTCGAGCGGGTTCACCGGTGTGGGCTCGATGATCGGAGCCCAGGCAAGGGACTCCGGGTTGCCGTCGTCGGTCCTGCGGCGGTGCCGGCTAGCCGATTCGTCGGCACGGTCCCCGTCGACGCGCCAGCCATCGGAACGGCTCGCGTCGACGTGCCGGCCAGCGGCACGGTCCGCGTCGACGCGCCGGCCAGCGGCACCGCGGCCATCGTCGCGCAGGTCGCCGTCCGTGGCCCGCTGACGCACCCGGTCAGGGACAACGGACTCTGCCGCGACGTGGGACCAGCCGGGTAGCGTGTCCGGCACCGGCCGAGCCCGGATCGGAAGATCAGGCGGCAGCACCCGATCCAGTCCGGCCCGGCCAAGAGCAACCCGGTCCGGCGCCTCCGGTGCGGCAAGCAGCGAGGCCGCTCTCGCGACCGGGCCGCTGTAGCTCGGCACTGGCACCGGCACCGGCTGCCTGACCCCGCCGGCCAGCCTGGTCCGCTCCCACCAGCGCAGCTTCGGAATCGACAGCAGCACTAGCACCAGCACTGCCGCCAGCGTGGTCCCGGCGAGCACGATCAACGGCGCGGTCACGATCGACAGGCCGACGACCGCTCCGGCGAACAGCGCAGCCCAGGCGTACAGGATCAGCACGCTCGACCGGTGCGAATGCCCGATGTCGAGCATCCGGTGGTGGAGGTGCTTCTTGTCCGGAGCGAACGGTGACAGACCCGCTCGGGTCCGCCTGACCACGGCGCGCAGCATGTCGACATACGGGATCACCATCACCGCGACCGGCAGCAGCAGCGGCAGGATCTCCGCGTACCTGTTCGCCTTGTTCGCCAGGCTGGTGTAGTCCAGGGTGGAGATCGCCGAGATCGGCACGTAGGCAAGCAGCAGGCCGAGCAGCATCGACCCGGTGTCGCCCATGAAGATGCGTGCCGGGTAGAAGTTGTGCGGCAGGAAGCCCAGGCAGGCTCCGGCGAGGACTACTGACGCCAGCGCGGGTACCGCCTCGGCCGATACGCCAGCGACCCGGGTGAGTGAGTAGTAGTACAGCGAGAACGAGACGGCCGCGATGCACACGATGCCTGCCGCCAGCCCGTCAAGCCCGTCGATGAAGTTGACCGCGTTGATGGTCGCGACCACCAGCAGGATGGTGAGGACGACGCCTTCGTTCGGGCTCAGGCCGAACACGTGGTCGTTGGGCAGCGGGAAGCTGGAAAGCTGTTCCTGCGGACCACTGGCGACCAGGACGCCAGCCGCGGCGACCTGACCCGCCAGCTTGCCGATCGCCGTGATCCCCCAGCGGTCGTCGACCATCCCGATCAGCACGATCAGGCCGCCAGCCAGCAGCAGCCCGCTGACCAGCCCGGTACCGCGAATCACGCTGCGCACCGGCCCGATCTCGCTGGCCGAAAGCAAGCCGGCCACCACGCCGAGATAGATGGCGACTCCGCCCATTCGCGGGATAGGCGCCGCGTGGACGTCACGATCCCGGGCGGGCAGAACCGCACCCACCTTGATCGCGCCGCGGCGGACGAGGGGCGTAGTCAGATATGTGACAGCGGCGGTCACCAGCAGCGTCAGGAGGTATTCATACACCGCGACTCACCACGTCCGGAGATCGTCAGACATCACGACAACTCTATGGCACGCCCGTTGCCCGGCAGGGCGGGACCGTGGCATCGCAAGGTCAGGGCCAGGCCGCGGTCACGAACCGGTCAAGCCCGGTCAGGTCCGAATGGTTCCTCGTCTGCCGCCAGCCGTTCTCTTCGGCGAACACCCAGTAGACGGCCGCGCCCTGCGGCGAGCCGTGCTCCACGGCGACCACGCCACCATGCCGGAGCAGTCGCCGGGCCACGCGTTCCACGACCCGGATCGCGTCCAGGCCGTCAGGGCCGGAGAACAACGCGGCCGTCGGCTCGTACTCGCCCACTTCAGGCGGCACCTGGGCACCGACCGGGATGTACGGAGGGTTGCTGACGACCAGGTCGACGGTGCCGTCAAGCTCGGTGAGAGCGTCCTCGAAGTCCCCAGGGTGCAAGGTCACCCGCCCGGCGGTATGCGGAGCGGCAGCGGCACACCTGGCGATGTTGCGCTCCGTCCACTGCCGGGCCAGCGGATCGCCCTCGACCGCGTGCACCTGCGCCCTCGGCACCTCCTGGGCGATGGCCAGCGCGATCGCGCCCGACCCGGCCCCCAGGTCGACAACGACGGGCTCGGCCACGTCCATTTCGGTGAGCCGGTCGATCGCCCAGCCGGTCATCACCTCAGTTTCCGGTCTTGGCACGAATACGCAAGGTCCGACCTCAAGGTCCAGGTACCTGAAGTAGGCGACGCCGGTGATGTGCTGGAGCGGTTCGCGAGCCTCGCGCCGCGCGACGTCGTCCCAGAACCGCGGGTCGAAGTCGGCGTCCGCGACCAAG
>Ga0307372_10009535_pt1 | contig 13353 bp, 15 predicted proteins | sample OX1MG_FD_202533 | JGI IMG/M metagenome (GOLD analysis project Ga0307372, IMG submission 202533) | Soil microbial communities from Risofladan, Vaasa, Finland - OX-1 | ecosystem: Environmental > Terrestrial > Soil > Coastal area > Acid sulfate soil | place: Finland: Risofladan, Vaasa | collected...
AGTTCTTTCATGATCTGGATTCCCGATGCCGGATCGGGATTCACAATGTAGGCCGCAAGTTCAGCCGCGGTTTTGCCGCCCACGGGATGAGGAGTGAACACTTCGCGCAGGTGCGGCATGCCGTCCCGCGTGGCGGTGAGTCGCGAAATTTCTTTATACGCGACGGTGCACATCGGAATTGCCGGGACGCCCATCTTTTCCATCGTTACGCAGTGACTCACGGTCGCTGGGGCGCAGCCTCCTCAATGCCCAATGGCCATGATGGTTGCGTACCCATTGGCTTTGATCTCCGACCAGAGCTTCGGGTCATCCATGGCATATACGCCGGCTTTCTTGCGGAAGACGGTCTTCACGCCGGGCATGTTCTGCTGAAACCACGCCTGAATTTTCAGCAGCAGTGTCTCGCTGCCGTCAAAGTGCGTGGCGTCGACCAAATAGATCGTTTTGCCTTCGAGGGAACTGACACGCGGCGCCATCGAGTAGAGATGAACCGGAGGCGGCGTGCCCTTGGGACTCACCGCCGTAATCTTGGGATCGCCCTCCGCTCCTCGACGGGCGCTTTTCTTATTCTTCGCTTCCGCCGCGCGCGCATCGAGCAGCAGGGCTGGCGACAATCCGAGAATGGACAAAAGTTTACGCCGATTCATGTTCACCTCTCCGGCTTGCGACCACCATCGTTTGAACCCGCGACAATATAGCAGATCGGCACAAGCAAACGAACGGGAATGCGCGTACCGCAAGACAGTAGACGGACCCCGGCGGGCCAGGGTTACAGTCGAAAGCGCACAACGAGTGGGCTTGCGAAAACCTTTGTTCTTAACCGCCAGTCACACTAGTATGGCGCGGGACATGAACGTGACGACGTTCCCTGTCACGCGAACGCGATACCGGAGGAAATGTTGAACGAACCCTCGGCGAAGCGGTCCGGCCGAACAGGCATTCCGGCGCCGTGGATCGTCGGGATGGCTCTTTTTCCATTCGGGCTCGTGGTGGGATTCACCGTCACGGCCTTGCCCTTTCTTCTGACGCACCTTGGCATCCCGCTTTACAAGGTGGCCGAGGTTAGCGCCATCGTGATGTCCCCGACCTTCTGGGGATTTTTGCTGCAGCCTCTGATGGACACGGGGCTAACACGCCGCGCCTATACCTGGCTGACCACGGCGATTTCAGCGATCTGCCTCGCGACCGCTCTGGCTCTGCTTTCCGTGGCGCACCTGGGCATTGCCACCGCGCTGTTGCTCATTGCCGAGCTCTCGATGGTTTTATATTCCGGCGCGGTCACAGGATGGACGGCGCAATTTACGCCGGATTCTTTGCGCGGCTCCGTCAGCGGTTGGGGTAATGTCGCCAATCTGGGCGGAGGCGCGCTCGGATCATTGGTTGTGATGTCTCTCGCGCAGCGTGTCTCCGCGCACTGGCTCGGGCTTGGTCTGGGCGTCGCGATTGCGCTGGGCGCAGCGCCAGCGCTGCTTTTTCCAGAGGCGACGCGCTCCGCTTTCCGATTTCGCCAGATTTTCACCGACGCCCTGAAGGCCACTTGGCGCGCGTGTAAAACCAAAGAAGTTCTCACGGGCTTCGCCATCTTTCTAGTCCCAGCCAGCGCCGAAGCGGCCATCAATCTTTTTTCCGGCATGGGCGACGATTTCCACACGTCAAGCTCGACGGTGATTTGGGTTACGGGCGCGGGATGCGCCATCACCGCGTCGATTGGCGCGCTGCTCGGCGGGTATGCCGCAAATCGCGTGTCCCGCGGGCGTTTGTATCTGGGCGCGGGGCTGGTGACCAGCTTCGTCGCGCTGGCCATGGCGCTAGCGCCGCACACGCCGATAGATTTCATTCTCGGCGCGCTGATTTACAACGGCCTCGCTGGAGTGGTTTACGCCGCCTTCAACGCGTTCGGATACGAGTTGGTGGGCAACAACAGCGCAGTGGCCAGCACGCAGCTGGGCCTGTTCTCCGCGTCCACAAATCTTGCCATCGTTTACATGACCTGGGCCGATGGGCACGCCTCGAAATATTTCGGCGCGACCGGTCTGCTGCTCACGGACAGTATCGCCAGTATGGCGACTGCGACCCTGCTGCTGATTCTTCTGCGTAAGCTGCTAACCCGTCCGCGCGGCGACGAAGCGGAAGCGTCTTCCATCGTGGGGCTCGAGTCCAGCGCCGAGCCCGCCGACTGAGCGGTCCGCGATTTCAGTTTTGCGCGGCGGCGACTTGTGTCGAAGTGGCGCCCAGAATTTTCAAGCTGTGCTTTTCCTGTACGAACGCCACCACGTGCAGGTTCGCGCGATTCCAGTGGGAGTTGAATTTCACGCGAGCGCTGCCGGAAAATCCGCTTTGGCTGTTGGCTTTTGCCACGCCGACTTTCTGTAGCGATCGCAGCACCGCCGCGTGATACAGCACGTGCCCAGCATTTTCGCCGGCGCTCACGGACGAGTGTAGGCCGTCTTCCGTCACCGCGAGCCACACTTCCGCATCACTTTGCGCTTTGGCGGCGGCGAGATTCCCGACCGACACGGAAAATTCCTGCGCGTCCTTACCATCCGAATTTCCGGGTGTGAGAGTGACTGGCACTTGCGGACTGAGTGACGCGATCTCGATGGTGCGCTCGGCCGCGGCGGCAAAGCTGCCCACCAGCTGGCTTTCGCCATCGACCACCATTTGCGGCGTGTATTCGGTACCCGCCCTTAGCTTCGTCACATAATCCTGTTGCCTGAGCGTCCATTCCGGCGACGAGAAGGGATCGACCCACCCATCGTGATTCCAGTAGTCGACGTGCTCCTCGATGGCAATCACTTCCACGCGCGGAATCGGCTGCTGCAGTTCCAAATTCTTCAGAAGTTCGTCGGCAGGCGGGCAATCGGAGCAGCCTTCCGAAGTAAACAACTCTACGATGACAGGCTTGCGCGTGGATACCGAGGGATTCGGCGTTTCGGCAGGCGCGGCTTCCGCGCGACACCAGCAAACCACGCAGGAGAGCAGGACAAAAGTTTTGAAAAACCGGGCAAATGCACGCATGGTCATCAGCGCTTCTCGTTAGGTTGCCCAGGCTCCATCGATTCGAAAGCAGGGTCCGAATCGAACTTCCGCGGAAACTGTTCCTCGTACGAGGATAATCCCGAGCAGATCATCTCATGAAAGGGAGTAAATCCGAACGCCTTCATCTCACGCATGGCCACTTGCGCGGTCCATTTGTCCTCCGCCATGCGATACGCCGCAACCATCATTCCGGTGCGATCGATTCCGGATTTACAATGGACGAAAACCTTTTTGTCCGGATTGTCGCGCAGCAAGGTCAGGAAGCGCGCGATTAGCTGGTCTTTCGGATGCATGCAGAACCAAGGAATCGGCACGTACTGCATGCCCAGTTTGGTCACGATGTCTCGTTCGCTCTGGCGGTTCCCGCGAAGGTCCACGATGATGTCGACGTGCATCTTGGCAAGTTGCTCGAAGCCCTCCTTGTTCGGTTGCGCGCCGCGGTACAGCGTGGGAGTCACTTCGCCCAAATTCGGGAGCCCTTCAATGAAGATTTTACGCGCAAATTTACTTTGCGAGCCCGCCGGCCGCGAACGTGTGTTCGGCCGCGCTGGGAACGCAAGGCCCTCAGCGACCGGCGGAGGAACGACAGCCGCAAACAGCAAGAAAGCAGCCGCTATTCTTTTCGCACGCACGAATTGTGGAAGTGGTTTCATCGCGGAAATTGAAGATCATCCAATGATAGCTCAAATCGAAGTTTGATTCCTGAAGGCGGAGGTCTGCATCGCGTTGCGCGCTTTCGGCGCCCGGTTGCCTGGGGAAGCGGTGAGCGACCTCGTAGGCGGATTTCAACCCAACGGGGATATAATGCGCGGCGTTTGAAGGTGAAAACGGCCAAAGGCGAAGACGCGGAACGACGAGGAGGCGGCGATGGGAGCGGTGGAAAAAAAGAACGAGAAAATCGTCAAAGATTTTTTCAAGGCGCTAAGTTCGGGAAAGCTCGAAAAAGTGCGGCCGCTCTTCCACGAGCGCGCCACCTGGAAAGTGATGGGCACCGGCATTCCCGGCGAAGGCGAGCGCAAGGGACGCGACAATATCATCGACAACTTTTTGGCGCCGGTGCGCGGCATGTTCGTCGAAGGCGATCCCAAGGTGCATATCGACAAGCTGATTTGTCAGGGTCCATTCGTCGCGGTGGAAGGGCGCGGACTCGGAAAATTCAAAGATGGGCGCCCGTACTCGAACCGCTACGCCTACGTGCTCGAACTCAAGGACGGCAGGATTTACAACTTCCGCGAATACATGGACACCTACTACGTGAGCCAGCTCGGCGTCTCGCCGGACGAATCATAGTTTCGACACCGCGCTCAACTGGGGGATCTATGAGTCTGAATTCCGAGCTGTCATTCTGAAGCGATCCGACGGTCGCTGCAGAATCGCTCCATGCGCCGTGACGTCCGAATCCTGGCGCTATTTGCGAAATATAAACGTAAGCAGGAAGAAGGCGAGGCGGGGATTCAGCAACTTAAGCGCGTTGCGCGCTTCTTGCGGCGTAAGCTTGGCGGTCATCGGCATGGAGCCGAATACCTTCCCGCGAATAAGCAGCTTTCCGTCTTCCGCTTCGAGCGAGCTGACCTGCATCAGTTCGCTGTTGTCCTGCCCGTAGATTTTCATCATCGCTCGGTGAACTTTCCGTCGTATTGCCCGCGGTGCGCCGTCACCGGACCACTTTGACGCCTGTCGAAGCGCTCTGGCCGATTTTGTCAAAATTGATTTTCAGGTCTTCGCACATTTTCATAGCGGTGGCGCGGCCCGCGCCGAAAACGCCGCCGCCGGGATGCTGGAACGGGCCGACGAGGTAAAGACGCTCGATGCCGGGCACGGTGTTTTGTCCCAGATCGGGCGTGGGCCGATGCGCGCCGGATTGATAGAGGTACGGCGCGGCGCCGTGCAGATCTCCGCGCTGGAAGCTTTCGGAGCATCGCTCGAGATCGAGCGGGCTATCGCACACGTAGGCGATGATATTTTGCGGCGTCAGGTTTTCGCAGAACCGCGCCGTGCGCTCGATCATCGTTTGCGCAAACGCAGCTTTCACTTTGTCCCAATGCTGCGGACCGCCATCGGGATGCGAGTACGGCGCGTAGTCCCAAATATGAAATGTGGATTTTCCGGGAGGGCAGCGCGTGGGATCGTGGTTCGATGGGCACGCCACGCCGAGCAGAGCGCTATCGGGAATGCGGCCGTAGCGCAGCGCGTCGAAATACTGCCTCAGCACAGTCATATTTGCCGGAACGAGGTCGGTGAAGTAAGCCTTGGCGACGTGCGGTCCGGCTTTGAAGCGAAGTGGCTCATTCAGCGCGCCGTGAACGGTGAAACAGGAGTTCGCGGAAAGCTCCACGCGCGCGGCATCGCGCGTGACGCGCGGCTCGACGCCCGCAACATACTTGCCCAGAAAATGCGGATGAATCGAGCCGATCACGGCGTCTTTCGCGAGATGCTCGGCCCCGTCCGCTGTGCGCACGCCAGAGGCGCGGCCATTCTTTACGATCACTTGCGAGACGCTTGTGTTGTTGCAGACCGTGCCGCCGTGGTCCTCGATGCAGCGAATCAGTGAAGCGGTCAGCGCGCCGCTGCCTCCAACGGCCACTCCGATGCCATACGTCTCCATGAAGCCGAGAAAAACGAAGATGCCGATGCCGGTGCCTTTTTCCTCCGGGCCGGTGAGGTTTTCGGAGACCATGCGCATCAGGAACAGCCGCACGTGCTCGTCTTCGAAATTTTCAAGGATGATGTCGTACGGGCTTTTCTGCATGTAGGCAAAAAGCTCGCGGCCTTCGACGCTTTGGTCCATCATCGCCAGCATCGCGCCCATCGGAGGCGGCGGCGTGTAGAACGACGCCGAGATCATCGGCAGATACTTCATGGCTGTGTCGGCGAAGCGGAGATGCGTCTCCGCGTCTTTTTTCGAAAAGCGGGCAATTTCCTGGAAGTTCTTCTGGCGATCGCGATAGAGGCCGATCGTCGAGCCATCCTCGAAAACGGTCATGAACGGAATTTCCGGGTAGACGTATTTCAGACCGTAGCGGGACAGCAGTTTCAGCTCGTCATTTTTAATCAGCGGATTGCCCTGAATAAAAATGTGGCCGGTGCTGAAGCGGTCATGGAGGTAGCCGGGCCCGGTCAGCTCCGCGGTTACCACGCCGCCGCCGAACCAGGGATTGCGTTCCAGGACCAGCACGCTTTTGCCCGCGGACGCGAGATACGCGGCCGCAACGAGGCCGTTGTGGCCGGAACCGATCACCACGATGTCATGTGCGGTGGGCACGTCTGCTTCTCCTGTTTATCTGCATCAGCAGCGGAGCCATCGGCAAAGCTCCCGCGCGGCGACACTTTAATCTCAAATTTCGATTGCACCTAGTCCGAATTTGAATTTGCGTCACATAGAGGTGTGTTCCTAGAGTGGTATATGAACGCGCAAATTGGGCCGGGCGAACATCGCGATATCGAAGTTCTCCACGAAATTGGGGAGCGCATTGCCGCCTCCGATCCGCTTTCGACGGTGCTGAAGCTGGTCGTCGAATTTGTTTCGGTGGTGGTGAAATGCGATTCCTGTTTCATTTACGTGCTGGACGGCGCGGAGCTTACTTTGCGGGCTTCGCAGAATCCGCACGACGAGGTGGTGGATCGCCTGAAAATTCGCATGGGGCAGGGCATCACCGGCTGGGTGGCGGAAAATCGCCGTCCCGTGGCCATCGGGGAGAATGCGTCGCTCGATCCGCGCTTTCAGGCCTTTCACGAACTGCCGGAGGACCGCTACGAAGCGTTCTTGTCCGTGCCGATCCTCTGCCGCGACAAGCTGGTGGGCGTGATCAACGCGCAGCATCGCGAGCCGCGCGAACACACTCGGCGCGAAGTTCATCTGATTTCCACGATCGGGTTTCTGGTCGGCCCGGAGATCGAGCTGGCGCGGCTGGAAGCGGAGAGCATGAAGTCGTCGGAGTTGGCCGAGGCGCGGCGGACGGTGGAAGCGGCGCAGAAAGTTCTCGCCAGCATGCTGCGGATCGACGAAGAGGACGCGTACCTGGTGATGCAGAAAGAAAGCCGCGAACGCCATAAGTCCATGAAAGAAGTGGCGGACGCGATTTTGCTGGTGGAGGGAATTGTGTCCGCGCGGCGAGAGTCGAAATCGGCCTCGCAGTAAATCTTCGCTTGGCCCGCCAATGGAAGAGAGATTCTTCGTCGCTCCGCTCCTCAGAATAACGCCGCGGATGAATAAAGATTTCGGGTTCATGGGCGGCTAGCGCGTGGAAGCGCGGTGCATCGGAATCGGCTTGACGACCATGCTCATCGGCGCTTCGAGCTGGGTGTCGAGATTTTCGGTCAGCTCGCCTTCGCGGCTGTTTTTTACCACGAAGCTCCAGTCCGTGGTTTGCGAGTAGGCGTCCTTTTGCGCCACGGTGAAAATCAGCGCGCCATTCTTGAATCGCGGGCTGATCAGCTGCGAGACGCCGATATCGATGTGCGTGCCGTCCGCGAGATTCCCTTGCTTATCGACGGCGATCGCGAAGTTGTTGAGGGTGCCTTCGAGCGAGCCGTGCTTTTCCCGCAGCACCAGAATCGCGAACACTTTTCCTTGAAAACTTGCTTTCCACGTGCCGACGTACGCGCGCAGCTCGGGAGTGGAAGTCGCTGATGAGCTGTTCTGTTGGCGCGCGCTGGCTGGAATAGCCGCGAAAATGGCAGCGAGCGCGATGGCGAAAGCGCCCGCGCGGACCAATATTCTCTGCGCTGGAGAAGCGCCTCTTCGGCTTCGAATGAGATTCATGGGACCACCTCCGAGCATATCGGTCACGAGCCTGTCGAAGAATAATGCCGCGTGCCGAAATTCCACAAGAAAATCGAGAGCGCCAGAAATCCAACGGCGACTACCGGAACCAGCGGAGCGTAGTTGGGAATCACGGCGAGGCCCAGCATGCGCACGCTGGGATAGAAGGAAGCGAGTCCGAAGGGAACGATCCAGCACAGGACGAACTGCACGCCGCCGCTATAGATGGTGAGCGGATAGCGGCCGAAGGCGATCACGTTCCAAATCGGCGGATGCACTCCGACGCGATCCTCGAACCAGAAGGTAACGGTGGTGAGCATCAGAAAGACGGCGACGTAGATCACGCTGGCGCAGATTTCGAAGAACAGTAGCAGCGCGATTTTGCCGAGCGGCCAGGCGATGTGGAGATGGCTCGATGCCCACCACATGCAGAATGCGCCGGTGATGATTCCTTGCACCGCTTCGAGGCGGAAAGTTTCGAACAAGATTTGAAATAGCGATGAAATCGGGCGCAAAAGAATGCGATCAAATTTTCCTTCGATGATGTAGTCGTTGCCGAAATTGTAGAGGTTTCCGGCGATGATGTTGAAAACGCCGTAGGGAACCAGTGAAAAACCGTAGAGGAATAATTCTTCGGGGAAGTTCCAGCCCGCGAGCTTCGGCGCTTTTTGGAAAAGGATGATGACGAAGGCGAGGCCGAAAATCGTGGCGGCGAAGCTGGTGATCAGGCTGACGATGAAATCGCCGCGATAGCCGATTTGCACTTTGGCGTATTGCGTGAAGTAGTCGTAGAACAGGCCGAAGTAGCGCGCGAAAGTGCGCGTGACACTTGGGCGCGGCGCGGGGCGCGATGGCTGGCTTGCGGGCGCGATGGGCTGGGATGCGGACATTAATTTGTCATTCGGCTGCGTGCCCCGATTTGGAGAAAGACAAAAGCAGATCCCTCACGCCGTTCGCAAAAACGTGCGAACGGGTTCGGGATGACAGCGCGTTTTGACGCTGGGACTCCATTCGGTTTTCGAGGATAGCTCCGGTGGCGGCGGAAATGTTCATTATCTAACCTCCCTGGATGCTTAGGCGGCGCAGCGAATAATTCCACCAGAGATGCGCGATGACCAGAAGGGCGACGACCCAGGCCCATTCGGCGGCCAGCGCGTGCAGCGCTTCGGTGCGGCTGAGCTTGCCGAGATAGATTTGCAGCGGAGTGAACGCGATGTGCTCGAAGGGCAGCCAGGCCATGGCGATCTGGATGTCGTGCGGGAAGAAGGCCATTGGCAGCAGCAAACCCGACAGCAATTCGATCAGCCATTGCTTGGCGCGGACCAAAGCCAGGATCGACTTCAGCGGAATCGCGCAGGTGCCGATGATGAACCCGATCGCGGCCATTAGAAAAAAGCTGCCGAGAGTGGCCAGCAGAAACATCCCAAAATCCTGGCGCGATGCCGGGCCTTGCATCGGGAAAATGAACGTGATCACCAGGGCGGTGGGAACGGTGAGCAGGCCCAGGCGAAAAGCGGATTCGCCCATGGCGCGCGAGATCCACATCCACGGGACAGACACCGGCTTGATCAAGTCCATGGCGATTTTGCCGTCGATCACTTCGTAGGCCATTTCCTGGTCGATGGTGTTGCTGTAAAACGAGCGGATGATCCAGCCGACGCTGACGTAGGTGATCATCTGCGCCATGTTGTACCCTGCGATGGTTTGGCCGTTGTGATAGACGGCGCTCCAGATGAAGTAGTAGATGGTGACGTTGAGCGAGTAGGTGACGATGCCGGTGAAGTAGCGCAGGCGGAAGGCGAGAATGTTGACGAAGCCGACGCGGCCGAATTCGGCGTAGGGAGCGAACTCGTCGATTAGCGCGCCCATGGCGGGAGCTCCGTGCTGAAGCAATGGAATTGGGTGCTCGGAGCGGGACGAGAGCGCCGGCTAATTTGCGGAGTTATGCAGAAAAACTGTGTGTAACGAGATGCACCGGGAAGTTCCGCCCCTTGCCTGCCGCAGTTGAGCGTTTTCAGCAGCTTACGAGGTGTTGAGGTCGATTGACCGTTCCGCCCTGAAGTGACGCTTGAGCGGGAAGAAAAGGCGAATATGCGCTCCGCGTTGAGGACTCGCCCGAGAGGTCGCGGTGCGCGCACATCGGGCATCCGGCCCGGAACTGTCTTCGAGTTGTGTGTGCACAGTTGCATTCGCCTCCGGAGCGAATAGCGCCCCGACTGACGCTAGCAGGATTTACCCGCGAATTCTATCAGGTAAAGACACTCCGCAGATTTGCGTACACGTCCGTCCGTATATAAACAGCTGGAAACAAGAAGAGTTCCGCGCTGAAGGCCCCGACATGATGCCGGGGAGTGTCGCCCTGAATGGGCTCCATCGTTAGAGCGCATAGGTCCCACAGCTTACGCTGTGGGCCAGGTTGTGCCGCCCTGGCGGGCTGGCGGTTGTTGCGCGCGATTCAGGGCTAAGCCGTGCTGACGCTGCGACGTGCGTCAGAAGAATGCAATTGGTGATGTAGGTCACGCGGAGGGGTGACTGGAATCACCGATGGGCGGCTGCGAGCCGGTGTATTGATAGCAGCGGGCCGGACGCACGGCGTTCGAGGAGCGTGAGGATGAGCAGCCAGACGATGCATACCGAAATTGAAGATCAGATTCCGGGGACTTATATGTTTGATGGCGAAGCGGCGATGAAGGGCTACGCACTGAACAAGATGTGCTACTCGTTCAACGACGCGGCCAACCGCGCGGAATTTCTGAAGGATGAAGAAGCTTATTGCCGCAAGTACGGGCTTACTGACGAGCAGCGCAAGGCCATCCACGAGCGCAATGTGCTGGCGATGATCCATGCCGGCGGATGCATTTACTACCTGGCGAAATTCGCGGGGATTTTTGGTCTGAACGTGCAGGACGTGGGCGCGCAGCAGCGGGGCATCAGCGTGGAAGCGTTCAAGAAGCTGATCAAATCTCAAGGAGACTGACATATGGCACGAGTGGTAGGCGGTCTGACGACCTCGCATATTCCGGCGATCGGGAACGCGGTGCCGCACGAAAAGGAATTGGCGCACGACCCGTACTGGCAGGAGTTTTTTGCGGCGTATCCGCCGGCGCGCGCGTGGCTGGACAAAGTGAAGCCGGACGTGGCCATCGTGTTTTACAACGACCACGGATTGAACTTTTTTCTGAACGCGATGCCGACGTTTGCAATCGGGGCCGCGGCGGAATACAAGAACGCGGATGAAGGATGGGGAATTCCGACGGTGCCGCCGTTCAAAGGCGATCCGAAACTTTCCTGGCACATCATCAATTCGGTGGCGCACGAGAATTTCGACCTGACCACCTGCCAGGAGATGCTGGTGGACCACGGATTTTCCGTCCCGATGCAGCTTTTCTGGCCGAATTATTCTTACGGGAATATTCGAACGATACCGATCGAGATCAATACGGTGCAGCATCCGCTGCCATCACCGGCGCGCTGCTTCGCGTTCGGACAGGCGATCGGGCGGGCGATCGAATCGTATCCCGAGGACTTGAAAGTGGTGGTGCTGGGAACCGGCGGAATGTCTCACCAGCTGGACGGCGAGCGCGCCGGATTCATCAACAAAAAGTTTGACCTGCTGTGCATGGACAAAATCGTGAACGAGCCGGAAGCGCTCACGCGCTACTCGATTCACGAATTGGTCCGCGACGCGGGCGCACAGGGAGCGGAATTTATTCTCTGGCTAGCCATGCGTGGCGTGCTTTCGCAGCACGTGCGAAAGATACACAGCAGCTATCACGTAGCGATTTCGAACACCGCGACTGGCCTCCTGGTGCTCGAAAACGCCGCTTGATGAAGCTGGGGAACGAGGTGCTTCTCAGCCTGATGCGCCCCCCGCATTAGGCCCCGAGGCTTCGCGCTTCGTTCCCCAGGTTGTTCTCACGCCTCGCCTCAGCCTTGCCATCCTGCGCCCTATTTATCTCAGTTCCTCGCTATAACTATCGCGAGGGGTTCTACTCAGCGCACGCAGCGAAAGAATTGCCGCCGGCAGGAACGATAGGTATGATCCGAGCGCTGGACGATGCGCACAAATGTTAGATTCTCGGCGTTTCGAAGAGCTCTCGCCGCGATGGCGCCGTTGCTGCTCCTCCCTGGCGTCGTCGCCTTCGCTAAAAAGCTGCCTGCTCCGACTCGCGTTTGGTCTGTTGGACCCCTGACAAAGAGTGAGCCGGTGATGAGAATTGCCTTTGGCGCAAAAGGAGCTACAGTCACTGGTCCGTACACGGATTCTCAAACGGAGTCGGTCTTCGCTGCGACCCGCAGCGTCGTTTTCGTTGACGACCGCATTGTACTTGCATCGCAGATTGGAATGCAGAAAGTAGAGGGGGCGCGAGGGCCCGAGGAGGCTTACGAGCTGTTGTCGCTCGACGTCAAGACGGGCCAAGTGGAGGCCAGACGCCAAATTGTCGGGGTAGTTGGCATCTTTGCTGCTGATGACGCCCATGTGATTGTTGCCGCTCAATCTCTTCTGCGGCTCAGTCCAGACCTGAAGGACAGCGGTAGCTTTGACTATGCAGCGACGGGCCACAGATTCGGAAACGTCGAAAACATATCACCCGATGGCTCGACGTTGGGTGAAACGACAAGTCCGGGATTTGAATTGGTCGACGCGCACACCTTAAAGGCGACGCAGCTTACGTCTGCTCCCGCGGTCGACACTTCGGTGAGCAATGAGGGTTTTGTCACCGACAACATACATTGGGTCGGCAAGTACCCGGGCGATTTGAGTTTTGTCACATATGTTGATGCCAAGGGGGAGCACCTCCTCTATCACGGAAAATGTGGAGGCATGCCTCAGTTTCTGACCGAGAATCTTGTGCTTGAACCAGGCTGTAAAAAGCCCATGCTCATCGACCTTCACGGCGATATCGTTAGGACCCTCGTGGTAAAAGGCGGGTTTTCCTTCGCTGGCGTGTCGCAGGACGGGAGGCTGTTTGCGCTGCAAGTCATGCATACGGAAAGGCGAGAGCAATTCATGATCTATTCGGTCGAGACCGGAGAACCCGTCGCAGAGGTTGCGCCCGATGAAGTTGCAGAGGGGCAGTCGTGGACAGCATTTTCTCCGGATGGTTCGCTGTTCGTCGTTGGATCTCCACCAAAACTCACGTTGTACCGTCTGCCGTAGATCTCCAAACCAAAATCTCCTGGGCCCAGTCTCGCACGCTAAGCCGACGCAAGCTCCGGTATTGCTCTTGACGTTCGCCCCGAATTTGAAGAGCTACTTGGTGGCGGGTTCGAGGTGGGCTTCGCCGGCGTAGATGCGTTTGATGATTTCCTCGATGGGCTCGTCTTCGATGAGCAGGTCGCGGACCTCGACGGTGGAGAGGATTTGGCGGATCAGGTCGGAAGTGGCGACGCGATGGCGATTGAAGCGGATGCTGAACGTTAGGTCATCGACGCGCTCGACCTCCAGGCCATCGCGATTGAAGCCGGCAACGTCGGCGGCTTGCGCGAGATCTTTCAGCACAAATTTAATCTGCTTAATTTGCAGCAACTGTTCCTTGAGACGATCGAGC
>Ga0307372_10009536_pt1 | contig 13353 bp, 13 predicted proteins | sample OX1MG_FD_202533 | JGI IMG/M metagenome (GOLD analysis project Ga0307372, IMG submission 202533) | Soil microbial communities from Risofladan, Vaasa, Finland - OX-1 | ecosystem: Environmental > Terrestrial > Soil > Coastal area > Acid sulfate soil | place: Finland: Risofladan, Vaasa | collected...
TGTCCCACCTGGTGTCGGCCGATCCCGAACTGCGCGCCAGGCTGACCGACCTGATGCTGAACGCCACCCATGGCAACTGGGGGCGGGTACACACCAAGCCCGAGGTCGACAAGTTCTTCGACGGCCTGGAGGTCATCCCCCCGGGCCTGGCCGAGATCACCACCTGGCGGCCCGACGGCACAGCCACCGAGGAGCGGACCTTCGACTGGATCGAATACGGCGGCGTCGCCCGCAAGCAGGCCTGAGCCCGCGACGGGAGCCCGGAGCCACGAATGCGGGGCAGCGATACCCGGTCCGCCCGCGCCGGAAGCAGGTGCGCCGCAGCGCGTCAGCAAGCCGGGCCTGCCCCTCCCGGCCGGGGACAGCACAGTCAGCATCGGGCTCCAAGGGCGGCCGGGACTGACTTCCAGGCCGCTCTTGACGACGCAGCCACCCGGGAAGATAGTCGAAGGCAGCGCAAGCCTGCGCAACTTCCTTAACCTGGAGGCAACCATGGCCGTAGTCTTACTCGCAATCGACCCGGACACTGGTGACGGCCACTGCCCGGCCATGTTCGTCGAGAAAGAAACCGGTGATCTGCTGTTCCAGGGCTGGATGGTCACCGACCCGCGGGTCCTGGCGGATGTCGACGAGCACAGCCGGATCACCGAAACCGAGTCCGTGGTGCGGCTGCCGGCCAGGATGCGGGCAATCATTCTGGAGGCGCTCCATGGGCACGGTGCCACCGTTCGGTGAACTGATCTTGACCACCACGACCTCGGCCGTGCACCTGGAGATGCGCGACAGCTACACCCCCAGCGACCCGGACTACCTGGCCTGGCGGGCAGGCACGCCGGTCAGCGCCATCCTCGGGAACGACGCGCACCGACGGTGGCAGAGCATCGTGCGGACCCATGTCGCCAGGGGCGTCGCGTTCCGGCGCGCCCGGATCGTGTCCGAGCCGATCACGGACTACATCCGGTACGAGTGCGAGATCGCTGATGGCAACAACGTCGCGCCCGGTGAGCAGGTGCGCTGGCTGCCACGGCGGCAAGCCTCGGATCTCTGCCTGCCTGGCAACGACTTCTGGCTGTTCGACGACAAGCTGGTCCGGCTCCACCACTTCACTGGTGAGGGGGAGATCCTCGAGGATGAACTGTCGGATGACCCGGCGGTGGTGAGACTGTGCGCCAGCGCGTTCGAGGCAGTCTGGGAACGTGCCATCCCGCATGCCGAGTACCGGCCCACTTGACCTCCGCCGTTCCTGACCGTTACCTCAGACAATGGCCGTCTCGCCTTCGTCCAGCGTGCAGCGGGCTCGCCAGGAGCTAGCCAGCCGGCTGCGGGACCTCCGCCTCGACGCGGGCCTGACCGCGCGGGCGCTGTCAGCGGCGGCTGGCTGGCACGAGGCGAAGACGAGCCGGATCGAGTCGGCCAAGCAGGCGCCCAGCGAGGCCGACATCCGGGTCTGGTGCGAGGCTTGCGGGGCGGGCGATCAGGCGATTGACCTGATCGCCGCGTCCCGGGCCGCCGACTCGATGTACATGGAATGGCGGCGGCTGCACCGGACGGGCATGCGCCGGACCCAGGAGTCGTTCGTGCCGCTGTACGAGCGCACGCGCATGTTCAAGGTGTACTGCTCCACTCTGATACCGGGGTTCCTCCAGACGCCCGGGTACGCCGACGCGCTGATGTCCGCGATCACGGCGTTCCGGGGCACGCCTGACGATGTGGAGGACGCGGTCAGGGCGCGGATGAACCGCAACCGCCTACTGCACGCCGCCGGGCACCGGTTCACCATGCTGGTCGAGGAGTCGGTGCTGCGGCACCGGCTGGGCGACTCGGAGGTCATGGCCGCCCAGTTCGGTCATCTGCTCAGCGTCATGGCGCTTCCCTCGGTCTCCCTCGGTGTGATCCCGTTCTCCACGCGCGAGCGGCGGATATGGCCGCTGGAGACCTTCATCGTCTTCGACGACGCGCGAGTTGATGTCGAGTTGCTGTCCGCGCTGGTGACGGTCACCGCCCCGGGTGAGATCACGCTCTATGCACGAGCTTTCGACAAACTCGCGGAGCTGGCTGTCTACGGGACGCAGGCCCGCTCGCTGATCACGGCCGCAATCGACGTGCTCAGCTAATTGCCTCGCAAGTTCTCGCAAGTCTGTTTACCGTCCGCGGCGTCCAGGGTTGGCTACTAGCAACCGTGTGGGCACGCGACGGGAGGCCACAGCCAGATGGAACCGGACAGCGGGGAGTGCCGCTGCCAGTCAGCGCGGGCAGCAGGCGGCCTGACTCTCCAGTGCACAGCACGGCTACGACCCCGCGGCCTGGCCTCCCTGGAATCACCGGACCTGAAGGCCGTCCCGATCCCGGGCTGAGCGAACCGAGTGAGAAAGGACTTCCATGAGCCGCGGTCCTGGCCCGGGCACTTGCTGCCTGCCTTCCAGTACGGATACTGCGATTCCTGGCTGGCCGCTGATCAGCAGGCTGGAGTTTGGCCCGTACGTCAGCGCGGTGCCCTGCGCCCGGCTGCACACCCGCCTTGTGCTGCGCGAATGGCAGCAAATCAGCCTGGTCGACACCGCTGAACTGGTGGCCTGCGAATTAGTGACCAACGCCATAACCGCGACGCGAGCCATCGGTTCCGTCTGCCCGGTGCGGCTGAGGCTGGCGTCGGATGGCTCACGAACCCTGGTCCTGGTGGGCGACGCAAGCCCCGATCCGCCGCAGCGGATCGACCCGGCCGGTGACACCGAAGGCGGCCGCGGCCTGCTGCTCGTGGAAGCGCTCAGCAGCGGCTGGGGCTGGTACGCCACCCGCCAGAGCGGAACGACGAAAGTTGTCTGGGCCGAGCTTCGTGAAAGCGGTGCAGCATGAGCGGCACCCCACGCGGCGGCATTCGGATGACCGGGAGGAAGCCGTGACGGGGCTGAGCGGCACCGGGCGGCTTGCAGATGACCTGTACCTGGTGTCCCACCACGAGCAAACCGGAAAGCCCCATCTCCAGCCGCGCGCCCTCGCCCTTGGGCTCGCTGGCGCGTTACTGGCCGAGCTGATGCTGTCGCGCAGCATCCGCCTCTGGCGGGGCGTGATCACGGCCGCTGACGGCACCCCGCCGGGGGACGATTTAGCGCGCTCTGTGCTCGGCCTGGTGGCCAGCGAACGCGAGCATCTCCCGCCGCAGGACTGGCTGCTGTACCTGGCACGCACCGCCGCCGGCGATGTCGCCCGCCGACTGGAGCAGGCAGGGTACCTCACCCGTGCTCCTGGGCGGCGTTTCAGCCGCGCCGGGCGGTGGGTTCCGGTGGACGCGGACTGCGCGTTCGCGCCGCTGGTGCGCGTGAAATCCACGCTGGGCTCCTCCGGGCCGGTGGCCGCCCAGAACGTGGCCCTCGGCGGGCTCGCCGCCGCGTGCGGGCTGGGCCACCAGCTGGCCCTGTACCTGCCACCCGGCGCCCACCGCCGCCTCGAAGAATCGGCCAGCCAGCTCGATCCCGCCCTGCGTGAGCTGATCGCCCAGACCCAGGCCGCCGTGGACAGCGCCCTGCTCTCCCACCGCGTGTGAACGCCCGCCCCGATCCCGATCCAATCCGCCTCAATCTCTGGAGCCCAAATAATGTCCAGAACGCAAACGGCAGGAAGCAAGCCCAGCAGCGTGTCCCGGGCACTGGCCCGCGACCGGCTCGGCGTGCCCGCCGTGCTGTTCTTCGTCCTCGCCGGCGTCGCCCCGCTGACCGTAGCCGCCGGGGTCATCCCCACCGCCTATGCGACGACCGGGTTAACCGGGATCCCGGCCGCCTTCCTGGTCATCGCGGTGATCCTGGCGCTTTTCGCCACCGGGTACGTGGCGATGACGCGGCACATCATGAACGCCGGCGCGTTTTACGCCTTCATCTCCCGGGGCATCGGCCGCGTCATCGGTGTCGCTGCCGCCTTGGTGGCGCTGCTGTCCTACACGTTCTTGCAGGTCGGGCTGTACGGGGCGTTCGGGCCGAACGCCGCGAGCGAGGCCGCCGCCCACCTGCATGTGCACGCCCAGTGGTGGGCATGGGCGCTCGGCGCCTGGGCGGTCATCACCGTGCTGGGCCTGATGCGAGTGGACATCACCGGCCGTGTCCTCGGCGTCCTGCTCTGCGCCGAGATCATAGTGATCCTCGCGGAGACGGTCTCCGGGCTGGCGCACCCGGCGGGCGGGCATCTCAGCTTCGCGACTCTCTCTCCGGCCGCGCTGACCTCGGCCGGGTTCGGTACCTTCGGCGTGCTGGCCGTGGTCGCCGTGCTCGGCTTCGTGGGGTTCGAGCAGGCACCGGTGATGGCCGAAGAGGCGCGTAACACGCGGCGGACCATCCCGGTGGCCACCTACCTCGCGTTGGGGATGATCGCCGTGGTGTACGCGGGGGCGAGCTGGGCCATGGCCGCCCACAACGGCGACAGCCACGTCGTGGCCGCAGCCGGGAAGCAGGGCCCCGGCCTGCTATTCGGCCTCGGCGGCAGCGGGCAGTCGCAGGCCGCCCAGTGGCTGTTCCTGACCTCGCTGTTCGCCGCCGCGCTGGCCTTCCACAACTGCTGCTGGCGGTACATGTACGCCCTCGGCCGCGAGAACGTGCTGCCCGCCGCGCTGGGCCGCACTGGCGGCAACAACATCCCCAAGGCGGCGTCGCTGGTGCAAAGCGCGACCGGCCTGGCGGTCATCGTGGTGTATGCGCTGGTGGGCTGGGATCCCATGACCCGGTTGTTCTTCTGGCTCGGGACCACGGGCGGTTTCGGTGTCCTCGTCCTGCTCGCGCTGACGGCCGTCGCGGTGATCACGTTCTTCGCCCGCGATCCCCGTGGCGAGAACGTCTGGCGGCGCCTGATCGCCCCCGCGCTGGCCGCCGTCCTGCTGACCGGCATCGTCGTGCTCGCCGTCCTGCACTACGGCACGCTGCTCGGCGTCCCGGCGGGCGACCCCGCCGCGTGGGCACTGCCCGCTAGCTACGCTGCGGCCGCCATGATCGGGCTCGGGTGGGGGCTGGTGCTCAAGATCCGCCGTCCGCAGACCTACGCCGCGATCGGGCTCGGCGCCCACGCCATCACCGGCCAGCTCACCCCCGCCAGCCAGGAGCCACCGTCATGACGCCACCGGCCGGCCCGGCGGCCGGCGACCTGGACGCGACCGTGGTCCGCGCGGATGCCGCCGACCTGGACATCCTCAGCCTGGTCATCGCCGAAGCCTTCCACGACCTGGCGCCGTCGCGGTGGCTGATAGACGACCCGGCCGCCCGCCGCCAGATCTTCCCTCGGTATTTCCGGATTCTGGTCGAGCACGCCATGGCTGACGGCGTGGTGCACACCACCCCTGGCCGCACCGCAGTGGCGTTGTGGCTGCCCATCGGCCAGGACGGCCCAGCCCAGGACGCTGACTACGGCGCGCGGCTGTCGGCTGCGACAAGTCCCTGGACCGGCCGGTTCCTCGCCTTCGACGCAGCACTGGACCGCCACCACCCGGCCGGCATTCCCCACCACCACCTGGCGATCCTCGCCGTCCGGCCAGACAAGCAAGGCCAGGGCACCGGCACCGCGCTGCTGCACGCCCACCACGCCAGTCTCGACACTGCAGGCAAACCCGCCTACCTGGAAGCGTCCGACCTGCGTACCCGCCGTCTCTACCTGGCCCACGGCTACGAAGACAACGGACCCCCCATCCACCTGGCCGGCGGGGGGCTGATGTACCCGATGTGGAGACAACACCGTGATCAGCAGTAAACGAAAAGGGCAAAGCAAGGATCGATCAGCGGCGGAGCACTGTCTTCGCTTGCTCCCGCGCTGAGCACTAGATCACATATGCGGGAGGTGTCTCATGATGGGACTGTAATTTCAACGGTGTAACCCCCGAGACGGAGGAGACACCAGTGACAGACGTGACGACCAGCCATGACGAGGACGGAGCGGAGCTCTCGTACCGGGCACCGCGAACCGGCGCACCACGCCCATCGCGGCGAAGGTGTCCCAGGCGGCACGGTTCAGCAGCCGCTGGGTCCGGTCGGGGGTGCGGTCCCCCACGTGCTGGGCGATGCTCCAGCCGTTCCGCTTCGGCAGGCCGCTCATCACCGCGCCGGCATACTTCCCGGCCTGCAGCCACGGCTCCACCCGCACGAACGACGGCCTCATCAGCGCCAGCAGCTCGGCGCGTTTCCGCTGGCCCAGCCCGGCACTTATCCTGACGGCAGCAGCCGCCTTCGGTTTTGTCTTCACAAACGCATGATCGCGAGGCGGCTGCGCTGTGTCGAACCGGCTTCCTCACGCTCTACCGCAGGTCACGACCCGAAAGGCGGCTGCCGTACTAGGAGGTTACGGTTACGCCAACTGCCTGGCAATCCTTACTGACCGCCTTTTCCGCCGCGACGGTCTGCGGGACGTTGGAAAGACCGTAATAGACAAGCACCTTCGCCACATCGCGCCTAAGGGGGTTTGGGGTGTGCTTTCCCGGCCCATGAAGAAATTGCATGGCGATTGTGTGGTTACTGGCACTGTTGCGGCTCTGCGACCATTTAACGTAGTCATGGCACAGGGAAATACTGGCAGATTGCGCCGATGTGTTGCCATTTCCGCAGGCGGCAGCCAGAATTGTTACTGCCGCTATCACGGCGGTTGTTATGATTCTCATTCATGTGCCCTTTCATATTCGGTGACGACGCACGCGCCCATGCCTGGGGACCTGGTAGCCGTGGGCGACGGCGCAGGTGCGCACGTCGGCTGATTGTTTCCTCTCCCCGGCCGTGCGCGTGCGCACTGAGCTGGCAGGGTGCGCCGCGCTTCCTTGATCAGTCTGGTGACCGGCACTTACTCGCCGGGATGCAGTCCGGGAAAGAGTTAAACTGAGCACCAAGGATACCGCAGTCACCTGCAAGTGCGGTGATATCTGCACTTTAGTGCGCTGTATTCGCTTCCCCAGTCCAGTGTGAGGTCCGCCGCTGCTGACGCTGTTGTCATTTAGGTATGAGGTGGCATCAGCATTGAACGTGGCAGCGTAATGCATTAGCTCACTGGCTCCCGCTCTCCCGGCCGCAGGAGCAGTGGCGTTGATCGCATTCTGCATCAGGGCCATCATTGTCCATAACCCACCCCTCCTGGAGGGCCTTGTCCTGAGCATGCTGGTCAGCAACCAGCGTGGTGATGATCCCGGACCGATTGCTGCAGGTCAGCGTCGGCGCAGCGGCGGAACTGGCTGTCGCGTGGTGGACGACCACGCCGGTGTGGCTAGTGCCGCAACCGGTCCGGAGCACGACAGCGACGGCTGCCGCGAGCGCCCTGGAGTTCATGCCTTCGCGCCTCCCAGCCCGGCCGGGTAGTTGTAAGACGCCCGAGGCAAGCGGATGGTGCACGCCGCCAGGGCCGCTGTAACGCGCTTCCTTTCCTCGGCCAGTCGCGCCAGCCGGCGTTAGGCCGGCTGGGACGGAGCACGCTGAGGGCGGGGATTCGCCTTGCTCACGGCTGCTGAGGTGGCCGGTGCTGGCTGGCGGGCGGTGACGGGCGCTCGTGACCGATCCGGTCAGGTCATCGTCATCAGCGACACCCTAGGCTCGTGCTGCCGCTCGCCTGCCCGGCCCCAATCGCCACTGGCTCTGGAGAGGTTATACCGGGCCAGGAACCCCCTGGAATCGCCCTCATGCCGCATACTGGGGCTTAAGTTATTTACCGGACAACAATGCCGTGCGAGGGGCTGCGCGGCGGCTCCGCGATGGGCTGGCTGCACCCGGCCTTCCTCACGCCGTAACGGCATACTTCGATCCAGCTGAGGGCTTCGCCGGGATGACCTTCACCTGCCTGGGCAGCAACCCCCCGGACCATGTGACGGCAGACGATCTGTTGGCAGGCAGTGTCGCTGCTGGATATTGAGTGGCGTCCGGGCGCAGTCCGGCAGCTGCTCGAAGCCGGCGCAGAGAAGGTCTCGGGGATGCTGGCGGCGATCAGCACCAGCATCGACTTGTGGGACGCCTCCGGCGCGGATCTGGCAACGATGGACCCGCTCTGGGGTGCCTTGCTGGACATGCCCGGGTATTGGCACCGCCACCGCGAGCAAGCTGCTCGCCCGCAAACGGCCCAGGCTGTGCCCGGTCACCGACAAGGTGGTGATCCAGGCGGTGGGAGTGCCAGGACGGACCTGGGATGTGCTGCGCTGCCTCCTGCAAGATGCCGATACGCGTGCTGAGGTCGAGGCGGTGCGCCCCCCGCAGGCGGCGGGGCCAGCCTGCTGCGTATCCTTGACGTGGCGATCTGGATACGCCACAGCCACGTCCGGTCGGCGCAGCGGGCACGCACACTGGGCATGGTCGCGGAACCCTAATAGCCCGGCCGCCGATGCACGCTTGGCCGCAGGGCGGCCGTTCGTCCGTCCTGAACCAGATGCGACTCGGACTGGCAGCTTGGCAATGAGTGCAGGGGTTGGCTCTTACCGGCTCATCCGCAGGTGGGCGGCCCTATCGGCTTGTCCTGAGTACCCGGGAAGCACGGCACCCGATAGACCAGCGAGCACGCATCGGGCTCGCTGGCCCGAGACGGGGGAGTGGCGCGCCAAGGCTAGTCTCGGCCCAGAAAGATGCCGATCATCGCAGCCCCACCAGCAATAAGAAATGCGGTTAATAGGATTAGTCTTCCAGAATAGGCCTTGTCTTGCAAGATAGTTATAAGTTCAGAGATTCCCCCGCCAAGAACAATGCCGCCGATTGTTTCGCAGGTGCGGGAGAATCGTGAGGTAATCCGGGATACTGACAGAAAGCCCGCCGCTTCTCTTACGTGCTGAGAAGATACGCCATCAACAGAACCTTGTTTGGCTTTGAATCGGCTGAGTCGTTCTAGATCAACCAGATACTTGTTGAGCTGCACGTAGAACAATTTCGAGGCCGGCGTGCTAAATCCTGGAAGTACCTCTTCCCGCCCTTCTTCTTCGGATGGTTCAGGCGGCACGCCCTCCGAGGGCGGGCCCTCGCCCGTTCTTTCAGACTTATCGTCGGCCGTGGCCTTGTCGCTGGCCAAGATATCTGACTCCGCAGGAGACTCTTGCAGCAATTTCCCATCTTCTGGCGCAGCCGTTCCGTCCGTCATTTCTCTGGTTCCTGCTCGAAAAGTCTGCGTTTGTAACCAAGTTCGTGGGTAAGGACTCTTCGGACCAGCTCCTCTTCTCTGCTTCTTCGCCGACTTCCGGACTTACGGTTTCCCAGCAAGCCCAGAGAGAAACCGGCGGATCCTATTAGGATTCCAAACAGCGCCGCCAGGAAGGACTTGAAGTGAGTAGATGAACTAACCAGTAGGATAAGTGACACAACCACAGAAGATAGCGAAGCCAGCACAGCAAGAACAAGCTGGATCCGAAACTCACGCCGCGATTTACGCAGCGCGTGCTCGTCTTCCCTCAAGGCCTCACTCAGAGCAGAGACGGTGGATTCGAGTACCTCTCGTTTAGATCGGATTGCCAGGTCCGTCCACAGGCCCATAGACGCCCATTCAAGACCTTCGGGTTCCTCTAAGGCACCAGACGCCTCGCCAGTCACATCCGTTTGATCGCTCCGACCGAAGTTCCGCCGACGGGCTTCGTCTCCCACGGTAGTCAAGCGTACACCTCCGGTCACAAAATGCCCGGCCCAAAGGCTGATAAGCCATTCTTAGTATTACATGTGACGCCTATGTCCTCTATGTGGTTTACCTACGAATTGTGATCTTCGATGTCTCGCAGATTGCCGAGCCGCCCCATAGCTGCCGGGTCTTTGCCGGGGAAGATCACACTCAAGGGTGGCGCTCGCGCTATCGCGTCAGCGACGCGCCAGAGGCGCGCGCCTGCCGAGCGGCGGCGGAGCGTGGGCCGCCAGGTCCGCCAGCGGATTCTAGGTCGGCATTGTTTCGGGTTATCCCAGATGGAAGGCGTCGTTGGCGGGGATAATCCTCCGGTGACCACTGCCGCTTCAGCACCCAGGATCGACATCTACGACATCGCTGACCGCCTGTGGGAGACAGCGGATGAGCTGCGGGCTAACTCCCACCTGAAGGCGGCGGAGTACTCCATCCCCGTCCTGGGGCTGATTTCTTCCTGAAGTTCGCCGACAACCGGTTCACCCAGGCCGAGGCCGGGCTGGCGGGCACCAGCACCGGGCGGCGGGAGATCGGCAAGGCCAACTACCAGGCCAGGGGCGTAGTCCCGGTTCGCGTACCTCCTTCACCTGAAGGAAGGGGACAACCTCGGCAAGGCCATCAACGACGCGATGGCCGCCATCGAGGAGGAGAACCCGGCGCTGAAGGGGGTGCTCCCCCGGACGTACCAGTCGCTCACCAACGCCACCCTGGTCAGCCTGCTGCGCTCGGTGAATGCCATCCTGGGCGACATCGAGGGCGACGCGTTCGGCAAGGTCTACGAGTACTTCCTCGGGAAGTTCGCGGTCGCTGAAGGTGCCAAGGGCGGGGAGTACTTCACGCCGACGTCGATCGTCCGGCTGATCGTGGAGATCATCGAGCCGTTCACCGGGAAGATCCTCGACCCCGCGTGCGGCTCGGGCGGCATGTTCGTCCAGAGCGCCCGGTTCGTCGCCGAGCACCGCAACGGCGAGCCCGGCCGCCTTTCCATCCACGGCCAGGAGCGGGTGGAGGAGACGGTGCGTCTGTGCAAGATGAACCTCGCCGTCCACGGGCTCGAAGGCCAGGTCAGTCAGTCGAACACCTACTACGAGGACCCCTTCAGGGCGGTAGGGCAGTTCGACTACGTGATGGCGAATCCGCCGTTCAACGTCAACAAGATCGACAAGACCAAGCTCGAAGGCGACAGGCGGTTCCCGCTCGGCCTGCCTAGGGCCGACAACGGCAACTACATCTGGATCCAGGCCTTCTACTCCGCCCTGAACGGCAAGGGGCGGGCCGGGTTCGTCATGGCCAACTCCGCCGCCGACGCAGGCGGCAGCGAGCTGGAGATCCGCAAGAAGCTGATCAACGACAGGGCCGTCGACGTGATCGTCGCGGTCGGGCCGAACTTCTTCTACACCGTCACGCTGCCGGTCACCCTGTGGTTCCTGGACCGCGGCAAACGCGAAACCGGGCGCGAAGACAAGGTGCTGTTCATCGACGCCCGCAAGATCTTCCGACAGATCGACCGCGCCCACCGAGACTGGCAACCTGAGCAGATCCAGTTCCTGGCGAACATTGCGAGGCTGTACCGGGGCGAGCCCATCGAGATCACAGCAGGATCGCTTGACCTGACTCTGGCCTCCTTCCCCGACAGCGTCTGTGCCGATGTGCCCGGCCTGTGCGCCGTAGCGACCTTGGATCAGATCGAGAAGCAGGGCTGGAGCCTCAACCCTGGACGCTACGTCGGCGCCGGCGCCGCTGCGAGAGATGGCTTCGACTTCCGTAAGCGCCTCGAAGAACTTAACGAGGAACTGGAACAGTTCAACAGCGAAGCCATTGTGCTGCAGGAGCGGATCGCAGCCAACGTCGCGGAGTTGCTGAGTTGACGCCAGCGAGCGCAAACGAAGGGCCACGGCACTGGCGACACGTGACTATCGGCGATGTCGTGACCTTGCAGTGAGGATTCGACATAACGAAGGCTGATCAGACTGACGGCCCGTACCCGGTGATCTCCTCCTCCGGCCTGACCAGCACTCACTCCGCTTACAAGGTGCACGCTCCGGGTGTAGTGATCGGACGGAAGGGATCGCTTGGGGGTGTCTACTACACCGATCTGGACTTCTGGCCGCACGACACGACGCTGTGGGTCAAGGACTTCCACACCGCATCTGGCCGAGCCGGCGGACACCGCCGCGCTGCGCGGGCGCAAGCGGCACCCCAAGACCGATAAGACCGACGCCCGGCACTTGCGGGTGCACCTGCTGGCCGGGGACCTGCCCGAGTGCTGGATCCCGCCGGGCCACGTGCTGGAGGCGCGGGCTGTGGCCCGGCTGTACAAGGACCTGCTGGATGAGCGCGGTGCCTGGCATCAGCGGATCGCCGCCACTTTGTTCCACCAGGGCGTGCCGACGGCCGCCAGCATGTCCACCGCCGAGGGCAGGGCCGCGGTCACGGGCATGGACCTGTCCCCGGCCGGGCGGCAGGCCGTGGACACCGGGCTGCGCCAGATCGACCGGCTCACCGCCGAGCTGGAGCCGCTGCGCCGCCAGCTGGACATGCTGTCGCTCCGCCAGAGCGGCTGCCGGGCGCTGCGCGCCACCCAGTTCGGCGTCGGCGCCGTGACCTCCGTGGCGATCTGGGCCGAACTCGGCGACGTGCGCCGCTTCACCAGCTCGAGCGACGTGGTCCGCCACACCAGGCTCGATATCACCGTCTACTCCTCCGACACCCACCGCTCAGCCGGGCACCTGTCACGGCAGGGTCCCGAGCTGCGCTGGGCGCTGTATGAGGCGGCCAAGTGCGCGGCCCGCCCCGCCGCCTCGGATTACAGCTACTACACCGCGACCCGGGACCGGCGCACCGGCGGGCTGGCCACCCTCTCGGTAGCCCGCAAACTGGCCCGCCGCTGCTACCACACCCTGCGCGAGCTCGGGGAGGAGGCGCTGGCCCCCGCCGCGTGAGCCGGCCGCCCGCACCGGCCGCCGCGCCCGTGAACCGATGAACTTGCGGCCAGCTCCCGCCACTGGCCTGCTGCCAGGCCCGTCCTGGGCAGCCTCCAAAGAATGAGCGGCCGCAACCACCCCAAGCCGGGGCACGCCATCACGCATCATGTCGCCGGAGCCAGGCACAGCGCTCCGCGCACCGAGATAAGGCTGGGCGCCCGGCACGGGGCGGGAACCGGCGAACGCGGCACCGCCCACTGTGCCCGACCGGAGGTTCACCCCGATGACCTGACCAGCATCCGGCTCCCGCTTCCTCGCCGCGCCATGATCGGGACCGGACGGCCCGGCCTCAAGGTCGTTCGTCCGGCGGGGCGCTCCACCTAATGGGCCCGGGCCGTCCGGTCCGCAACCAGGCAGCTATGAGGAAGCAAGGGGAGAACCAGTCACCCCACCCTGGAAACCCGATCAGCAGCTCCGGTCTTGACCAGGGCGGGGCCTCACAGATAAGGCCAGTCACTAAAGTTGTGGGACGGCCTTGGCTGCAGCGGAATAGCGCGGATCGACTTCATAGTGGCCGAAACCGGAACATTCGCCCTGGAGGTTAATACGAATCCCGGCCTGTCGTATGAGTCCAATTTCGCCCTGGCGGTCAGCCGGGCCGGGCTGGGCCACGGTGATATCGTGCTCGCGCTGCTCCATGAGGCTCTTCACCGCAGCGGGGACGACGTTCCCCTGCCGGTCGTGGCCGCCGCTGATCTGAGCGCTGGGCAGCCGCCTGCGCGTACCGGGCATAAGGGAGGCTGAGTGGCAGCGGCCTTCAGGGCGCATGCCGTGCCCATGTGCCGGC
>Ga0307372_10009537_pt1 | contig 13353 bp, 12 predicted proteins | sample OX1MG_FD_202533 | JGI IMG/M metagenome (GOLD analysis project Ga0307372, IMG submission 202533) | Soil microbial communities from Risofladan, Vaasa, Finland - OX-1 | ecosystem: Environmental > Terrestrial > Soil > Coastal area > Acid sulfate soil | place: Finland: Risofladan, Vaasa | collected...
CGACCTCGACCGGCGACAGGCGGTAGATCCATTCCTGCGGCCGCTGCGCCAGTTCGGCACCAATCCAGGCGGATGGCCCCTCGACCGAGGCGCGGGGCAGGCGAACGTCGATGGTCATATCCTGTGCTCCCTCGATGACAGTCTGTCGCTGTCGCGCGGGTTGATGCATCCGCCCTCAGCGCTTCCTTGGCACTGGCCTGGAATACAGGCCAGGACCACCCTCGCGGGCGAGACCCTCGACGAAGCCGCACGCACGGGCTGCCACCGCGCTGCGGGCCGGCTACGCCGAGGCCGCCGCCTGGCTGGCGCAGTCAGACCGGCCGATCGCCGCGCACCGTAACGCGGAAGCCGGAGCGTGTATGTGGCCAGTAGTCCCACATCGCATGGTGCTGCACGCAGCGATTGTCCCAAAACGCCACCGAGTTCGCGCGCCAACGGAAGCGGCACTGAAATAGGGGGTTTTCCATGTGCTCGTACAGGTAGCGCAGCACGCCCTCGCCTTCGTCGCGCGGGACGCCAAGGATGCGGCGGGTAAAACCGCGATTGACATAAAGCGCTTTGCGCCCGGTGACCGGATGGGTGCGCACCACCGGATGCTCCGCGCGCGGATAGGCGGGCTTGTCGGTCACGCCGTAATTCGCATAGAGGCCGCGATAGACATGCTCGCCGTCGTGCAGTGCGGTGAGCCCCTCGAGATAGATCTGCATCCGTTCCGACAGCGCCTCATAGGCGGCATACATGGAGGCGAACAGTGTGTCTCCTCCGCGCGGCGGGCATGTCTTGATGTAAAGAATACTCCCGAGCGGCGGCAGTTCGTCACAGGAGACGTCGGTGTGCCAGTTCTCGCCGTTGGCGCGGGGGCTGTCCTTGTCGGCGTGGATGATCATCAGCTCGGGATGGCCCGGCGCGTGCGGCGCCGCGGGATGGATGTGCAGCGGGCCGAAATGGCGGCCGAAATCCAGATGCTGGTCCGGGGTCAGCTCCTGGTCGCGGAAGAAGATCACTTGGTTTTCCGCCAACGCGCGATGGATCTCATCCAGCTGGCGGTTGGACGGCGCGGCCAGATCAACCCCGCCGATCTCCGCGCCGATGATCGGCGTCAGCTTATCGACGGTGATGGTCTCGAACTTCTCGCCGTCCCCGGACGTGGCCTTGTAGCGCGGCCCCTGGTTGCCTCGCAGCACGTTCATTGCGTGTCCTCCTCTCCCGCATCCTGACGGGTCGCGGCGGACTGTAGATATCCTTGCCCTATTGTCAACAATCTTCTTGCCAGCACCGTGGCCGCTAGCTAGGTTGCCGCGCGCGCAACCCACAGCATCGGGCACCCATGGCCACCATCGCCGCCCTCCGGAAGGACGACCTCGCCGCCGATCCGTCCTTTGGCGAGGGCGGAATCGTCGTCTTCCGCTGGTTCGGTCCTGCCCCGCCGCTCACGCTTTCATTGCCGGAGCAGATCGCGGCCCGGCTCGGCGATCGCATCGTCACCGATGCCATTGCGGCCGGCGCGCGGATCATCGAACAGGAAGTCGCCCTCGAATTCCGCGCCTCGCGCGGGCCGGTGCGCGAAGCGCTGCGGATCCTGGAACGCGAAGGGCTGGTGCGGATCGATCCGCGCCGCGGCGCCCGCGCCAGCCTGCTCTCGCGCCAGGACGTGGACGATCTGTTCGAAATCCGCGCCCATCTCTACCAGGCCGTGGCCCGCCGGCTGGCCGAGCAGCACGACCCTGCCACCGTACGGCTGCTGGAAAACGGCATCCGCGACCTGCGCCGGTTCGCCGATCTGCCCGACGATGCCGGGCGCTATGCGGACGCCGTGTTCCGCCTCAGCCTCGGTTGCGCGCGCGCGGCCGGGAATGCGCGGCTGGCCGACATGATCACCTCACTTGCCTTGCAGACCTATCGCTATTCCCGCCTGGCGCTGCGCTCGCGGGCGCGGCGGCGGCAGTCGCTCGGTTTGTGGCAGGACTCGCTTGCCGCCATCCGCCGCGGCGATGCGGCAGCTGCGATGACGGTGGCGGGACGGCGCATTCTGGCCTCGCGCGGCGAGGCGCTGCGCGTGCTCGGGCTGGAACCCGAAACTGCCGACCCGCCGCCCAGATAGCGCGGCGCATGTAACGACGGGAAGGAAACGAACCACATGGACTCCGAGACCATCACCATCCGCAAGCTGTCCCCGGTGGTCGGCGCCGAGATCGGCGGCGTTGATCTTTCGCGGCCGCTCGATCCGGGGACCTTCCAGGCGGTGCACCAGGCGCTGATGGAGAACCTGGTCATCTTCTTCCGTGACCAGACCCTGAGCCACGAGCAGCACAAGGCACTCGGCCGGCAGTTCGGTGAACTGCACATCCATCCCGCCTCACCGCCCCCGCCGGGTCATCCCGAGATCCTCATTATCCACGCCGATGCGAACTCCAAGCGCGTCTCCGGCGAGATGTGGCATTCTGACGTGTCCTGCGACGCCGAGCCCCCGATGGGAAGCCTGCTCTATCTGCACACTGTCCCCGAGGTCGGGGGCGACACGATGTTCGCCAACATGTATCGCGCGTTCGAGGCGCTGTCGGCGCCACTGCAGGCCATGCTGTGCCAGTTCACCGCGATCCATGATGGCGAGACCGCCTATCGCGAGCGCTACGGGCGCGGTGATGCAGCGCGCGTATTCCCACGCGCCGAGCATCCGGTGGTGCGCACCCATCCGGTAACCGGACGGCAGGCGTTGTTCGTCAACTGCCATTTCACCAATCGTATCGTCCAGCTGCGCAAGGAAGAGAGCGACGCGCTGCTGGCCTATCTGTTCCGCCATATCGAGACGCCCGAATTCTCCTGCCGTTTCCAGTGGCGCCCGCATTCGTTGGCGTTCTGGGACAACCGCGCGGCGCAGCACCACGCGCTGTGGGATTATTTCCCGCAGACCCGCCACGGCTATCGCGTGACCGTCAAGGGCGACCGGCCGTTCTACCGGGCGTAAGTCCCGCTCGGCCGGACCGCGTCCCCGAGGGGAGGAAACCATGTCCGCCATCACTGCCGTCGTCGCGCCCGCCGAATCGGACGACGCCGTCTCGGGCGACGATCTGCTGGGCCGCACGCTCGATCGCATCCCGTTCGGCGTCTATCACTTGCTGCTCGCCGCAATCCTCGGTCTGGTCGGCTTTATCGAGGGCTATGACACCGCGATCACCGGAGCACTGCTGGTGCTGGCGCGCGGACCGCTGCACCTCACCGCGGCCGATACTCCCTGGCTGGTCGTCGTGCCCACCGCGGTGGTGGTGGCGGGTGTGTTTCTGGGCTCGCTGCTGAACGACCGCTTCAGCCGCAAGAACCTGATGCAGTTCGGCATCGTGGTCACGACCTTGTTCACCCTACTGATCCCGCTGGCGCACAGCGCCTGGCAGCTGATCGCGCTGCGGATCCTCGGCAGTATCGGCGTCGGATTCGCCATTCCCGCCGCCTATCCAATCGGCGCCGAGTTGCTGCCGGCGCGGCACCGGCGGACCTTCGCCACGATCTACGAGCTGATCCTGGCCACGGCCTTCGTGCTACTGCCCTTCCTCGGTTTCCTGCTGGCGCGCAACCCGGACGGGTTCCGGCTGATCGCGCTGCCCGGCGGGCTTGCGCTGTTCGTGGTGCCGGTCCTGGTGCATTTCATCGTGCCGCAATCGCCGCGCTGGGAGCTCAGCAAAGGACGCGCGACCGCCGCCGCGGCCTCGGTCAACTGGATCATCGCGCGCGCCGGCAATGCGGTCGTGCCACTCGATCCGTCGGCGCTGACGCGGGACTGTCCGCGCGCTGCGACGACGCTGCCGCCGTATGCGACGCTGTTCCGCCCGGGCCAGCTGCGCTTCACCGTGGTGGGAATCCTGTGCGGCGTCAGCTCCACCGTCGCCTACTACCTCTTCGCCTTCCTCCTGCCGCGCGCGTTGGAGGTGCAAGGCGCCGCCGTCAGCCTCAGCTTCGGGTTGAGCTCGCTGCTGTTCCTCGCCACCTTGCCGGGCAAGGTACTGGTGGGATTTCTGATGGAGGCGATCGGACGGCGCTGGACCATCTTGTTCGCTCTGCTCGGCGCGATTCCCGGCCTGCTGCTAATGGCGGTCGCGCATCTGACCGGGAATCTAGCCACGATCGTGTTCAGCATCGGAGCGTTGATCACTGGCATGACCGTGCTGTCGAGCTTCCCGGTGACGCGGATGTATCTCTCCGAGCAGTTCCCGACAGCGCTGCGCGGCCGTGGCCATTTCCTCGGCGAGACCGTGGCGCGGCTGCTCGGCGGCGTGGTGGCACCGTACCTGCTTGCGCCCTATATCGGCTCACCGTTGATCTTCTTCGGCTCGGTGCTGATCGTGGTCGCGATCGGCGCGCTGCCACCGCTTCTCTACGGCAAGGAGACGATCGGGCAGCTGGAGGTCGTGGCCCGCGCCGGAGTTCCCGCGGCTGCAGGGAGCTTGTGAGGCAACCTCGCATGGGGTGCGCACGAGCGCTTTCGCGGCGGGACGGAGCCAGGCGGGAAGCTGACGGGCTGGGGGGCCGGCTGAACCATCTTCGCGGATCACCGCCGGCCTTCGCGCCGTTGGCGAGGTCGGCCGCGCTCGGGCTCAGCGCCGCCGGGTGAACGGGGGTTCTGGCTGGCCATCGCCGGTCCAATCCCCGGCCACCAAGTGAGGGTCACGCCATAGAACGGGCAGGATAGCACGCTTCGTGGCACAGACCAGGAACGACGGCGCGACTCAGCCTGGGTTAGTTGGCCGCAGAAGGTGGTCGATGGTGAGGTGCTCCAGCCTCTAACGTGCCTGAGTGTAGGCCGGGACTCCTGGATTTTCCTCGACGGCCCGTCCGTACCACCACTTTGCTGGGTTCTGTTGCGAACGCCGAAGCAGGCTGCGCGGGGCCGGGGGAGCGGGTGCTGTCAGGCAGCGATCTGGAGGAGGCTGGCAACGAAGGCGGCCTGTGCCAGCGTGTCGTGACCGTGGATGTTGTGAACCTGCCCCTTCCTGATCATCGCCATCGCCTCGTAGCCGGCCAAACTTCGCTTGGTTGTTGGTAAGCTTCCGAAACCGGGCCCCGGCCGCACCAGTCGTTTGATCCGCCGGTGGTCCTGTTCAACGATGTTGTTCAGATACTTGCACTGGCGCAGCCGCGAGAAGCGCCAGAGCGCGCCGGCTCGCTTCAGTTCGGTCACCGCCCGCGGGTAGGCCGGGTTCCTGTCCACCGTGATCGTGCACGGATTGGCGGTGTGTGGCTGCGCCAGCGCCTTGCGGAAGAACCGCTTGGCCGCCACGGCATCCCGTCGAGCCGAGAGCAGGAACTCGATGGTCTGGCCAAGGCTGTCCACCGCCCGATACAGATAGGTCCAGACGCCTTTGACCTTGATGCAGGTCTCGTCCACCCGCCAGAAGCCGGTGCAGGGCCGCAGATGCTGTCGGACCCGCAGCTCCAGTGTCGCCGCATAGGTCTGCACCCAGCGGAACAGGGTCGTGTGGTCGACCGAAATGCCTCGATCCGACAGCATCGCGGCTAGATCGCGGTAGCTGATCGGGAAGGCCAGATACCAGCGCAGCGCCCACAGGATCACCTCGGCTGTGAAGTGCCGCCCCTTGAACGTGCAGTCCTGACCCGCCACCATCGCCCCGTCCGCCCGCCGTTCCCTGTCTCGCGACCTCAACCACACCCGCCCCGGCTTTTGCAACACAGCCGGCCACCGTCCGCTGCCCGAAGAAGTGCGCATAGACGGCGTCGGCGGCCTCAATCCGGTACCGCAACGCCAGCACGCGCGTTTGAGGGTTCGGGATCCGGGCCGTTTGGATGGTGGCCGACCAGAAGGGCAGACGTCCAGGGGCAACGCCGCCATCTCGCGGGCCTGGTTCCCGACCTGCATCCGCAACAGCACCATGCATGTTCCCAATACGGGACGATCCCAGATTCGTGCTGGAGCCTTGGGCGCGTTGCGCCCGGAGGCAGCATCAACAGGACCGCTACGGGCGAGGTCCTGCCGATCCGGCCGGGGTCTGAGAGCCGGGCAGAGGTATGGGACGGAACGCCAAGAGACCTGAGAGGTCCCCAGGGAGAGTCCACGGCGATCGCGTGAACGAGTGTGGGTCTTGCACTAAAATTTCCTATCAACGGTGGCCTCGAAGGCGGAATGGGGTTGACCGTGAAAGAATATCATGCCTCTTCTATCGTCATGATCGGGCGCCTGGCGAACCCCTCCCAACCTCTTTCCGCTGCCCATGCGAGGATCGCGACCTTCGTTTTGTCGCGCCCCGGTGAGGCAATCCGGCTGACCGGGGCCGAATTGGCCCGCCGGGCAGAGGTCAGCGAGCCAACAATTCATCGCTTCTGTCGGCAGCTCGGTTGCAGCGGACTGCAAGGCTTTCGCGAAGCGGTACTCAGGGAGTTGTCCGCCAAGGGGGCACCCTCATCGCCGCGGACGATCGAAGCAACGGACACAGTGGAGATGGCGGCCGAGAAGTCGCTCGAAGCCACTATTGACGCGCTGGAGCGGCTACGCCGGTCGCTGCCGCTTGAGGCCATTCGGCAGGCGGCGGTGGCGATCCTCAAAGCGCGCTGGGTGCACGTCTATGGGTTCGGCGCGTCAGCCACCGTCGCCGCCGACGCCCAGCACAAGCTGTTCCGCCTCGCCGCGATGACCGTCGCCTATGCGGATGCGCACATGCAGGCGATGGCGGCGGCGACGCTTGGGCCGGAGGATGTGGTGATCGCGATCTCGAACTCCGGCGCCACCCGCGAGCTGGTGGAGACGGTGCAGCTCGCGCGTGCCAACGGCGCCACCATCATCGCCCTCAGCAGGCCCGGCTCGCCGCTGGCTGCGCTCGCCTCCACCCTGCTGCCCATCGAGGCCGACGAGCGGCGGGAGATTTTCACGCCGATGACCGGGCGCATGGTGCAGCTCGCCATGATCGATGCGCTGGTGGTCGGCGTCACCTTGCTGTCGGCACCGACCGTGGTGAGCGAGCGGTTCGCCCGCATGGACGAGGCCATCCGGCGGCGGCGCATCCAGGGACCGGCCTTGAACGGAGCAACCGAATGAACGATTTGACGGCACGCGGCGCCGCCGGCGGCCACGCCTGGATCCGCGAACGCATCGCCCGCATCCCGCGGGTGCCGATCGCACTGATCCCGACACCGTTGCAGGAGGCGCCGGTGCTGACACGTGCCCTGGGCGGGCCGCGCATCTTCATCAAGCGTGACGACCTCACTGGCGTCGGACTCGGCGGCAACAAGGTGCGCAATCTGGAATTCCGCTTGGCGCGGACGCTGCAGGAACAGCCAGACACGGTGATCGTCGGGCTCGACCTGCAGTCGAACTCCGCCCGCCAGACGGTCGGCGCATGCAACAAGCTCGGCCTCAGGACGATCCTGGTGCTGCTCGGCGAGGCGCCGGCACGGGTGCAGGGCAACCTGCTGGTGGATTACGTGCTGGGCGCGGAGGTGCATTTCGCGCCGACGCCGCAGGCGCAGCGCGCGCAGCTGGACGCACTCGCCGCCGCCTGCCGCGCCGCCGGTGGCCGGCCGCACATCCTGAACGACAACCCGATGTTCGACGTCGCCTCGGCGCTCGCCTATATCGAATCGACGCTCGAAGTGCTGGAGCAACTCGAACGGTTCGATGCTAGGCCGAGCGCGCTCTACATGTCCTCCAGCGGCAAGGGCCAGGCCGGCGTCGTGCTGGCGCGCCGGCTCACCAACGCCGGCTTCGCCGTGCACGGCATCCCGGCGACCGACGAGTTCGACGTGCCGCCGCGCACCGCCGAGATCGCCAACGCGGCGGCGGCGGCGCTCGGCCTCGACCTGCAGATCGAACCGACCGAGATCCTGAGCGACCTGGGCTTCGTCGGCCCCGGCTACGGCGTGCCGACCGCCGAAGCGGTCGCGGCAGTGCGGCTGTTCGCCCGCACCGAGGGCGTCGTTCTTGATCCGATTTACACCGGCAAGGCGGCGGCGGGAATGATCGCACATGTGCGCGCCGACCGCTATCGGCCGGACGACGTGCTGGTGTTCGTGCACACCGGCGGCGTGCCGGCCATTTTCACCTGGAACGAACTATGGCTGCCCGGCGCCGCCGCGACCGCGGCCGCCGCACCTGGGGAGACACCATAATGAAACGACGCACGCTCATCACCGGCCTCGCCGCGGCAGGCGGCGCGGTCGCAACCCTGCGGCCCTCGGTCCGCGCGCTGGCGCAGTCCGGCGCCGCCGGGCCGGTGCTGCGCTACGGCCAGGGCACCGCGATCCTGACCCTCGATCCGGTGCACGGCAGCTTCACCGGCTACCCGGCCGGCTACGAGGCGGCGCTGTGCCTGTACGACCGCCTGCTCGACTTCGATGCGCAAATGCGCATCGTGCCGGAGTTGGCCGCAAGCTTCACCATGGCGCCGGACCGGCGCTCGGCCAGCCTGCGGCTGCGCCGCGGCGTCCTGTTCCACGACGGCACGCCGCTCGACGCGGCCGCCGTCAAGGTGAACCTGCTGCGGCTCATGGATCCGAAACGGAATCCGACCAATCGGCCGCTGTGGGACCCGCTCGCCGGGATCGAGACCTCGGGTGCCGATCACGTCACGATCCGGCTGAAAGCACCGTTCGCCGAGCTGCCGAACAGCCTGGCGCACGCCTCCAGCGCGATCGTCTCACCGGCGGCGCTGGCGAAATACGGCGACACCGGGATCGCCCAGCATCCGGTCGGTGCCGGACCGTTCCGGCTGGCCTCGTTCAGCCCCGGCCAGCAGCTCGTCGCCGAGGCCTTCGCGCAGTACTGGGGCGGCCGCCCGCGCACCGCGCGGATCGCGTTCCACTACATCCCCGAAGCGGCGACCCGGCTGAACGCGCTGGAAACCCAGGCGGTGGATGTCATCGACAGCGTGCCGGAGGCGCTGGTCGGCAGCCTCAAGGGCGCGCCGGGCGTCGCCGTGCTGACCAGCCTCAGCCTGCGGCCGATGGGCTTCGCCATCAACCTGACGCGGGCGAAGCTGCGCGACCCGCGGGTGCGCCAGGCGCTCAACCTCGCCGTCCCGGTCACGACGATCGCGCAACGGGTGTTTTTCGGCTACGCGCGCGCGCCGGACTCGCCGCTCGCCTACGCGACCGAAGGCTATCATGCGGTAAGCCCGCTCGCCTTCGACCCGGCAAAAGCGAAGGCGCTGCTGGCCGCCGCCGGTTACGGTTCGAGCAAGCCGTTGCACCTGGCGATGGCGGCGTCGAAGGGCCTGTTCCCGGCCGACGAGGCGGTGGCGGAGGTGGTCGCCAATTCGCTGCAGCAGGCCGGCATGCAGGTGGCAATGACCCAGATCGAGGCCGGATCGTACTGGGACGTGCTGCGTCAGGACGCGGCGCACATGACCTGGGACATCGCCATGTTCGGCTTCAACCCGTCGAACGCGTCGGGCCTCTACCAGCTCGCCTCGCTGTTCCAGGCGAACGCCAGCGACGCCGGCCGGCCTGACGTGTGGAACATCGGTCGTTATCGCAATCCGACTGTCGATCACCTCCTGGCGCAAGCTGGCGCCGCGCCGGCGGCGGCGCGGCGCAACGCCCTGCTCGCGCAGGCGCAGGCGATCATCTGGCACGACAACCCATATATTTGGCTGCAGATCAATGAGAACATCGTGGCGACCGGTCGCAAGATCAGTGGGGTCGAGGTGCTGCCGGTAGTGTTCACCTCGCTCCGCCACGCCACGATCGCCTAGGCTTGGCCGACATGCCGCTGCTCCGCTTCGTCATCGGCCGGCTGGCGATGATCCCGCTGATCGTGCTCGGCGTCGTCACGGTGCTGTTCCTGATCTTCCAGGCGGTGCCGGGCGACGCCGCGACGATGATGGCCGGCGCCACCGCGACGCAGGCGGAAATCAACGCGATCCGCATGCAGCTCGGCCTCGACCGGCCGTTGCCGGTGCAGTATATCGGCCAACTGGCGGCGCTGCTGCACGGGAATTTCGGCTATTCGCCGACGTTCCACGGCAACCCGCTGCCGTATATCCTGGCCCGCGTGCCGGCCACCTTGCTGCTGACTGGGACCGCGATCGGGCTCGCGATCCTGGTCGGCATCCCAGCCGGCGTTGCAGCGGCGGCGATGCAGGGACGCTGGCCCGACCTCACCATCTCCGGCGGCGTCGTCGCCTTCCTTGCTCGGCCTGCTGATGATCAGCCTGCTATCCGTGCAGCTGCGCTGGCTGCCGAGCTTCGGCCTGCACGGGCCGCTATCGCTGATCATGCCATCGCTGGCGTTGGCGGCACGGCTGATCGCGATTGTTGCCCGGATGACGCGCGGTCTGGTGATCGAGGAGATGCGCCGGGACTACGTACGCACCGCGCGCGCCAAGGGGCTCGACCTGCGCCGCGTGCTGTGGCGCCACGTGCTGCGCAACGCGCTGGTGCCGACCATCACCGCAATCGGGCTGGAGGCGGGCTACCTGCTCGGCGGCTCGGTGGTGATCGAACGGCTGTTCGCCTGGCCCGGGATCGGCGACCTGCTGCTGAACGCGATCGGCAACCGCGACTACACGCTGGTGCAGGGCGTGACGGTACTGTTCGTGATCGGCTTCCTGCTCATCAACCTGGTGGTCGAGCTGCTCTATGTGCTCGTGAACCCGCGACTGCGCCATGCGTGAGCATCATGTCTGACCTCGCGACGCGAACGCTACGGCTCTACGCACCGGGCAATCGTGCGCTTACGCTCGGCGGCTGGCTGCTGGCAGGGTTCGTGGTACTGGCGGTGTTCGGACCGCTGCTTGCACCATACAACCCGGATGCGCAGGACCTGCTGTCCGTGCTGGGGCCACCCGACGCCGCGCACTGGTTCGGCAGCGACGAGCTCGGGCGCGACATTCTGTCGCGCGTGATCGTCGGCACTCGGGTCACGATGGCGATCGCGTTGCTGCCGGTGGCGCTGGCGGGCATCGCGGGGGTGGCGCTCGGGCTGGTGGCGGGGTTCTTCGGTGGGCCGGTGGACCGGGCGATCAGCGCGGTGGTCGATGTGCTGCTGACCATCCCCAGCCTCGTGCTGGCGATCGCCATCGTCGCCGTGGTGGGCGCGAGCGCGCAGGGGCTGATCGTCGCCATCACCCTCAGTTTCATCCCGGCGATCGCCCGGCTGGTGCGTGGGCGGGTGCAGGAGTTGCGCGAGGAGGACTACATCGCCGCCGCGATCACGATCGGCGTGCCGCGCATGCGCATCCTGCTGCGCCATGTGCTGCCGAATGCCGCTTCGGTGATCGTGATCCAGCTCAGCCTGCTGGCCGGCCAAGCGGTGCTGATCGCCTCCGCGCTCGGCTTCCTCGGCCTCGGCGTGCAGCCGCCGGCGCCGGAGTGGGGCGCCATGCTCGGCACCGCGCGCCAGTACATCCCGGTGGCGCCGCATGTGATCGTCGCCCCCGGCCTCGCCATCGCCCTGCTCGTGCTCGGCTTCAACCTGCTGGGCGACGGGCTGCGCGATTATTTCGACCCTGCCCTCACGCGATAGGAAGACCGCCGATGCAGTTCGGTATCGTCGATGTCCACGCCCATATCTTCCCCGCGCTCGCCGGACCGTGCGGCTATCCGGACCGCGCCACCCACCTGCTCTACCAGCAGCGCGCCATGCACGTGCACGGCAACCAGCCGTACCGGCGGGCACGGGACCACGCGCCCGTCGCCGCCCGCCCGCTGTGGGCGGCGGAGGATCCATCCGAGGCCGGCAGGCGCACCGACGTCGATTTCCGCGTCGGCACCTGCGGGCGGTTCGAGTGGGAAAGCGACGGCGAGGCGCAGTACGTGCAGTTCCTGCCGCCCGCGATGGCCGACCTGTCGATGTCCGCCGAGGTGCTGGCGCGGCAGATGGACTATGCCGGCATCGAAACCGCGGTGCTGCAGAACGACCACATCTACGGCGACCTCGCCGAGGTGTTCGCCGAGGCCGCGCGCGCCCATCCCGGCCGCTTCATCGGCTTGGCGCAGGTGGACGAGGCATTCGCCTGGCAGGAGGCCGAGATCGCACGGCTGGTCGATCAGGTCGATCGGCTCGGCATGGCCGGGCTCTATTTCACCATGACGGCACTGTTTCGCAACGGCTACCGCACGCTGCCGGACGCGCCCGCGTATGACACCTTCTGGCGCGAGGTGGCGCGGCGCGACCTGCCGGTGTTCTGGGTGCATGCCAGCGCCTCCGCGGTCGGCGACTACGCCGACGAGATGCGCCACCTGGCGGCACTGATCGAGCGCCATCCTGGGCTGCGCCACGTGCTCGTGCACGGCGTGCCGACCGCGCTCTATGCCGACGCCGACGGGCGCCTCACTCTGCCCGCAGTGCTGGAGCGGCTGCTCACGGACGCGCCGGTGTCGGCCGAGATTCTGTATCCGATCTCCTGGGGTGGGCGGGTCGAATACCCGTATGCGGCGGCGCTCGGGCATGTGCGCCAACTCATCGATCGGTTCGGCGCAGGCCGTTTCGTTTGGGGCTCTGACATGCCCAATGTCGAGCGCTACTGCACCTACCGCCAGGGCCTCACCTACGTGCTTGACCACGCGGACTTCCTGACGCCGGCGCAGCAGCGCCGCATCTTCCGCGACAACGCGCTCGCTTTGTTCCGCCGATGAACCCGGTCGCGGCACCGCCTCGCCGGCCGCCCGGGCGGGAGACGGACGCGCTGGTGCTGGAAGCGAGCGGGCTTGCGATCGAGATCACCGCCGCCGGGCGGCGCTTCCTCGCGGTGCGCGGCGTCGATCTGGCCCTGCGCCGCGGCGAGACGTTGGCGCTCGTGGGCGAGTCCGGTTCCGGCAAGTCGCTCACGGGGCTCGCGCTGATGCGCCTGCTGCCAGAGCCGGCTGCACGCATCGTCGCCGGGCGCATCATGTTCGCCGGCCTGGACCTCGCGGCAGCAAGCGAGCGGCAGATGCTGGCGCTGCGCGGCGATCGCATCGCAATGGTGTTCCAGGAGCCGATGACGTCGCTCAACCCGTCGCTGCGGGCCGGCGACCAGGTCGCCGAGGCGCTGCGCCTTCACCGCGGCCTCGACCGCCGCGCCGCGCTGGAGGCGGCGCAGGCGCTGTTCGCGCGCGTGCGCATCCCCGACCCGCCGCGCCGGCTCGCCGAGTATCCGCACCGCATGTCGGGCGGCATGCGCCAGCGGGTGATGATCGCACTGGCGCTCGCCTGCGGCCCGGATGCGATCATCGCCGACGAGCCAACCACCGCGCTCGACGTCACCACCCAGGCGCAGATCCTGCGCCTGTTCCGCGAGCTGCAGGTTGCGGCCGGGATGGGCGCGCTGCTGATCACGCATGATTTCGGCGTGGTCGCGCAGATCGCCGATCGCGTCGCCGTCATGTACGCCGGCCGGGTGGTGGAGGAGGCGCCGGTGATGGCGCTGTTCG
>Ga0307372_10009540_pt1 | contig 13351 bp, 18 predicted proteins | sample OX1MG_FD_202533 | JGI IMG/M metagenome (GOLD analysis project Ga0307372, IMG submission 202533) | Soil microbial communities from Risofladan, Vaasa, Finland - OX-1 | ecosystem: Environmental > Terrestrial > Soil > Coastal area > Acid sulfate soil | place: Finland: Risofladan, Vaasa | collected...
TGGCGGGGTTTGTGCGACAGCCTCCGAAGCAGGGCTTTCCTGAAGCCGACGCGCGGATTCGAACCGCGGACCCCTTCATTGCGAGGACGCCGCGGCGTTTGTGGCTGGTTGCGGTCCGTGGCGCTGACCGACCAGGACAAGCCAATTTCGGCCGTTCGGCCCCGAATTGGTTTGCGGCTGGTCCAGGGTGTTGTGTTGCCACCCCGTTGCCACCTGTGACCGGCAAACGATCTGATCACACCCGGCGCACGGTCGCGTCGGCCGAGGCACCGGTGAGGCGCTGCGACTCAGGTGACCGTAGCCGTGAGTTCGACCCGATCTCTGATTCCACGAAGCATCTTCTGGCTCATCACGAAGCTAGCTGCCTCGACCGCCTCAACCAAGATGCCCGCCCACCATCGCGCGTATCCGTATCGCTCTCTGACGACAAGCCTGGTTGTCCTGTTTGGGCCCTCCCGGAGCACGAAGGCCCAGGTGAAGTCGTAGGGCGGTGCCGCATTCCCCATGGGAACGCCTCCACGAAGCACGAGCGACCGCTCGAGCGTCAAACCGACAACTTCCACCGCTACATCCGGGTGGAGATTGACCTTGTCTCCGACCTGGACGTCCTGCCACTCGGGCACGATGCGATCCGCGCTGTGTATGTCGCAGCCCACAAGGTTCTCGAGAGAGTCATAGCTATAGAACCCGCCACGCCCCTGCCCGAGTTGGACGATCCATGGCCAGGCGCGGTCAACCGATGCGCCGATGGTGATGGCCCGGGTCGAGGTGAGGTTGGGATTCAGGATCAAGTCATCACCGGCGAGAGGCTCGTCGAGTTCCTCGTCGGTCGCCCCCCACCTGATCTGCCACCGCCTTCCCAGCAGCACGTACGCGAATGCTGCACCTCCGACGATGACCGTGCTCGCGCGTCGACGTCTCATCGACTGTTCTTGGAGGGCCCGTCGGGGTTTGACAACTGACTGCGACTCCAACCAGATAGACAACTTTGCCCCTGCCGGTGCCTGCTGACGGGCCGGACCGCGCCGCCTGACGTGTCGCACGCTAACCCGGCTTCGTCATGGAAACCAGCGTCAAGCAGGCGCCCGGTGCCGACTATCCGGCGCTCGTTGCCAACGTCAATCTCGACGCAGCTGCCGCCGACGATGCGAGCACCCCGGTGAATCCGAACCCGCATCCTGGAGACCTGCCCACGCCCCGTTCGATCTACGGCCGGTCGGCGGCGTGTTTGAACGTCACGTCGTTGCTTGGAGTGAAGATCGATTCGTGCCCATCCTCGTCCCATCGAACGCGATAGTGCACGTGGTCGGGCTCGCCCAGCACCTCGAGCACGATGCCGGTGCGGGGCGACTCACCGATATGGTGAGCCTTGACGATGAGTCGGTCGCCTTTGCCGCCGTGGGACCCCGGTGCCTCCATCATGTCCTCCTCGCTCGGAACGACAGCGGTGAACCGCACTCTCACCGTCGCTCCATCGGCGCCGAGCCGCATCGGGGCGACCACGGATTATCGCTCGGAAGCATGTCGTGACTGGCACCGCCCCCCGGTTGTCGGCGAAGTCATGTACCCCGCGCCGGGAGCAGGCCCGTTCTCCGGCAAGACCCGAATCCTGGGGGTCGTGGCTCCGGGGCGCCCGCGCAGATCGTCTCCGTTGACGAGAGGGTTCGGCGCGGAAGACATCCCCCTGCGCGCCGACGGCATCGCGTGCTCGAGCAACGACGATTCCCAACTGCCCATGAGGCGTCATCGGAAAACCGAAGACCCCGCCTGAGCGGCGCTTCGTGGAAGCCGACGAGCGGATTCGAACCGCTGACCCCTTCATTACGAGTGCTCGGTCGCGTGGGAAAAAGCACCTGCATATGATGCACTTAGTGCTGGTCAGACTGCCCCTCTGGTTCCATTCTGGTGCCGGTCACCCATGATCCAGGCCCCAGCGTGCAACCCTGGTCCCCGGACGGTAGTCGACTATCCCCGCACGCGAGACGGGCAAGTTCTGCTCATCGCCCGTTGCGCCATAGGGCTGATTCGTGCAGCGCGGCCCGAGGCAGCGCCCGCGCGATCAGCAGGTCGGGCGCCAGGTCAGCGGGTCGACGTACCGCTTCAACGAGATGCGAGCGCTCGCGTTCCGCTTGCACCTCCTGCTAGGGCCGCTCCGTAGGCGGGACGCGCGGTTAGCTGACATCTGCGCGAGCGCGAGGTTCAGTATCCCCGAGTCTGAGCTTGCCTTCGGTGACGAGCTCCGAGTGGCTCGAATCCTCGACGACCTGCGAGCCCGGCTGGATGGGCTCGTCGGCCAACAGGACGCATCCGGCTGGTCGGGTGCATCCGAAGATCCGCAAGACCTGACGGCGCGTCTTGCAGTGGTGAGTGATCACCTCGGCTTCTGGCAACACGCGACGACGGTAATTCGCCAGGCCATCCTGTTGGTCCACGTGTGGCCCACTTACTCACCGGACCCAGACGAGAATTGGGGCTTTTGCTTCGGTGGCGACCATTGGATGCGTCTGCCTGACGACGCCTGGCTCGACGACGTCCCGCTTCTTGACGCAGTCAGCTGGTGTCCGCAGCATTCCGGCACGCGCGGGCTGGACCCGTCGCTACGACACCTGGCTTGACCCTGCGCGTCTGCCTCGGCGATGTCGACGGTGACGCTCTCAAGGTACGTGCCGAAGGCTCCGGTGCGGATGACTGAAGCATGGTTGCTGACCGACGAGTCTCAGAATCGATCAATCGCCGGGAAGCCCGCTGGACGCACTCCGGCGCATCTTCCAAGCCGCCAAGCTCTGGAGAAGGTCGCGGATCCAAAGAGGTTGCTCGCAGGCCCTCAGGCTGCGTTGCGAGTTCGTCGAGGAGCTCTTGGCGCCGGGACTCTGGCGATGATGGCAAGCGGGCGGGAGGAGAAGATGCACCAAATTTGTCGGCATAATGCAAGAAGTAGACCGTGATCAATAGTTTCCAGTCTCTTGCTTTAAGGTGAAACTTTGCGCCGTTATCAAAGTTTCCATTTTATTGCTTTTTATTGGAACTTTGAGTACTCATGAGTTCGTGACTCGCTCCGACCACATCCAGCGCCTGTTTGAGAACATCGTCCGGCTCCGTCGGGCGGAACGCGAGCTGCCCGGAAACAGGGACCTCCTCGCGGTGCGCACCCAGCTTGAGGACGAGCTCGGGCCCACCGTGAGCCGCTCCCAGGCGGCCAGGCTGCTCGGACTCAGTCACACGGCGCTGCAGCGCTGGCAGAAGGCCGGAGACCTTCCCCTGGTCATCTCGCCGTCCGGGCGCACGGAGGTGCCCGTCGCGGCGCTCGTGCGCCTCTACGACGCGGTGGAAGCCGAGCGCCGCTCAGGTCGCCGCCGGCGCCACACACTGGAGCCGGTGTTCACCGAGGGGCGTCGGCGTGCCGAACAACTGGACGCCAAGCGACTCATCTGGCGCGAGCCCGAAGATGTCCCGGAGCCCGGTCACCTCGACCGCCATGAACTGCCACAGTTGCGGAGCCTGGCATACCACCGCGCGCTCGCCAAGCGGCTTCGGCGCCCGATGGTCGACGCTTCCCTTCAGTTGCTCCGGCAGTGGCGCGAGGCCGGGAAGATCGATCCCGAGTATGCCTCCCGCTGGGAGGAAGTCCTCCGGCGCCCGATTCCTCAGATCCGCGAGGTGCTAGAGGCGGACAGCCAGGACGCTCGAGACCTGCGCCAGAACTCGCCGTTCGTCGGGATGCTCAGCGAACCCGAACGGCGCAAGATCCTCGACTCGGTCAGGTGACCGGGTGAACCGCGCCGAATAGGAGCACGTCGTCGCGGCCGCCGCCAACGTGACTGGTCTGGATGCGTTCGTCATCGGCAGCCAAGCGATCCTCGGGCCGTTCCCGGATGCGCCCGAAGACCTCTTGCGGTCACTGGAGGCAGATATCTACCCGCGTGATGATCCCGCGCGAGCGGACGACATCGACGGCGCGCTCGGCGACGGCTCCCAATTCTCCCTCGCCTTCGGCTACTACGCGCACGGAGTGGGCCCCGAGACGGCCAAGGCCCCCAAGGGCTGGCAGCAGAGGCTCGTGAGAGTCGAAATCACGCCCCGAGTCGCTTCGGACAGACGCCCGGTTGCCTACTGCCTGGAACCGCACGACCTGATCTTGGCGAAGTGCGTCGCAGCACGAGATCGCGACTGGGAGTTCGCCGAGACTGCACTCGCCGCAGGTCTCGTTCAGGTGGGCACGCTGCTCGAGCGGACACCGGACCTGCCGGTCGAACCCGAATCGATCCAACAGATCGGCGCGTGGCTCCGCGCGCGTTGCTGATCGCCCCCTCGCAGGATTCCCGCCCCCGCCCGAGCGCGCCACGGCCGAGCGAATCCACGCCACCCGCTGGATGAATCGCATCTCCGCGACCCGTCGCCGGCACTCACTCGTCGGCGGCAGGTGCTCCACTCGTGGCGGACCGCCCATCGCGGCACCGGCGGCACCGGGGCCGATCGACCGCCGATTGGGGCCTGCCGGGGGTACTGGCTCGCGCCGATTCGACTGACCGGCTCGCTTCGTTTCGTGTCGGCACGTGAGATGACTTGTCGGCACGACGACCAGAAGGCTAAGTAATTGCAGTAGCGATCAGAGCCGCAATTACAGATGATCGCCCCCCGGCAGATCGCAAGTCCATCCCGCAATTCGTCGCCTGGTTGAGCCTCGCCTGGCCAGAGGTCGAGCTCGATCGCAATCTCCCCGAGGGTCGATCCCCCACAGGTCGTGCGGTATCGGCCATGGACCGCGCGGTAAGGATAGCCAGGGGGCGTGCGCGACGGCCGGCCTTAGGACCCGGCACCGTGCAACACCTCGGTGAGCTGCTCGACGACCGCTTCCTCGGCTGGATTGACGTCCTGCCCATGCTCCCGGTGGGCGGCCGCAACCTCGTTCGCCACCGTCAGTACGAAGCCCCGGTAATCTTCCAGTTCGGCCGGTGTTGCGTGGGCCGCGACCAGCGCAACCGCGTCGCGAATGAGCGCCAGCCCATGTGTGAACAGCTCTTCGGACGAGTGGGTCCGCGTGCGGTCGGCCTTCGGCCGCGTCGAGACGATTTCGTCGAGCAGTTCGCTCTGTCCGTGGTGGGATCGTGCGTCCGCGTACGCCTTGGACATCGCATACGTCTCACGGAAGGTCCCGCCCCGCGATGCGGTGAGCACCATCATGCCCGCGCTCGTTGGGCCTTCGATCACCACGTTCCATTCCTCGGGCGAAAATGCCGCTTTTGTGGTCATTCCGGGCTCCGGTCCTCGCGACGGGTAATGCGAACGCCACTCTAGCGATCGTGGTGATGCGCTTGGTCTCGGTACTGGCGTATGCCGGGCTCCGGCCGGCAGAAGCGCGCGCCCTCCGGCGGGGCGACAGTCGAGAGCGAACGATCCTTGTGGAACGCGCAGCGGATGCATGGTCGGTTAAGAGGACGAAGACGGGCGAGATTCGCTCGGTGCGCCTGCTCGCGCCCCTCGCGGACGACCTTGCTTCGTGGCGATCCCGTTGCCCGAACCCCGGCGGTGACGCTCTTGTCTTCCCAACACCGCGCGGGGGGCTCTGGACCAAAGACGACTGGGACAATTGGCGGAACCGGGTATTCAAGCCTGCCGCTGTGCGGATCGGCGCGAGTCGCCGCCCGTACGACCTCCGGCATACGTTTGCGTCGCTGCTGATCGCGTCCGGCGGAACCGTCGTCGAGATTGCTGCGCAGCTGGGGCATGATCCGGCACTCACGCTCGGGACCTACGCGCACGTTTTCGAGGAGTTTGACTTCGGCTCGCGCCCAGACCCGGTCGAGATGATTCAGACCGCTCGGTTGCGGACCGGTGTACGCGAGATGTACGCGGAGCCCGCCGAGGCGGGGCTGACCAACTCGCGAGATCCGGGTACAGAACTAGAAGCCGACGCGCGGACTCGAACTGCGGACCCCTTCATTACGAGGACGCCGCGGCGTTTGTGGCTGGTTGCGGTCCATGGCACAAAGCGCCCAGGGAAAGCCAACTTCGGCCGATTCGCCGTTACGCGTTTAGCGGTTGGTGCAGGGTGGTGTGTTGCCACCCTGTTGCCACCTGTGACCGGCAAACGACCCAATCACACCCGGTGAATGTGTGCGGCGGTTATTCCCGCTCACAGACCGTGGAGGGGACTGGGGCCATCACAACGTCGACGCGGTCGCCTTTGCGCTCTTGGCGGCGCTCGCCAACCTGTCGGAAGGCGCCTCCACACGTCCGGACGCTGAGTCCGGGATACCCTTCAGGCATCGCTGCGGGAGGAATTGGCAACCATGGCTGTTGTGAACCGGGATCAGGCCGAGTTCTGGTCGTCCATTGCACCGACATGGATAGAGCTGGACCACCGGCTCGAACAGCCCGCCGGAGCCCCCGGTCGGATGGCCATGGACCGTCTCAACCCGAGGCCCGGCCAGCGGCTGTTGGACCTGGGCTGCGGCACAGGCCCAACCACGGTGGAGCTAGCGGCCCGGGTGAGCCCGGGAGGATCGGTGCTGGGGGTCGACATCGCCGAGCAGATGCTGATGCGGGCCGCCGACCGTGCCGCTGATCACGGAGTCGACAACGTGGCGTTCCTCTGCGCCGACGTGCAGGGCGACGACCTGGGGTCACGGCAGTTCGACGGGGCGTTCTCCAGGTTCGGCGTCATGTTCTTCTCCGACCCGGTCGAGGCGTTCTGGAACGTACGGCGGGCGCTGCGCGCCGGGGGACGGCTGTCGTTTGCCTGCTGGCAGAACGCGCTCGCCAACGAATGGATGCTCGTCCCCGGCATGGCGGTCATGTCGGTGACAGGGACCCCGCCGCGGATGCCGGCATCCGACGAGCCCGGCCCCTTCTCGCTATCTGACCCCGAGCGGGTTCGGTCCATACTCGCTGGAGCGGGGTTCGCCGGCATTACTGTGGCGACCCACGACGACTTTCTCACCGTCGATGACGAGGAGATCCCCGATTACGCGGCGTTGGCGCTCAGGGTGGGGGCGGCGCGCGAGGCGCTGAAGGATGCCGGCTATGCCATCAAGCAACAAGCGTACCAAGCCGTCGTCGATGCCCTGCGTGCCAAGACCGAGGACGGCAAAGTCCGCCTGGCGCGTGGAGTGCTGCTCGTTACCGCGGAAGCCTGAAGAGACCAGCAGATGCGGGACCATCCGGAGGGCGGGCCGCCGTGATTTGCAATCCTCGCCGCTCGGCGCGAGGCAGATGTTGCGCGAGCAGATTGGCTCTGCCGCCACCTTCATCACCCGTGAAGGGGCCTGAGGCACCGGAGCATGCCGCGACCACCGCCGGACTCCGGCTGTCATGAGGATCAGTCGCCCGTCGTCGGTACCGACTCGCGCCCGGGCACGCAGAGGTCCTTCGGAGCAGCCCGCGCCCAGCTTGTCGCCGCCGACGGGAAGGTCCCGAGCGTCATGCGGAGCATCCCTTGCGCTTGACGCCCGTCATGCGGGTTTCTAAGGCGTCCAGGGCTCGTCATGAGACTCAGTGTGTGGGCAACGCTCTGACCGTGCGCGACGAGCGCTTATGGCGTTGGCGTCAGGCGCACCGCGCGCTGGACGAGACACACAACGTTGCCAGTGCCACCCTCGTCGAAGGCCTCGATGGTCCCGGTTTGGAGGGTGGCGACGTGGTAGGGCACCCAGACGCGCCACGTTCGGCCTGGCGCGGATGTGACGTGGACGTGTCCGATGAGTGCGCCGCGCGCATTGCGCACGTTGACGGCGAACTGGTTCTCGTAGATAGATCGAAGTTGGCGACCCGCAACTGCAACGACGCCGGGACTCGGACTGACCGCGTTGAGGGTCAGACAGCCGTCATTGAGGATCGTGGCAGCCGGTGCGGGGGGGTGCCGCCTTCCAGAGGCTGATCACGATGCGGCTCGGGCCTCCCAACGTGGACCACTGGACGTACTTGAAGCGCCCCGGAGCGGCGATGGTCCGAATCGTCAAGCGATTGTGGTTGCGCGTGAGCGTGACGCGAACCCCAAGCCCGCTTGCCGCGCCGACCCGACTGCCGGTCCCGCCGATGTCGACAACGAAGTTCGCCGTGCCCGTCGCGTAGACATCCCCAAGTCCCGGGGTGATGCGACCAATGGGGATTCGCGGGCCGGTGAGATCCACAACGACCCGGACCGTGGCGGGGTAATTGCCGAAGCGCATCCCAACCGCCAGCGCCCCTGCGAAGGCCGGGGCCGCGAGCATCAGCGTTGCGGCCCCAGCAGTGGCTGTCACAGCGAGCTTTGTGCGTCGTCCTGCCAATGTTCGGCGGGGTGGCACGCGTGCGCCGGTCGTCTGCGGTGCGTTGCCGTCTTGGAGCGATGGATTCTTCTGATGAGTCACGACGCGTCTCCTTGGTGTTCAGCACCCGACCCTGTGCGTCCGTCGGGATTGGATCGCGGCTGTCCGCGTCTCGTTACGCCCAATGCGAGGGCGGAGGAGGGCTTCACGCCGCGCACCGGAGCATCGCTTCTTGTGGTCCCAGTACGACCCCGCAACCCTGAATTGAGACTAGGTTAGGTCTTGCGGCTCTCGGCGGGTTGGTTGCACGGATGCCGTCGCCCGCGGCGGGATCCTTTGTCCACGTTGGCGTCTCGCCAGTCGGCGGCGCATGAGCGGCGTGGGCGGATCCGAAGCGGAAGGGACTGGGCAAGGATGGCCTCGGTGCCGCCATCATCACCGGTGACGGGGGAAAAGCCGACGAGCGGATTCGAACCGCTGACCCCTTCATTACGAGGACGTCGCGGCGTTTGCGGCTGGTTGCGGTCCGTGGCGCTGAGTGTGTAGCACAAGCCAATTTTGGCCGTTTCGCCCCCACACGTTTTGCGGTTGGTGCAGGGCGTTGTGTTGCCACCCCGTTGCCACCTGTGACCGGCAAACGACCTGATCACACCCGGTGAAGGGGTTTGCGGCCGGCAAGCGCGCGGGTGCGCCAACCGCGGACACTTCCGCGGCCGCGAAGGAGTCCAACGTCCCCTGTTGGCCGCATTCCGCGCAAACGGGGGGCGAGCGAGCGTCCGTCGGGCTGGAGCTATGCTGCCACGTGCGCCCTTCCCGGGGGCTCCCGATCGGCTGTGCAGCTGCGCGCTTAGGACTCGACATGGGCTTGTTCGGCAGAGGCAGCGCCGCGCGTCAAGACGAAACGGCCGATGTCCTGCGCCAAGCGGCCGACGCCGTGGATGCCGAAGTCCCGATGAGCGCTGCGATCACTGGTACGACGGGAACTCGGTCAGCCAAGTCTCAGGCCGCGAGCTACGTGAAGCGCTCGGCAAAGGTCCTCTACGGGATAAGTGTGCCGGCACTCGAGCGCGAAGAAAGCGTTTCCGATCAGGTGTTCTTCCTGCGCGCCTGCGCGGACGCCCTCGAGGGCAACCTCGACCAAATGAAGTGCCGTACGGCGGACGTCCTGTCGGCCGGCGCCGCGGCGTGGAAGGCGGGCGACGCCACCATCTCCGAGGCGGTAATGAGCGCGGATGCGCCGACCATGGTTCGACGCACGGCGATCCGGGAAATCGAAATCGCGTTGACATCGTTGAACGCCGAGCCACTCGCTTGGCAGGAACAGAACCGGCCCGAATATGACTGGGGACCGCTCGTTCAGGCGCTCGAAGAAGGACTCAGACAGCGTTCTTCGGATCCCGCCGGCTGACCTGCGACAGGGGATGGTCTCGCCACGTTCATTCGCGAGACCAGTGTCGGAGCGCCTGCGACACGGCGATTGGCACCTAAGGTCGTCGTTGGATCCAAGATGAGCGGCTCGTTTGGGTTGGAGGCCATCAACCGCAGAAGTTGGTGGCGGCGGGGGCAGCCGCGCCCGCCTTGTTAGCGAGCTGCTGACACTTGATCCAAGGTCCGCGCCCGACACCGAATCTCCAACGCGCGAGCCGTCGCCCGTCCTGCATTGCGCTTACACTTCAGCTACGTCACAGAAGACGAACCCGTCCCGCTCCAGAACCTCGCCGACCCCGCAGTCCAGCGACCGAGAAAAGATGGGCCCCGCATGGACGAACGTATGGAACTCCCCATTCTCGCCGCAGGGATCGATGCCCGTAGGCAGATCTTTGAGGAAGTCCGCGTCAAATGATCTGCCGGCAAATGATGGATCCAGTTTCCTCGGGTCGACACAGACGATGACCGCCTCGAAGCCTGCGCTGATGAACCGTCGGGCGAGCTCCGCCGTATCCCTGCCCCAAAGCGGAAAGAGCGCCTGCCGACCAAGCGCACCCAACCGAGTCTCGCGGTACGCTCGCACGTCTTCGAGAAAGAGGTCCCCGGAGGCGACCACCTCCACGTCCGTGAGAGCGTCCGACGCAAAGGCTTCGGCCATCCGCTGCTCGTAGAGCGCGTCGCTACAGCCGGCCGGAATCGGGACCTCCAGAACACGCACCCCGACCAGCTGTGCCTGCTTTAGCAGCAGGTCACGACGGACGCCATGCATCGAGACGCGTCCATAAGTCTCAGTGACCGTCGTGATCAGGACGTCGGGCCCCACCTTCCGCTCCGTGCGCAGTGCCCAGAGTGCGAGCGCCGAGTCTTTCCCGCCGCTCCAAGAGAGCGCGAGCTTCGTCGTCGATGGGGGGCTGAAGTCGTCCATTGCGGGTCGAGGGTGACTGCGCGTGGTAAGCGGCCGAACTCCTAGACCACGAGGAGTGCCGCGCTTGCGGGGTAAGTCCGGAAGTCGCCAACCTGGGGCCAGCGGGTGAGAATAGAAGCCCTCTTTTCTGGCCTCTCCTGGCCGAAAGGCGCGAACAAGAAGACCCTACCGAAACAGGGCTTTCATGAAGCCGACGCGCGGACTCGAACCGCGGACCCTTTCATTACGAGGACGCCGCGGCGTTTGTGGCTGGTTGCGGCCCGTGGCGCTAAGCGCCCAGGACACGCCAATTTCGGCCGTTCGGCCCCGAATTGTTTTGCGGCTGGTCCAGGGTGTTGTGTTGCCACCCTGTTGCCACCTGGGACCGGCACACGACCTGATCGCCCCCGGTGAACGTGTCGTCTCGGACACCCGCGACCGGTGCGGCGCGCGGCGTTGGCCTGGCGTGCGGGATCAGTGTCGGTGCGGACGCCCGGTGCCTGGATCTGTCGGCCGCCGCCGGGTCGCGGGCGTGAGCGTGGCGGCCGTCGTCGTCGTCGTCGATCGACGCTGGTCTCGAGCGGATCGCCGCCCTCGAGGAATCCTGGAGGCAAACGGGCGCGTCCAATCGAGGGCACATCGCTTCTCTGGCGCGCACCAGCCCTCGACGACGGCCGCCGCGAACAAGTGCACGAGGCACCTGAACCACCGCATCGCTGTCGGTTCACTTGTTGGGCGGCGTATTCGCTGTTCTGCCACCAGCGGGTCCGACCACTTCGAGCCAGACCCGCTGGTGGGCCATGCTGCCTAACCGTCCAGATCCGGGACGAGCTCCCGCGCCGGTGCGCTCGCGGTCTCGGCGTGCGTGACCGCAGTCGCAGGCGGCGGACGCCGAATTACGAACATGACCACCGCCAGCGCCAGCGCCAAGAACACTGCGGAGACGGTGAGCGCCCGCGCGACGCCGTCGGCCAAGTCGTGAACGGCTTGAGCCCGAAGCGAGGCGGCGGGAGCCGGGTGGTCCGCCGCGCTACCGCTCGCCGCGGCAAAGACGGTAATGAGGATCGCGAGGCCCAGTGAACCACCGATTTGACTCGCGACGTTCACGAGTCCCGATGCGGCGCCGGCGTCACCCGGCGCCACACCGGCGATCCCGGCGGCGGTCAACGGAATCATGGCCACCCCTGCGCCGATGCCGAGGAGCATCATCGGCATCGCGATCTGCGGGAAGTACTGTGTGTCGGCCGAGATCCGACTAAGCCACGCCATCCCGATGAGGGCCACGGTGAGTCCGGCGATCATCAGTCGCATGCTGCCGACACGTGGCGCGATCCGCGGGACAACTCGCACCATCGCGAACATCGCGACCGTCATTGGCAAGAATGCCAGCCCTGCCGCGAGCGGGCTGAAGCCGAGAGCCCCCTGCAGATACTGGGTCAGGAAGAAGAACATCCCGAACATGCCGCTGACTAGCAGGACCCGCGCGATGTACGCGCCCGAGCGCTCGCGGCTGATTAACAGTCGAAGCGGCGTGATGGGTTGCTCCGCTCGCATCTCGGTCAAAACAAAGGCAGCCAGCAGGGCCGCGCTCGCAGAAAAGGCTGCGATGGTACCGCGGTCGGCCCAGCCGTCCGAGGCAGCCCGCACAAAGCCGTACACCAGGGTGGTCATCCCGAGGGTGGACGTCGCGGCCCCGGTGAGATCGAAGCGTCCAGACCGTCGTTCGGTCTCGGGCAGGTACCGGGGGGCCAGCAGGACCAGCGAAAGGCCGATTGGGACGTTGATGAACAGCCCCCAGCGCCACGAGATCCAGTCGGTCAGCATGCCACCGAGTACCAGACCGACGCTTCCCCCGGCTCCGGCGATAGCGCTGTAGAACGCTAATGCCCGAGTTCTCTCGGGACCCTCGCGAAAGCTGATCGTCAACAGGGCAAGCGTGGACGGTGCGGCGATCGCGGCACCGACGCCCTGCACGGCGCGCGCTGACAACAGCCAGACGGCGGACTGGGCGAGGCCGCCCATCAGGGACGCTGCCGTGAACAAGGCGATGCCGGCAACGAAGACCCGCCGCCGGCCGAGGATGTCTCCGGCGCGTGCGCCGAACAGTAACAGCCCGCCGAAGGTCAGGGCGTAGGCGTTCTGCACCCACGATAGGCCCGTGGACGAGAAGTCAAGCGCGTGACGGATCCGCGGGAGGGCGGTGATGACGATCGTGAGATCGAGGACGATCATCAGGTAGCAGGCGAGGATGATGACGAGCACCATCCCTGAACCCCGGGGGCGTCCCGAGTCCTGGCGGACGGAACGAAGCGCCGGGGCGCGGGAGATTAGCGAGGACGTCATGGAAACGGACAATCCCTTCGCGCAGGTATGGGCAGATGCTAAAGTGGAGGAGTCCTCCAAAAATATCCGGAGGCAACCTCCGCTTCCACAGGAAAGATACGGAGGATATCTCCGTTTTGCAAGCGGATGAGGAAATCCGCCCCATGAACCGTCCAGATACCGCTGCCCAGGCCCTCGCGCCGCGCCCCAAACGCGCCGACGCACGTCGCAACTATGACAAGCTGATCGCCGCGGCCCGCGAGGCCTTCACCGAGGACGGCGCGTCGGCATCGCTGGAGGACATCGCGCGGCGCGCGCAGGTCGGCATCGGCACCCTGTACCGGCACTTTCCTACTCGGCAGGCCCTGCTCGAGGCGGTCTATCTCGATGAGGTCGAAGCGCTATGCCGGTCGGCGGAGGACTTGGCCGACCTGCCGGCTTGGGACGCGCT
>Ga0307372_10009541_pt1 | contig 13350 bp, 9 predicted proteins | sample OX1MG_FD_202533 | JGI IMG/M metagenome (GOLD analysis project Ga0307372, IMG submission 202533) | Soil microbial communities from Risofladan, Vaasa, Finland - OX-1 | ecosystem: Environmental > Terrestrial > Soil > Coastal area > Acid sulfate soil | place: Finland: Risofladan, Vaasa | collected...
GAACGTAAAGTAGGACGCGAACATGATCCACAACAGACGGACATTCCCTCCAGCCGCCTCCGCTGCATTCGTCTTCACCGGCGTTCACCTTGCCACGCGTTGAGTTTCGTATGGAAGCCAAAGAATCCGCTGCCGCGTTCGCCGGAACACACTTCACTTTTCAAGAATATTCACCTCGGAAACCTTGGCCGTCTTCGGGTCGATGCGCAGCGTCTTAATCTCGAAGGGATGAAACTTCCCTGTCCATGCAACGCGAGCAAAGCCCAGATCGACCTTCGCCGTCGTCTCCCTCCCCGCCGTCTCATACATGCGGACGATCGCGTCATCGCCGTCTTCCGCCTGCTTGATGGCCGAGATGACAATGTCCGGCGCATCCACCGAGAGAAACGAATCCGACTGCGCCCGCGTTCCTGGATGAATCCCCTGGTAGACAACCAGCGGCGGAGCCACCAGTTCCTCGGCCATGCGCACCACGCCCGCGTCCTCCCAGCTCCCCGCGTGCGGCGCCAGGATCATGCGGAACGTCTGCACGCCCTGATCCTGCCACTGGTAATCCAGCTTCGGGTCGATCTTCTGCGGCATGTGGTTTGCGTACACGGCGCCGCGCGCCACCGACACCCGCAGGTCGCTCCCCTGCACGCTATAGCCGTACTTCGCATCGTTGATGACTGCCAGCCCGTACTGCTTCCCGCCGCCATCCCCGCTCACATCCACCCATCGCTGCCCCGGATTCTCATCGCCGTCGGTGGCGCGCACCATAGCCCCGTAAGAGATCTCATAGGTTGACTTCGGGCTGTCCACATCGACCGGATAGGAGAATTTGAGCATCTTCATATGCTCATGCCAATCCAACGCCACGCGCGCCTCCAGATTGCGGCCGCCCGCGTACAGAATCCAGTCGATGGTCAGTGAAGACTTCCCATACACTGAGCGCACCCTCATGCGCGCGCGCAGCGGCCCGTTCTCCACAACCTTGATGCTGTCCTGCTTGAACGACCCAAGCTCATCGGTATAGGCCACCACGTTGTGAGCCCAGGTGTCGTTGTGGTCGTCGAGCACCACCGCCCGCGCGCCCGTCTGACCGCCGCGAAACACCTCCCGGCCGGCATCCTTGTCGAAGATGCCCAACGCTCCTTCCGGTGAGAACGTGACGCGCAGATGCTCGTTCTCCAGCGTGTTTCCTTCCGCCTTGACTGCATTCGCCTGCGCCGGCTCGCTCCCCTGCACTTTACGGATGCGAATCTGCCGGTATCCAAACGCCGGCAGGCTCACCTGCGCGACGATTCTCCGCCGCCCCTGCGCCGCCGTCGAGGCCTGCACCCACTGGAACGGAACCGGCTTTCCCGCGTCGTCCTCCACCGCGAAATGGTCGTTCTCCCGCAACCCCAGGTCGTACTCCACATCCTGCGTCGTGCTCCACGCATGGGGGTTGAAGACGAACAAATACGTAGACTCCGGATCCTGCGTAGGCACCTGCCAGGCCAGCCGTTGCGCGCTCAGGTACATCGCCTGCTCGGCCACATCGATCGCCCGCCCCTGCCCTTCGCGCGCCGTCACGTAGTGCTCGGGCAGCGCCGTTCCCGCCAGGCTGTCGTGAAACTGCAAGAACAGCACGCGCTTCCATGCCTCGGTCAACTCATCCTTCGGGTAGTGCGCTCCCCATGCCAGCGCGCCCACCTCCGATAGTTTCTCCGCCGTCACCAGCGCGGCCTCCGCCTCGCGGTTGCCCTTCTTGATCGCCGACTCCGCCGTGTAGCAGCCCACCGAGTGATGCTGCAAATCGTCCTTCAGCACCGGAATCTCCAGGCTGTGCGCTTGCCGAATCTCCGCAAAGTACCGGTCCGGGGTGCTGTAGAAAATCTTCGGCGCCCCCGGCTCCGCTTGTATCTTCCGGATCGAGGCCATATTCGCTTTCGTCGGCCCGCCGCCATGGTCGCCCACCCCAAAGAACTCCATCGCGTCCCGCAGCGGCTGCGAGCTCAGCGCCTCGATGGTCTTCCTCATCTGCGGCTCCAGCGACACCGACGAATCGTTGTACGAGAACAGAATCCTGAAGTCCAGCACGCGCGTTCCGTCGATCCCTTCCCACCAGAACAGATTGCCGGGCAGCTTCTTCTCGTTCTCGCCCGGCCGCATAAAGACGTAATCCTCCATTCCCTCAAGCTTCAGTATCTGCGGCAGGCTCCCGGTGTGGCCAAAGGAGTCGGGGTTGTAGCCGACCTTGGCCATCCTGCCGAACAGCTTTTCATAAGTCTGCTGCCCATAGAGCCCCTGGCGCGCCAGCGATTCGCCGTTGGGAATATTCACGTCCGGCTCCACCCACCATCCGCCGACCAGGTCCCATCGTCCCTCATCTACCCGCTTGCGAATCTCCGCCAGCATCGCCGGATCGTTCTCCGCCACCCACTCATAGAACTGCGCCGAGCTGGCAGTCATCGCAATATCCGGGTCCTCGTTCATGCGATCCAGCGCCGACCGGAACGTGCTGTGAACGACCGAAACACCCTCCGGCCAGGGCCACAGCCAGACGGGATCGATATGCGCATTCCCGATCATGTGCAGCCGGAACTGATCCGCTTGCGGCGGCCACTGAGCCGTGTTCTGCGCCCGCGCCGCGACCGGCGCAAACAAACATGCCGCGACCCAAACCGCGGCCCAGCGGTTCCCGCGCAAAACTCTCCGCCTCCCCACAAGCAGCGTCATGATCATCTCCCAAAGGTGATGAATTCTAATTCCCACAACGCCAGCCGCGCAATTCGCAGGAATTGTCGTCCGCGCCCGCCCGGTTCGTTTCACCTGCTGGAAACATTGATATGCTGCCACTCGTTTCGACGAATCGCTGCCACGGGTCAAATAGCGTAGCGAGGACAATCGAGCGCCAGATCATCGAGCCCCGCGATCAAGCCCAATGGCATTTACCAGAACGCAAACTTTTGATCTGGCAATCCGCTAATCCGGCAATCTGGCACTCCGCTTTTGATCAGCGCGGCAGCCGTGGCCGGAATTGCGGTCTGATCCTCATCCACCCGCTCGGTTATCTCGGCTGGAGGATAAATGGCAAAGCAGGAGAAGCAGCCGCGGATCATGCTGCGCGGAAGCCCTCGCGGTTCTTTCGGCAATGGCCATCCGCGCGAAGACCAGCTTTTTCCACGGCTCTTCTACCCACAAATGCTGCTAGGTCTCTGACCGCTAAAAGATGTATCGATGTTGGGTGCCCCAGGTCTCGATTTTGAGACCTGGGAAACCGCGATCTCAAGGTACAAAACCATGCGGTCAGAGACCTGGAGAGCCATATTAATAACGCTTACCAATCTCGCGCAGCGGCAATGGATCGGATTTCAACGGGGCACACGCGCCCTGAACGTATTCATAACCAGGCATGGGAAACGTGTATGTGTTGTGCTGGAAATCCCATGCCCAAAGCGGCATGCTTGACATGATCCCGCCATTGTCACCGGTGCAACTGCCATTGGTTCCCACAAACTGTGTATTCACTTCTACTCGGCACTGACAGCTCAAGGGCCTGTCCGGGTCGGATGGATTCTTGGTTTCCGTGCATGGAGCGGCGTCGCAGACTGCCCAATACACATCCCCGCTATAGCCTGGTGCGCGTGGATCACAAGCTTTTAGCCCCCGCTCCAAAAGACCGCACCATCCACGATAAGAATACGTAGATACCCAATTGTACTTAACATGATCCACTTGATACTGTCCGTACTTGATGGCCTTACATACAGGAGCTTGATCTACATCGCAAGGATGTTGAGTCGTGCATTTGATTTGCGTCAGGCGCTTGACCGCAGTATCCTGGATTTCACTTGTTGCAACAATATGGGTTTCGTTAACCCTCAAACAGTCGCAGTTAGCCATGTTGCCAATCATTTGGCAGTCGGTGGATGCACTACAAAGGGCATGCCACCCAGTGCACACCACAAAGTCCTGAGGCAAGTTATGGCTGCTACTATTCGTTTTTTCAACTTGTGCCACACAGATCGGCGAACAACTCATTGCTATCCAGGTTGCACACGTGATGGCTAAGAATTGAAATCTCATCTTTCTCCCTCCGGCAGCCCGTGGCAGAAGTGATGTGTTCACCCTGCGGCGGGCGGAATGAAAATCTCCACTTGCAGCGGCCGGCTACGGCAACGTGAACGCAAGGATCCTGGGGCGCAGCAGTTGCCTAGTATCCGGGCCGCGTTTGGTTCCCGGGGCGATGTAGTCGCGAACCCCCGGCCAAAACATGCCGAATAGAGTTGGGTCTCCCAGCGCATTGGCATCACCCGCCTTCGGCACCATCTGCTCATCGATCATGGTGCAGTCCTGCGTTCCGTCTACCAGGTTCGCTTTTTCCAGCTTCGTGCAGTCGCGGGTGAAGTAGTGCACGAAGAACTTATCGGTGTTGGCCACCGTGGTCTTATAGCTGTCCGCTGAGCCCTTGAGAGTGGGGTCCGTTACGCCTGTGGGTGCGAGATAGGTCGAACCGGCATTGACCGACAGGCCGACATAGGTCGCGTTCCCCGTCTCAGTGGCAAGCGTAGCGACAACGGCGTAGACTTGCCCGGAATCGAGCGGTAGGGCCCCGGTACCAAAGAGGCCCGCGTCGGGCTGGTCGGCGCACCACAGGTTGACCTTTCGGCAGTAGGGACCGGCCCACCCAAAGTCCTGCAGGATGTCCGCCATGAACGATGAAGGCGGTGGCTGTTGATTGCAGTCGGCGCTGTAAAGCCCCATGGTAGTTTCAGCGCGATCGCACACCGCATTGACCAGGTTCTGCAGGTCATCTGCCAGGTAGGCCTCGCTGATTGCCCTGCGCTCGTCATAGGTCAACAGGTCGTAGCGCCGAACCGGGCCAAGAGAGGACGGGGCACGCACCCGCATCACCTTCAGCGCAGGATTGTTTCCTTTGAAGGTATCCCACCATTTCTGTGCTGCGACAGGGTCGTCGGGGAGGGCGTATTTGAACAGGCCCCAAAAATCGATGGCGTTCTCGCCCATCCCGAGCGGACCGATCGGGCCGAATTCGTCCCTGGAGGGGATCTCCTCAGTGAAGATGTCATCGTCGGGAACCCCCTGGGCCTGCAGCGCGCGGCGCACCGCCTGGTCCGTGCTGGCGCTGGGAGTGATGATGAAGTACCGGTTCTTGCCGAACGGGTCCTCACCGGACTTAAGCTGCATGACCACGTTATTGACGGTCTCTCCCAAGGTCGAGAGACTCCAGGTCCGCTCCGACGTAGGGTCGTTAGGCGGGATCGTGCTGAACACGTATGGCATAGGAGGGTGGTTCGGCGTGTTTGCCCACTGGCTATAATCCTTGGCCTTCCATTTCCCGTGCTGACTCCACTCGTATGTCACCACGCTCATGTACTTTCCCGGGGGAGGCATCAGACCGTAGAAGACGACCGCGTCCCGTGGATCGAGCCGGTAAACCGTGGTGTAGCCGGGCCGGACCTCACCGAACGTGTTCACCGGTGTCGGCCCGACGTATTCATCCGGCCATGCCTTCACCACCGGTATCACATACGGCGAAACAGGGTTGTTGCCGAAGCAGCTATGCAACGCGGGGTATGTGTAACTCGCGCAGGCGTCCTTGTCGTACAGTATCGTGTAGCCGTCGCTCACCTGGAACCCGCTCGCCGTGAGGTTACGGACCAGCATCCCAGTAAACTCATCCATGAGAGGTTCCGCCACACTCTGCTGCTGGCCCTTTTGCGTCGCGATGCCGCTTTGCGCGAGTATTCCCAATGGAAGCGTCCCCATAAGCACCGCCGACATCAAAAATCGGTTCATCGACATTGGTTTATTCATTCTGTTTTCCTCCCTGGATTGGTTTAGAAAACGTTGACGCTGCGTTTGCCGTTTGGCGACGAAACGCGCCAAGGTGACGACCAAGGTGTGAGCCTGACAAATCGTGCCGAATCTCCTCACTGCATCGCCGGCCGATGCGGTCCATTGAGAAGGATCTCGACGGGGTTGAGAATGTAATCCGGATCCGGCCCGCTGCTCGAGCCCGGATTGATGTAGTTGCGCTGAATCAACTTGATGATCCCGCCGGTCGGCACGAGCTGTTTCGAAATCTCGACACAGTGAGTCAATCCGGTGCAGTCGCGAGCTACGTAATACACATAGAACGGGTCCGAATTGGACGGTGCGCCCGGGATGCTCGAAGCAGTTCCCTCGAGCTCGGTGCCATCGATGTTCGCGACGCCGACGAGTTCAGGGAACCAGTTCACCGACATGCTCGTGTAGGTCGCATTCTCCGTCTTCGTCGATAGCACCCCGACCACGGCAATTACCTGGCCGTTGTCGATCTGAGCCGACCCGCTGATCTGGTAATCGGCGTCCGGCGAGTCGCCCAGGCAGTCCATCGGACCACGCGTCGAATCGGGATAACCAAGGCAGTGCTGCCCGATGAGATCAAGGTACTTGTACGCGCTGAAAAACGGAACGAGGCTCGCCGTTGTATTTGGTCCCCAGCTCGCAATCACGGCGTTCTGGAGCGTCGTCAAGTCGCCGGCCAGCTTAGTCTCATCGTAATTCGCCGTGCGTTGCCCGTATGTCGGGACCGGAAACGGATGGTTATACGTCTTCGATCTCATGTCGCGCACGCGGAGAATCGTGAGCGGCAGATCCCGGCGCCATTGCTCACCCGCCGCCTGATCGAGCGGCATGGCATATCGGATGTAGGTGATCAGATCGTCCGCCGAATGGCCGAGTCCCAGCTTGACCAACGCGGGCGAGACGGGCTCTGTGAAAATGTCGGCGTTAGCGTCGGCGCTTTTGATCGCGGCGGTCATCTCCGTCTCCAATTCGGTGTCGGACGTGATGATGATGTACGCCGGCTTGTTCCACGGGTCCTGTCCCGTCTTCTGTCCGATGATGACGTTGTTTATGCTGTTGCCGATGCTCGCCACCATCATCCTCCGCGACGGATCGGGCGAGCCGCCAAACAGGATGCTCCGTAGCAGCGGATCAGTGACTTTCCCGTAGATCGGATCTTTCGTATTATTCGGGTCGAATTCAGCCTCTCGCGTGAAGACGTTCGACCCGATCCCGAAATAGCGTGCCTCCGGAGGAAGCTGGGCCACGATGACGAGGGCCTCGCTCGGGTCCAGCCTGTAGGTCGCTGACATGTTGCGCAGCGGCTCGTTCAGGATGTGATGGAACTTCTGGTCCACATATTCGTCCTTCCACGGCGGCACCACCGCAAGCACGTACGGCGCCGTCGGATTGTTGCCGTAGCAGTAGCCGATCGTCTGGATCGGATACTTGCAGTCCTTTATGCCCCACAGCGTCCAGTAGCCGCGCGCGACGGCAAAACCGTTCCCCTCGAGGTTGGTGCGGAGCTTTCCAACCGCCTGCTCGAGCGCGACGGGAAGCCGATTGATGTTGCCGAGTGGATCGGTTGCGGCGGCGGCAGCGCGATCCCCAGCCCAGGCCAACGACGCGCCAAGGCACGATGCCAGGCTGAACCAGGCCAGCCCGAGAGCGAAGTAACGTCGAATCTTCATTGAAGTTCTCCTTAGTGCGAGGGGCCCAGGCCGTGTAGCCCTGTAGCCTGCCCGGATATGACTTACTCACCCGTTCTTTGACTTAGTCATCTACCCTGCGACGTTCGGTACACGCAGAAGTAAAAGGGCCTGCCGGAGCGAGCACGAGAACGTCGATTGGATTCAGGAGGAGTCATGGGTGGACGATGCGCAAGAGCGGAATGAAAATGACCGATCCCTTCGTCGCCCCGAAATGCGTTTCATTGTCACCTCCATGGAAGAAGGCTCGATTGAGGGGAGGGTCTGGGTCGTGCCTCAGGGGGTGCGCCGAGCTAGAGAGATGCTCCTCGGAGAGGCAAAAGAATCCGCAGAATATCAGACCACCAAAACCAAGGCGGATAAGTGACCATCGTCACCGAATCGCGTGATAACGCGAATAAGCGATCTTGGGGCAAATGCGATTGGAATAATCCGCCTGGTGACTGTAGTAGGAGAGTTCCGGTCGGTTACTCTGAAGTTACCAGATGATCAACAACGGATCGCGCCTTCACATGAATGATCCTCAATCACCGTTGAGACCGCCGGTGGCAGGATTCCATTGCATTAAGTGGCGGCATAACCCTGTATTCGTTGGCAGGATTTGATTGAAACAGGCGGCAGAATTCGTTGTCATCAGCACCACAGCGCCTCTGCCTTTTGCGATAGACCCAGGCACAGGCCTCATGTACGCATGCGCACGTGAGCTCTTTAAGCTCTCGCGTTGATGGAAAGGCTTGAGAATGCCGCGCGGGGTGGAGCAGAAGAACTCAACCTCGTCGCCCCTACTTCTTTTTGGCCGGCTTTGAATCGGCCTTCTTCACCGCAAGCTTTGAGGGCTTTGCCGTCTGGGCCGCTTTGCCTGCCTTGGGGCTTGCCACTACCGGCTTACCTTTCCCGGCGGCATGTTTCTCCGGCGCGGCCTTCGCGGAAACTTTGGCCGCAACCTTGGCCGGAACTTTGCCGGCGGCCGGTTTCGCCGCCTTGCCTTCCTTCACCGCGGCGGCCACCGGCACCGCTTTCTTCGCGACGTGAGCCACTTTGGACTTCGCCGGCTTCGGCGTGGGTTTGGGGGCGGGCCTGGGCGCAGGCTTTGACGCCGGTTTCGGGGCGGGCTTCGCCTTCGCCGCGGACACCGGGCGTTTGGCGGCTGCCGCGGCCGCCTTGGCAGCAGGCTTCGCAGCCCCCTCCGCCAAGGACTGCGACACCGCTGCCTTTTCAGCCTTCGGCGCAGCAGGCTTGGCGGCGGGTTTCTCACTCTCCATCGGAACGGCGGCCGGCGCTCCAGCCTTCTTTACCGCTTCATGGTGGGGTTCCTTCCGGTTCCTGGGCTTAACGATGGCTGCAACCGGCTCCGGCTCCTCTTCCTCCTCCGCCAGTTCCTCCTCCATCGGCTCGACTTCCTCAGCCATTTCGACTTCCAGATCGCTCTTCGGGATAACAAGCCCCAAGCCGATCTCGTCCTCCTCGCCCAGTTCCTCCAGATCCTCAGCATCCTCCAGAGCTGCTTCGGTCTCCTCCTCGTCCTCGTATTCGTGTTCCTTCAGCTTGGCCTCCGCGCTCCGCTTGGCGCGCGTCCGCTTGATCGTCACCTGCGGAGGCGGAGCCGGCGGTGAATGCGGCTCCAGGAAGGTACGAATTTCCTCTGGAGTGTTCAACCGCCCGTCGATCAACTCCAGGAAGATGGACTGCACAATTTCGCTATACGTCGCCAAGTCGGGGGTGATGCGCATCTCCAGCATCTGCGCGTGCGGAATCCTCTGGCGGGCCTCCGGCCATACCTTCAGGAACTGACGATAGCGTTCCTGGACGGCCGAATCCTTACTTGTAAATCCAAGCCATAGAACAGATTCTGGATCATAGCTCGTAAACAACTTGAAGCTGGCCGAGGGCGCGGCATTCTCCTTCGCCAGCAGCACTTTGGCAAACTTGCCCGCCAGCGCGTCCAGGTTGGTCCACTCTTCTACGAACCCCGGCCGCAGCATCGCCTTCTTCAGCGCCGCCAACTCCCTCGAGGCCAGCTCGGCCGTCAGTAACCGCATCTGCGCCGCCGACATATCGGCGTGAACGCCCTGCATCAGCAGTTCCAGCGCCAGATCGTGCAGTGCCTTCAGTTTTTCCTCATCGGCGCTGGCAGGGGTCCACGCCGGGAACAGGATCTTCATCCAGCCCTCGGCCTCCATCGCCCGCAGCACCTTCAGGCCCTCTTCTTCGTGGCCGATCTGTTCCAATTCCTGGCTGCGCGCCTGAGCCGAAAGATGCTCGATCACGCCCTCGGCCTTGGCATTCTCATAGCGGGTGCGCGTCCGCTGATCCATCTCCCATCCCAGCCGCGCCATGTACCGCGTGGCCCGAAGCAGCGTAGACGGATCCTCCAGGAAACCGTAATTCGACGCCAGCCGCAGCGTCCGCCCCTCAATGTCCGCCGCCCCATTCAACGGGTCCATCAGCAAGCCAAACGATCCCTCATTCAGCGAGATGGCCATGGCATTTACCGTAAAGTCGCGGCGGCGCAGATCCTCCTGGATCGACGCCGCATGAATCACCTGCTTGCCCAGCTTGGGATACTCCACACGGTGGGTACTGATCACATCGACACGGACCGTCCCCGGAAAACACAGGTAAAGACTGCGGGAAGTCTCGTCTTCTCCCCACACAACCCCGCCAAGCTTCTCTATCTTTTTCTTAAGCTTAAGCGCGTTTCCATGAACCGCCACTTCAATATCGCGCACGGCATGGCCGCTGGTCAGGTCGCGTACCGCGTCCCCGGTCAAAAACAGAATCGTTTCGGCGTCACGGGCTGCCTCGCGCAGATGGCGCAGAGCATTCTGCTGATCGGCCGACAGCCGGTTTTCCAAAAGATAAATGTAGTCGGGCATCCCTATCCCTGCTTCCGCTGGCGCAAGTCTATGTCAAGTACCTGATGTTGTTACCCTTAAGGCGCAAACCGGCAAAGCTGGCAAACCAGTACATTAACACAACTGTCACCGCTTTGCTAGAGTTAGTTGCACCGGATTTGCAGCTTTTTCCCCTCGCGTACCTGATGCGTTCTCCCCCGCGCTGCCGCCAACCCTGCAGCCACTTGGATGAGAACGGCGCTCCCCAGGTTTGTCCCGCCGCCCAAATTCGGGAGCCTCCGCGGCCCTCCGCCGTGCGACAATCCAAGACGATGGCCTCCGCCCGCAAGCCGGTGATCGTGCGCAAGTTCTCCCGCGACTGGTCCGCCGGCTACGCGGGCGCCGGTTTCGCCCTCGACCCTGCCGAGCTTGAAATTCTGGATCTCACCGGCAAAGTGCTGCGCATCGCCTGGAGCCAGGTGAAGTGGGTCTGCTACGTCCGCGACTTCCCCTCCGCTTCCGCCGATCAGGCCAATCCCGAGCGCCTCCTGCGCAAGCGCTTCTCCATCCGTCCCCGCACCGCCGGACTGTGGTTGCGCATGACCCTGGCGGACGGGGACGAACTGGAAGGCTTGGTAGCCAACGACCTGTCGCTGGTGACCGGTGCCGGCCTGCTGCTCACTCCGCCCGACACGCGATCGAATACGCAGCGGATCTACGTGCCCCGGCAGGCTATTGAGACCCTCCAGGTCGTGAGCCTGATTGGATCGCCGGGTCGAAAGCGGGCCCATGTCGCCCCCCAGGCAGCCGGCCAGCCGGACCTCTTCCCCAATGAGACCGAACCGGCCTGAATGAAAATCGAGCCCGATCCCCACCCCGCGGGCACTCCAGCAAGCTCCTATAGTAGGCCGCCGTAAGTCCCAAAATCCGCCGGTCCGCAAAATGCTCAACGACCCACGCGCGCGCAGCCCGGCCCATGCGCCGGCGGCGCTCCGGCTCGCGAAGCAGCTTGAGCGCCGCTTCGCAAATGGCCTCCGGATACCCCGGCGGGATCAGCAACCCGGTCACCTCGGGCACCACCGAATCCCGCGCACCCGTAGATTCCGTCGTAATGACCGGCAAGCCCGTCGCCGCGGCCTCGAGCACCACGTTCGGAAATCCCTCCCGCCAGGTCGGCAGAACCAGCACGTCCATGGCGCGGTAATAAGGCGCAGTCGAGCCCACAAACCCGGTGAGATGAATCCGCGGTTCGTGGACGATGCGGTTGCGCAGATCGTCGTCCAGCGCATCCTCGGAAGCATCGAACCAGCCCACCAGCAACAAATGGGCCTCTGCTTCCACCCGCAAAATGCTCTCGAATGCCTCAACCAGTTCCGGCAATCCCTTGTCGCGCGTCAACCGCCCCACAAAGCCCACCACCGGCGCATCGCCCGCAATGCCGAACTGCTCCCGCACATCGCTCGGCCCCGGAGAGAACCGCTCCAGGTCCACCCCGTTGCTGCTCCCGTTCCCGATCAGTCGCAGTTTGGCGGCGGGCGCAATGCCGAGCGCCAGCGCTTCGGCGCGCAGGCTCTCGCTATTGCACAGCACCACGTGCGCGCACGCCGCGGCCAGCCGTTCGGCCGCGAGCAGGATGCGGCGCTTGAAGCCGGAGGCGGTTTCAAGCCTGAGCCCGCGCAACATATAGACCCGCCGCGGCACGCCGCACAACAGCCCCGCCAGCGTGCCCAAGAGCCCGGCCTTGGGAGTGCTGAATTCAATCAGGTCCGGCCGCAGCCGGCGCAACAGCAGCCAGAGCCGCACCAGCGACACAAAGTCAGTCAGCGGCGTGATTCTCCGCTCCATGGGAATCGCTACGGTCTCAACTCCCTCCCGAGCTGCAGTGCTGTCGAGCAGCTCGCCTGGACTGGCCACCAGAGTGACCCGAAAACCCGCCTCGCGCAGCGTGCGCAATCGGCCCGTCAGGGTCAGGCAGGTCTGTGGATGCGTAACCCCCACGACAATGGACCGGGCTCCGGCTCTGTGAGCCGTCCTATCGGGCACAGGGAGACACACGGAAACTGGCATTGCAAGCCTGCGTTCTTATGAGATTTCACAGAAACTGAACGGGAACGCACCCACCATACCCTCTAAGACACGCAATAGTGTGTGATCTCCATCACATTGAAAACTTCCGTCACATAGAAGAATGGTGACCTATCTCTAGAGTAATGGTTACCTGTCTCAAATCGCTTGTGGCTCGGAAGCGCCCATGACGCAACGCCGCAGGGTCCTTTTGCTCATCCCGCATCTCGGCGGCGGCGGCGCGGAGCAGGTCACCGCGCTGCTCGCGCGCGGCTTGTCCTCCGAGAAATACGAGGTCCACCTGGGCCTGGTCACGCAGGCAAGCTCCCACGCCGAATCTCTGCCTCCGGGGGTTACCGTCCACGCCTTGGAAGCATCCAGGGTGCGCAGCGGAGCCGTTCCCTTGCTCCGCCTGGTGCGCCGGCTCAGACCCGCGTTGATCCTGTCAGGCATGGCGCATCTCAACTTTCTGGTGCTCCTGCTCCGGCCCTTCTTTCCGCCGCGAACGCGCGTGCTGGTGCGGCAGAATGCCACCGTCTCGGCGGCCCTGGCCTCTGGCAGCCTGCCCCCTTATACCCGCCTGCTTTACCGCCTGCTCTACCGCCGCGCTGACCGCGTCATCTGCCAGACGCGCGCCATGGCCGGCGATCTTGCCGCGGAGCTTAGTCTCGCTGATGACCGCATCGCGGTGCTGCCCAATCCGGTCGACCTCGATGCAATCCTGGCAGCGGCCGGCGACACCGCCCCGTGGACCGGCCCCGGCCCTCACCTGCTGGCGCTGGGCAGGCTCTCGCGCGAAAAAGGCTTTGACCTGCTGCTTCAAGCCTTCGCGGCGGTGCGCCGCCAGTTTCCCTCTGCCGATCTGGTGATTGCCGGCGCCGGTCCGGAGGAAGCCGCCCTACGAACCCTCTGCCATTCGCTCGGCC
>Ga0307372_10009542_pt1 | contig 13349 bp, 12 predicted proteins | sample OX1MG_FD_202533 | JGI IMG/M metagenome (GOLD analysis project Ga0307372, IMG submission 202533) | Soil microbial communities from Risofladan, Vaasa, Finland - OX-1 | ecosystem: Environmental > Terrestrial > Soil > Coastal area > Acid sulfate soil | place: Finland: Risofladan, Vaasa | collected...
TCGCACCGCGCTTGCTGGAATGTCCAGCGATGCGTAGTGAGCAAGGCCCATATCCGTCCATCGATCGAATACCGCCTGGCCCTCACGGCCGCTGGCGGTTGCCATGACCACGACGCTGCCGTCCCCCGCTGCGCCGCTCAAGGCGAATTGCTCGGCATCGGCTGACCATGGCTCGAATTCGCCGGAGCCGAGGAGGAGGAAGCGACCGGGCTCCGTCATGACGCTCGGAGCGTGCTCATCAGACGGCGTGGTACCGAGCACCGATCGCGTTGGCGAGCGTCCGGTGCGCGGGGGTGGTCCCGATGACGGTCGAGCGCGCGGTGTCCACGCCGTGGGCCCGGGCGAACGCCAGGAGGAGCCCCGGCAGCGGAGGCCGGCACCAGCAGGTCGGCGGGCCGCCCGGGTGCGTGCAAGCTGCGACCTCCACACCGCCCGTGACCCTGGCCGCGAGGCGGGCGACGTTCTCGCCGATCGTGTCGACGTTGCCATCTGGTGCCCAGTCGAACACGAGATGAGGGGCGCTCGGATCCGCGAGTTCGATCGCTGTGTGCCAGCCGGATCCGGACAAGACATCGGCGGCGACGAACACCCCGGCGTTCGTGCGCGAGCCCGGGCTGCGCACAAAGGGCACATGGTCAAGGGAGGCGAAGCCTTCGTCGAGTACCGGCGGTTCCAGCTCGCGCAGCATGCGCATCTGCGACGTCGGCGTGAGGACACCCGGTTCCCGCCGGGACAGCGCCTGCAGTTCGGCCGGCGCGGGCAGCACACCGAATCGATCGAGCAAACGCTCGATCATGTTGACCTGTGCCTGGGCAAGCGGCGTGTCCATCCATATGCACCGTACGGGTACTGCATGGCGAATCGCGATCTCGATGACGTAACTCCGCGTGGCGCGGGTCAGGTACGTGTTGTCAAGCACGAAACGCCGGCCACCCGATGCGAGTTCGGCGTCGAGCGCACCCGCGATCCCGTGCAGCGTTCCTCCACGCTCGTCCCGGTTGAGACGTCGGTATCCGTTGGCAACATGCTCCGCGGTCGCCCGGCTCTTCCCGGACGCTGGGATGCCCATGACCATCACGATCTCGGCACCGGCGCTGGCGCTGGCGCTGGCTGCCGGCGATCGCACGGTCGCGCGCGCCTGGCCCAAGGCGGCATGCAGTTGCGCGCGCTCGCTCGCGTCGAGCTTGAGGGTCGCAGCATGAGCCGATGACACTGCGGACGCGGGGCGTCGCGCGCCAGGAATCACGACAAGCGCCGCGGAAAGTGACAGCAACCAGGCGATGGCGACCTCGGCGGGAGCCACGTGATGGTACGCGGCAATCTGGCTCAGCACCTCGACTCGCTCCAGTCCGGGTGCGCGGCGCGGACCGCCGAGCGGCGAGTGCGCGATGACAGCGACCCCGCGGGCGTCGCAGCGTTCGACGATGCCACCCCGAAGCGCGTTGCGGTCCACAACGCTGAGCGCGACCTGCACGGCCGCCACGTCCACGAGATCCAGCGCCTCGTCGAGCTGACGACGGTTGATGTTGGAGAGCCCGATGCGACGGACCATGCCTTCGTCCAGCAGACGGCCGAGTGCACGAACGCTGGTCCGCCATGGCGTCCGCGGGTCGGGAGCATGGATGAGCTGGAGATCGATCGGGAGACCGTCGAGCGCTGTGAGGCTCGCCTCGCAGTCGGCGAGGATCGTCTTCGCCCGGCCGTCTGCAACCCAGCCGTCGTCGGTACGCGTCATGCCGCACTTGGTCACGATTCGCACCCTCCGCTCCACACCGGCACTGCGCAGCGCACGTGCGAGCAGGCGCTCGTTGTGGCCGGCGTCGGCGGCGTTGAGCCCATACGCATGCGCCGTGTCGAAGATCGTCACCCCGGCGTCGGTGGCTGCAGCGATCGTCGCAACGCCCACCGCCTCGTCGCGGTCGACGTCGGTGGAGAGTCGCATGCAGCCGAGCCCGACCCGGAGCTCGGAGGGAGCGATCCAGGAGGGGTCGCTCATCGCCTGCACGCGAGTCCGCGCAGCATCGAAGCCGTCACGTCCGTGGCACCGTCCATTCACAGACGCGCCGTCGTCGCCGCAGGTGCGAAGAATGCCGTATGGGAGCGGTGACCGTCTGCTGCCCGACCTGCTGGACGTGGTCGGAGCTGAAGCACTCGACGACGTGCAAACGTTGCAGCACACCGCTGATCCTGCCTGATGGGAGAAGTGTCGAGCAGGTCGCGAACCCATCGCCCGACGCGCCACCACCGCCTCCCGGGTATGCGTTCAACGGGCCGACGGCGTCGTTTGCGACGGCGCCCACGGGAATGGACTGGGTCGCGCTCGCGCGCTGGATCCTGGTGGCACAGGGCGCGCTCGGGCTGCTGGCTGTGTTTGTGATCGGGTTTGCCGAGCAGTACATCAACGTCCCGGTGCAGGATGCGGCAACGGGCCGGGTCGTCCTCGAGACAATCAACCTGCGTCCCATCCTGCTCGCTGCCGCGATCGCCATCATCATCGTCATCGGGCTGTTCACGTGGCTGATCGGCTTCGCCATCGCTCGCCTCATCTATTTGATGCTCATCGTGCTCGGTGGCTTGGAATCGCTCTCGCGAATCGGCGGGGCGCCGGCATCCATCGTGGGGGTGACCCTCGCGGGCCTGCTGTTCGACATCGGATTCGGGTTCGTGCTCGTCATGTCACTCATCCATCAACCGGACCGCAGTTCCAGCTCCTAGGTTTCCCTGGGCTATTCTCGTCGGGAATGCGCAGGCTCCTCCTGGCGGTGACCGCCGGCGTCGTGTTGGTCGGATGCGGGTCGTCCACGCTGACACCCGCGTCAAGCGCGACGGCACTCCCGGCAGCGACGGTCCCCTCGGCCGTGACGCCGACGCCGGCGCCGCCGAGCCCGGGCGCGACGGGCGGATTCGGTGATACGACGACCAATCCCGACGCCCAGTACGTCTGCGCCGCCAAGGCCACGGAGAACAGTCAGGTCATCGCCTACACAACCGTCGCCGGTGCCGACGCCTCCGGAGCGCAGGGAGTCTGCACGGCGATGGAGCAGGGGAGCCAGGGTGCGTGGACGGACGTGACGTCGATCTCGAGCGGGTCGTTTGAGGCGACGCCGATCTGCTGGGTGACCGCGTCGAACACTCAGGTGACCCAGCGCGTGTACACCGCAATCCCCGATGGCGACGACCAGGCGACGACGGTCCTCTGCCACGATCTGTTCAGTGGGGCCGGGGTGACGCCGCAAGCATCATGAAGGAGCTGAGCGGTACTGCTATGGAGCATGTCGTCGACACAAGCGATGGGCGCCGCCTGGCCGTCGAGGAGGATGGCGATCCGGAGGGGATTCCCGTGCTCGTGCACAACGGCACCCCCAACTCACGTCTCCTGTACAAGCATCACATCGCGGATGCGGTCGCACGCGGCATCCGGCTGATCAGCTACGACCGCCCCGGATACGGCGGGTCGAGTCCCGCGCCGGGAAGGTCCGTTGCGGAACTGCGCCGGCGACGTCCGCGCGATCTGTGCGGCGCTCAAGATTGACCGGCTGCTGACGTGGGGCATCTCCGGTGGCGGCCCGCATGTGCTCGCCACGGCGGCGCTCCTGCCCGATCTCGTCGTGGCTGCGGCCTCCCTGGCGTCGCCGGCGCCATACGGTGCTGAGGGTCTCGATTACTACCAGGGAATGGGCCAGCTCAACGTGGACGACTACAAGCTGTACTTCCGCGACAAGGCTGCTGCGCGCGCCAAGGTCGACACCGATCGGGAGGAGATGCTCGCCGCAACGCCTGAAGAGGTCACGACGCTGCTCCAGTCGCTCCTCTCAGGACCGGACGCCGCAGTCCTCACGGGCGATCTGGCCGAGTACCTCGAGCAAAGCGCAGTCCGGGCTTGCGCCCGGTGCCGAAGGCTGGTGGGAGGACGGGAGCGCGCACGTCGAGGCGTGGGGCTTCGATCTCGAGGCCATATCGGTGCCGGTCCTCCTGCTCCACGGTGAGCAGGATCAATTCGTGCCCTTCGGTCACGGCGTCTGGCTTACAGCGCGGCTTCCGGGGGTCGAGGCCCGGCTCACCGCAGAGGACGGCCATCTGACACTGGCCGAGCGGCGTGTCGGCGAGGTGCACGAGTGGCTGCTGTCGAAGTGGTAGGCCTGAGCCTCGTACGCTCGACGGATCAGCCCTCGGTGTGCTGCAACCACTGACGCGCAATGACGGCCAGTTGCGCGGGCGGTGTGTCGACCTTGATGAGGTAGTCCTGAGCGCCGAGGCTCTTGCCCCGCTCGAGCATGCCGGGTTCGCTGAAGTTGGTGAGGATCACCACCGGAATGCCGGCAGTGTCCGGTTCCTTGCGCAATCGCTCGAGCACTTCGAGGCCGCCCATGCCGGGGAGCCCGAGGTCAAGGTAGATGAGGTCGGGCGGACGGTCGGTGACCATCAGCAACGCCTCCGCTCCGGAATGGGCGGTGGTGACGTCGAACCCGCTCGCTGTCAGGCGGAGCGCATACATCTCCGCAAGGGCATCGTCATCGTCGACCAGGAGCAGCCGAGGACTCGACGCCGCGTCAGTCACTGGCGTGTTCCGCGCGCGGCGCGGGTTGCGCCGGGAGGCGCAGGGTGAATGTGCTGCCGGTACCCGCAACCGAGCGCGCTTCGATGTCGCCGCCAAGCTCGAGCGCGAGGTTGCGCGAGAGGTACAGGCCGAGGCCCGTGCCCTCGATGCCTGCGGAGAGCGCGGAGTCGAGCCGCCGGAAGGGCTGAAAGAGCCTAGTCATCTCGTGCTCGGAGATGCCGATGCCCCTGTCGGTCACCTCCACAATTGCCCATCCAGGTTCATGACGTACCACGACCCTGATGTCGCTCATACCTGGCGAGTATTTCAGCGCATTGGAGACGAGGTTCGTGAGGATCGTTTCGACGCTGTCGGGATCCGCTCGGACGTACAGGGGCCCGTTCGACTGGACGGTAATCCTTCGCAACGCATCCTCATCCATCGTCTGCGAGGCCACCACGGCCTGGGCCGTGTCGTCGATACGGATGTCGACCGGCGCGGAGTCGCGACCGCGAATCTCCATCCGGCTCGCGTTGAGCATGCGCTCAACCAGATGGCTCATCTGTCGCATCCGCGTCGCCATGACCGGCACCACTTTGGCGGCGCTCTCCGGCAGCTGACCGAGGGAGCTGTCCTCGAGCATGGACAGATAGCCACTCACGAGGGTTATCGGCGCCCGCAATTCGTGCGACGCGAGCTGGAGGAATTCTGATTTCTGCTGGTCCAAGTCGGCCATGCGCTGTGCATGCACCGCGAGACGCTCCATCTCCGCGGCCTTCAGGCGCTCGGCGCGGTGTTCCGCGTCATAGCCCTGCCACACGAGCGCTGACGCTCGGGCCGCCAGCCGCATGATCCATTCGTCCTGTTGGACGAAGGTCGAGCGCGAATTGCATGCCATGAGGATGCCGAGCGGGCCGGCGGCCGTTCGCCAGGGCACGGCGAGGAGGTTATGGATGTTCCCGAGCGCGAGCACCGGCGCCGGCAGCACGTCGGTGGCGACGCTCTCGGGGCGAACCGTGAGGGCTTTGCCCGCGTACAGGACGCCGGCAAGGCCGTCTTCACTGTCCGGGTCGGGGATCGGCATGCGCGTGGCGCCGAGCTGCTCGCTGCCGACGGCGTCCCATGGATGCAGTGCCAGGAGCTCGTCGCCTGTCAGCTGCCAGAAGTACGCCCGTTCCGCGTTGGCGAGCACCGCGACGGTTTCGCTCATCTTCTCGAAGAATGTGGCCGGCTCCATACTCGACGCGATGTGCTGCGACATCATCGTCAGCGCCTCGAGGCCACGCTGCTGCGAGCTGTGCACCGCTTCAACGAGGCGCGCGTTGCGCAGCGCGAGCACGGCGAGCATCCCGACTTGTTGCAGGCCCTCGAGGTCGCGTATCACGAACGGCCGGTCGACCTTGCGGCTGAGAATCAAAACCGCGCCGACCGAATCCCCGACCGCGAGCGGGACGATGCCGGTGTGCTTGACATTGAGGAGCGTGGGCGCGAGGTCCGGGTCGATGTCGTTCCCGTCGCCGAGGCTGCCGCCGATGACGATCGAGCCGCTCGTCACCGCTTGGTCGAGCAACGGTTGCCGTGCCAACCAGCTGATCGGGTACTCGTGCCCGATGAAGTCGGGCGGTCCGTCTCGTTCGTAGCTGGCCTCGACGCGAAAGACGTTCTGATCAAGGCTGGTCAGCGTGCAACGGTCTGCCCCGGTACTGGCAGCCGCAAGAGTCACGAGGCGACTCATGATCTGGTACGGATCGCCGCCCGACAGGAGATCGATGGCGAGACCGTCGTCGAGGGAGCTCACCGGCCGATTCTAGGGTCACGGGGGTGCCAACCCGTTGGTGTTTCAGACGTTTCGCGCGCCAATGGGCGCGCTGTGAGCACTGTGACCTTTGCGTCGAACCGCTCGTGCGTCGGCACCATGACCTGGAGCTCGGCGAGTGTTGCCTTGGCGCCATGGGGTTCCGCAAGGCCTTCCAGGACCTCGTCGTTGAGCTCCTTGCTCAGCGAGCGCACGAAGGGGTAGAAGACCTCTTCCCCCATGTGCGTATGCGTCAGCTCGTGGAGCATCTTGGGCACCAGCGCCTGACGTGTCGCAGCGTGAATATTGTCAGGGCCTTCTCGGGATCGATGCCCGCGTTGGCCGCGGCCTCCTCCGGATCGCTGTAGGTCATATCGCGTTCGTGGTGGCGCTCCTCGGCCTCTCCACAACCGATGCACATGGCGCCACCTCCTGTACCGACCTGCAAATATGATGGAGAACCTATCCCGAAACATTGATAGCACAGATGTATGGCGCATCCGCGGGAGCACTGACTCGGCTAGGCTGACCTCCGACTCCAGATCGATATGGAGTCAGATGCGAGCGCCGCGAATCCTGCCGGTGTCGCCGTCGCCGAGGCGAGGAGCAGCGTTGCATCAGAAGCCTCGGGAACGGTCACTTCGTTGTCCCCGAGGTTGCACGCGACCAGCAGTCCCGCATGCGAGTAGATGAGGAGGTTGCGCGTCGCGTCGTACGTCGCCGTCGCTTCGGAGGCGTCGCCTTCCGTGAGTTCGGGAGTCTGCCGCCGGAGTGCGATGAGCGATCTGTACCAGTCGAGCATGGCGGCATGTTCGCCATCGCCACGTTCGTCCCAGTTGAGTCGTGAACGCTCGAAGGTCGCTGGATCCTGGGGGTCCGGGACGGACTCGGGAGCCCAGCCGAAGGAACGGAACTCCTGACGCCGCCCGTTGGTGACTGCCGTGCCGAGGCCCTCATCGCCGAGGTCGGTGAAGTACTGGAACGGCGTGCTGGCAGCCCACTCCTCGCCCTGGAACAGGAGCGGGATCATCGGCGAGAGCAGCGTCAAAGCCGCGGCCATGCGTGCGCGGTCGTGGCTCACGAGATGGCAGAGGCGCTCACCCGCGGCGCGATTCCCGACTTGATCGTGGTTCTGCGAATAGACGACGAAGCGTCTGAGCGGAAGGTCGCCGATCGCGCGGCCGACCGTGTGCCGTCGATGGTACGAGTAGCGCCCCGTGTAGACGAACGCCTGCCGCAATGCGGTGCACAGGTCCGTCGGCCCGTCGAAGTCCTCGTAGTATCCGAATCGTTCGCCGGTCAGCAGCGTGTGCAGCGCATGGTGGAAGTCATCGTTCCACTGCGCGTCGAGTCCGTATCCGCCCGACTCGCGCTCGCGGACGAGGCGCGGATTGTTGCTGTCGCTCTCGCCGATCACCCAGAGGTGCCGGCCCGTCTGCACGGCGAGCTCGGCCACGCGGCTCGAGATCTCCTCCAGGATGTGCGTGGGCGACATATCGATGATGGCGTGCACCGCGTCGAGTCGCAGACCGTCGCATCCGTAGTCGATGAGCCACATCTCGGCGTTCTCGACGACGAAACGGCGGACGTCGTCGGAATCCTCGCCGTCGTAGTTGAACGCGGTCCCCCAGGGGGTCGCGTAGCGGTCGGTGAAATAGGGCGCGAATTCCGGCAGGTAATCGCCTTCGGGCCCGAGGTGGTTGTAGACCACGTCGATGATGATCGCGATGCCTCGCTGGTGACACGCCTCGATGAGGCGTCGCAACCCGTCCCGGTCTCCATACGCGCTGTGTGGCGCGAAGAGATCGACGCCGTCATATCCCCACCCGCGATTACCCGGGTATGCCGCGAGCGGCATGAGCTCGATCGCGTTGACTCCAAGCGTCTGCAGATGCTCGAGGCGAGCGATGCAGCCGTCGAACGTGCCCTCGGGTGTGAAGGTGCCGATGTGCAACTCGTAGATGATCGCCTCGTGCAGCGGAAAGCCGCTCCACGTCTGGCGCACCGATGGTGGCTCCGAATCGACAACGCGGGAAGGTCCGTGAACGCCCGCCGGCTGCGATCGTGAACGCGGATCGGGAACCGGATCACCGCCGTCGAGCGCAAACGCGTAGTCCGTTCCGTGTCCTGCGGTGTCCACGTCGCATGCGAACCACCCGACGCCGGCGGGAGTCATCGGGTAGCGCGCGTCTCCGATGACGAGGTGCATCTCGCTCGCCCGCGGTGCCCAGACGCGGAACGTGCGGCTCAACCGCGTTCGAGCAGCGCAACCGGCACCTGTGCGAGCACGTCGCCGAATGCCTGCTCGCCGCCGGTCAACTCCTGTCCCGTGAACGCGTTTTGCCATGAGCCTGCGGGGAGGTGCAGCGTCGTGTCGTGCCACGCTCCACCGAGCCGCAAGGGCCAGCGGAATGCGACGGTCACGATCGTCGGCTCGTTGTCCGGAGTGGTGCGGCTGAAGCAGATTGCATGCTGCGACCTTGATCCCTCGACAGCAAGCTGCGCATACCCTGAGCCGGGGGCGAAGGCATCAGCATGCCGGGCGCGCACCGCGAGCGATGTTGCAATGAGCCGCAGTTTGGGAACGCCCTCATCGAACCGGGACATGAAATCGTCGCCCGTCTCGGCGTCGAGTGTGCGCAGGAGGTCCTGTCGCAGCGTGAAGTCGACCGGCGTGCGATTGTCCGGGTCGACGAGACGAAGATCCCACAGCTCACACCCCTGATAGATGTCGGGAATGCCGGGTGCGGTGAGCTTCAACAAGGTCTGCGACAGGGACAGTTCCTGCCAGTGCGGTGTCAGCGCGGCGACGAAGCGACTGATCTCCGATCCCACGTGTGGGTCAGCGAGCATGTCACGAACAAACCGTTCAAGAGCCGTCTCATAGGCCTCGTTCGGCTCGAGCCAGTTGGTGTCCTCCTTGCCCTCGCGCGACGCCTTGCGCATGTATGCGCACATCCTGTCTGCGTCGATCGGCCACGCCGCGACCAGCGTCTGGAAGAGCAGGTATTCCGCCTTGCGCGACGGCGCGGCCGCGTGTCGATAACGCTCGGCGCTTGCATGCAGCCGCATCACCAGTGCATGCCACTCGTCAGGAATCTCTGACAGGAGAAGGAGGCGAAGCCGCGCGTCCTCGCCACGCTTGGTGTCGTGCGTGGCGGTGGCGAGCAGTGACAGCGGATGGTCGGTCGCCGCTCGCCGGCAGAAGTCGTGGAAGCCGTCCACGGTCGTCGTTCGGCCTGGGTCTGCGCCCACCTCGTTCAGCGCAACAAGCGGCAGGTATCGATAGAACGCCGTGTCCTCGACGCCCTTGGCCATCACGGCGCCCGCGACCTGCTGAAAGCGGGTGCGAAACTCGGGCAGCTCCATCGATGCGTGCTCGCGACTCGAAAGCGCGGTGATCAATGCGGAGAGGCGCGTCGTGTCGCAGCGACCGCGCTGCCGCGCTGTTTCCGCGGCCTGGTGCAGCGCGTTCCCGTCCGTCGCGCAAAGCGGTTCATCCCCACGCGGGTACAGCCGATAGACGGGCATCGCGCTCAACAGCTCGGCGAGCTCGGTGCGAGCTCCCGGGATCCCGGCCGACTCGGCAGCGCGTGTCAGGCGACCGAGTTCCGCCGCCAGCAGCGACTCGAGCACGTCACGGCGGGCGGCGTTCGAGTGCTCGGCGAAGTCGAGGTGATCGCCGCTGAAGTCGCGATAGCAGTCGACGACGTCGCTCACGCCCTGCGGATCGACGAGCAGGGTGGTCATCACTGCGGTGAAGTCGTATCCCGTGGTGCCGTCGATTGGCCACGCAGGCAGCCGTTCTTCCATCGCAAGGATCTTCTCGGCGATGATCCACGTGTCCGGCGCCTGCCGACGCAGACACTCCGCAAAAGCAGCCGGACCGGCGAGCCCGTCGATGTGGTCGATGCGAAGGCCGTCAACGACTCCGTGATCCACGAGCTCGAGTGCGCGCCCGAGCACCGCGCTGAAGACGGCGGCATGCTCGACGCGCAGGCCGGCGAGTGACGACACGTCGAAGAATCGCCGATAGTTGAGCAACGCGGCGGCGGTCAGCCAGTGTCCGAGCACGTAGTGTTGTTCGCCGAGGAGCTCGAGCGTTGCCGGCCCGGTGGACGCAGCGGTGCCGGGCGCCAACGGGAATCGACTTCCGCCGTAGTCGAGTTCGAGACCGTCCGAACCCTCCGCGACGAGGAGTTCCCCGCGCTCCAGGATGTCTTCGAGAGGGTCGCGCAACACCGGCAGGAGCACGCGGTTGCCGGCTGCCGGGGCGTCCCAGTCGATGTCGAACATCGTTGCGAATGGGCTGCTCCTGCCCGTGCGCAGCACATCCCACCACCACCTGTTCGCCGGATCCGAGATGCACATGTGGTTCGGAACAATGTCGAGGAGCTGACCCATGTGGGCGCTGCGAAGCGCCGCGTCGAGCGACGCAAGTCCACGCTCACCGCCGAGCTCGAGGCTGATCCGCGTCGGATCGACAGTGTCGTAGCCGTGCGCGCTGTGCGGCGTAGCCCGCATGTAGGGCGAGCAGTACAGGTGGCTGATACCGAGCCGCTCCAGGTACGGCACGACCGCTGCGGCCGCGTCGAAATCGAATTCCTCGCGCATCTGAACACGGTAGGTCGCGCGCGGCTGCACCCTCACCCGTTCGTCCTGAGCACTGTATAGTTCACTATCACGATTACTGATACGAAGACTGTAGCAAGCCGAGGGATGGTCAGTGAGTCCGGCAGCGACGGCGCCGGAACGTCGGACGGGGAGCGCATCCAATCGCGGGTACGCGGCGTGGCCGGGCAGCGAAGCGCCGCCGAAGCATCCTGCATCCCGACGTTGGGAGATTCTTCCGCCGCCGTTGATGATACGATCGCTATCACCTAGTATGGTTACCACAGGGTCGGATTCATAGTGCCTGTCGTGAGCGACACCCATCCGGCCAATGCCGCGGCGGAACCAGCGACGGCCGAACCAGGCGCGCTGTCGGATGGCGACGTCAGCCGTCTCCACGAGGCGATCGGGCGGATCGTCGCCCGGCTCATCGACTACGCGGCGCCGGGACAACCTTCGACGGACCGGTTCGCCGAGATCCTGCACTCGATGGCAGTCGAGGGGACGGGAGTGGTCCTCGAAACGGAGTGCGTCATCTCGCTCGTCCCCCCCGGCCGGCCCGACGTGTTTCGCGTCGTCGCAGCATCGGGGACGTGGGCGGAGGCACTGATCGGGAGGGAGTGGCCGCTCAACGACGGCATGCTGCACGGCAGGGCGATGCTCACCGGCCGGACCGTCGAGACCACTGACGCTCCGAGCCAGAGTGCTGTGCCTGAAGTATTCGGCAACGACATCCGCATCGGGCGGCTCGTGCCGATGACGACGGGCTCAACCCTGCCCGGTGCGCGCGTGGGGGTGGGCGTGGTCGGCTTCTGGCGAGAAACGCAGCGGCAGTTCACGGACGTCGAGCGGGCGATCATGGATCGATTCACGCAGCTCGTGAGCATCGTGCTCGTCGGCGACGAGGCCCGCGCATCGACCGAGCGTCTGGTGCATCGTCTCCGGCTCACCGCCGAGGCGACGCGGGAGCTGTCGTCGTCACTCGATCCCTCGCAGGTCGTGCAAGCGATCGTCGAGCGCGTCGCGGATCTCGTCGAGGTTGACCGCATCACGCTCACAACGTTCCGTGCCGATGAGGTCGAGGTGATCGCCGGCTACGATCGCACCAGGATCAGCGCCCAGGTCGGGGCGATATGGGGCCTGACGCCCGAGCTGCGGGCGGCCATTGACCGCGGTGATTCCGCGATCGACGGCTTCCCCGACGCGACGGGGATGCCCGAGGACATGCGCGAGCAGCTGTCGGACGTTCGCCGGCGCCTGCTCGTCCCCCTGACCACTGGCGGGAGTGTCCGCGGCATGCTCGCGGTCAGCCGTCGTAAGGACCACGCGTTCAGCCCGCTCGACGTCGAGAACCTGGAGCAGATCGCGCTCTCGGCCGCACTCGCGTTGCAGAACGCACGGCTCTTCGCCGAATCGAAGGAGGCGCAGGCGAAGGCGCTCCGTGCCCTGCTCACGGTGTCCGAACACCTCGATTCCTCCGAGTCCGAGGAGGAGCTCTATGCGCGATTCGCCAGCACCGTCGCCGATCTCGTCGCTGCCCGCCGCGTCACGTTCTGGCGCCTGAGCGCCGACGGGAAGCGGTGCGTCCTCGCCGCGGGCGCCCATGGCGTCCAAGCCGAAGGAATCGACGCCATCCGCCCCATCCCATGCGACGCCAAGGGCGGCTCGATCGGTGCGAGCGTGGTGTTTGGGGATGGATTCTTCCTCGGATCAGCCCGAGCCTTGGGGATGACCCTTCCTGGTCGAACCGGGTCTCGCGCATCAACGGCCCCCGACGCGATGGCCGTTGCGTGGCGGGCCGGGGCGAAACGGCTCGGTGCCCTGGCGGCACACGACCCGGTCGGTTCGATGGGGTTCAGCGAGGAGGATGCCTGGATTCTCCGCCTGGCAGCATTTGCGGCCGGGCTGGTCTGGCAGATCAAGACCGCCGAACGGCACATCCGCGCACTCGGGGAAACGGAGGCCGGCCGCCTTCGCGAACACATCGAACGCATGGAGTCGATGGAGAAGATGAAGGCTGACTTTCTCAAGCTTGCGTCCCATGAGCTCCGCGGCCCGATCGGGATTGTGCGCGGCTACTACTCGATGATGTCTGACGGCTCGCTCGACCAGAACGGCATCGATCGAGCGATGCCCGTGATCAGACGCAAGCTCGATGACATGAATTCGCTCGTGACTGAGATGCTCGAGGCGGCTCGGCTCGACGAGGGCCTCACCCGACTCGATCGTGAAGCGCACGACCTGCGGTCGATCGTGGTGGACGCCGTCACCGCCATCCAGGCGCAGGTCTCACCGTCGCACCGCGTTGTGACCCGGATGCCCCGCGGCCCGATCATGGTTGACGTCGATGCAGGACGGGTCGTGACCATCCTGCGCAATCTCCTGGACAACGCCCTCAAGTTCTCT
>Ga0307372_10009543_pt1 | contig 13348 bp, 12 predicted proteins | sample OX1MG_FD_202533 | JGI IMG/M metagenome (GOLD analysis project Ga0307372, IMG submission 202533) | Soil microbial communities from Risofladan, Vaasa, Finland - OX-1 | ecosystem: Environmental > Terrestrial > Soil > Coastal area > Acid sulfate soil | place: Finland: Risofladan, Vaasa | collected...
GAGCCGGTCCGGGTCCGCGGTGAAGAGATCGGCGGGCTTGCCATCGATGACGAACCAGGCGGATTCTGCGATTTCACCTTCAAGCTGGCCGGCGCCCCAACCAGCATAGCCGGTGAAGATGCGGACGGTGACGAGCGCAAGCCCGGGTTCATTGGGAGTCATGGCAAGGTCGACCAGGCCGGCGCCACAGCCAACCGGCGTCCATCCGGGCATGGCTGCAGAGCTGTCGCGGCGCGCGAGTCCAAGGGCCATTGCCGGCTCGACAGGCCCGCCCTTGAAGACTGCCACCGGGAGGGCTGCGTGCCCTGCCCAGAGGGGCAACACCTCGGCGAGTGGTGGCCTCTCAAGAGGGCGGTTCAGGACGATGCCAAACGCGCCGTCCTCATCGTGCGCCACCACATAAACAACCGTGCGGGCAAAGTTGGGATCCGTCAGTTTCGGCGTCGCGACAAGGAGGCGGCCAACAGCCCACGCGGTCATTTCGAAAGAGAGCGTAGAAGCGAAAGCCGCCTGGTGCCAGTCCCGGCGGCTGTGGCCCGGTGATTCAGCAGCCTGGGAGGCGCTCCCGGAGCGCGGCCATGAGGTTCGCCACGGGGATTCGAACCTGCTCCTGTGTGTCGCGGTCGCGGAGCGTGACGGCATCGTCACCCGTGTTTCCACCTTCGCCGACGGACTGGAAGTCGACTGTGATGCAAACGGGGGTGCCAATTTCGTCCTGGCGCCGATAACGCCGGCCGATGGACTGGGTCTCGTCGTACTGAGTCATCCAGCTGGTGCGCAGCATGTCGTAGATTTTGCGGGCGAGGGGTCGCAGCGCCTCGTTCTTCGAAAGCGGGAGGACCGCGATCTTCACGGGGGCAACGTTGGGCCGGAACTTGAGGACAACGCGCTTTTCCCCCTTTTCGTCGGGCTCTTCGGTATAGGCATCGAGGAGGGTGACGGCGAGGGTGCGGGTGAGGCCGGCGGCAGGCTCGATCACCCACGGCACGACGTGCTGGTGCGTCTCCTCGTCGAAATAGGTGATGGGGTGGCCGCTCTCGTTGCCGTGGGCGGTGAGGTCAAAGTCGGTGCGCGCAGCGATCCCTTCGAGTTCGCCCCAGCCCCAGGGGAAGAGGTATTCGATATCCGCTGTGCCGGCGCTGTAGTGCGAAAGCTCTGCTTTCTCGTGGTTGCGGATGCGCAGGCGGGAGGCCTCGATACCCAGCGTGTCGCGATACCAGGCGAGGCGTGCGGCGATCCACTGTTGGTGAAGCTCAAGGTATTCGGCCGGGTTCTCGCGGTCCTTCGGCGGGAAGCAGAAGTACTCCATCTCCATCTGTTCGAACTCGAGCGTACGAAAGACGAACTTACCCGGGGTGATCTCGTTCCGAAAGCTGACGCGCGTCTGGGCGATGCCAAAGGGCAGCTTGCGGCGCATGGAGTTCACGACGTTTTCAAAGTTGATGAAAATGCCCTGGGCGGTTTCAGGGGGGAGATAGGCGATCGCCGAGTCGTCGGCGACCGTGCCGATCTGGGTCTTGAACATGAGGTTGAACTGTCGCGGCTCGGTCAGCTCGCCGCCATCGTTGGGGCAGAGGGGGTTGCCGGCAGCGTCGCGCTTCACGGGGCCGTAGTCGCCTTCAAGGAGGTGGTCCAGGCGCCAGCGCTGCTGGCACTTCTTGCAATCGACGAGGGGGTCATTGAAGGTGGCAACGTGGCCGCTGGCGACCCAGACGCGGGGATGGGTGATGAGCGCTGCGTCGAGACCGACGACATCGTCGCGTTCGCGCACCATGGCGCGCCACCAGGCATCGCGGATGTTGCGCTTGAGTTCGACACCGAGTGGGCCGTAATCGTAGGTATTGGCAAAGCCGCCATAGAGCTCGGCGGCGGGGAAGATGAAGCCGCGGCGCTTGCAGAGCGAGACGATGGTTTCGAGGTCGGGAGCTGGCACGAAGGATCCTTGGGGGCAGCGTCGGCGCGCCTGGCGGGCGCGTCGCCGTGCTACCTTACCGCACGCCGGTGAGATGAACTCGCCGCGGCCAGAAGGAAGTTGGCGCGTACCGCCCGCGTAGCCATCGTGATGGGGAGTTCGGTGCACCTGACGCTTCGCGAGCCGCAATGATCGGGGACACTTCGATGGAGGGCATGGGCATGGGTATCGCCCTGGTGTACGAAGCGCATTCCATTTCGACCGACAACGAGGCAGGGATCGCCACCGGCTGGCTGCCGGGCGAACTCTCGGTGGAAGGCCAGCGGCAGGCAGTGCTGCTCGGCGAGCGGCGGCGCGACGATGGGATCGCCGCGGTCTTCGTCTCGGACCTGCATCGTGCGGTGCAGACTGCAGAAATCGCGTTCCGCGGAAGCAGCGTCCCTATCGTGTCGGATCAGCGGCTGCGGGAGTGCAACTACGGGACGCTGAACGGTGCGCCGGTGGAGCAGGTGGCGCGGGAGCGTGCCCGGCACGTGGAAACGCCCTTCCCTGGCGGACAGAGCTACCGTGACGTCGTCGACCAGATGGCCGGGTTCCTGGAAGAACTCGCGGGCAGCCGTGATGCAGAACGCGTGCTCGTGGTCTCGCACTCGGCGAACCAGTGGGCGCTCGACTGCCTGTTGAATGGCGCCATGTTGAAGGACCTCGTCGGTGCACCGTTCGCGTGGCGTGAGGGCTGGGAGTATTTCCTCCCGGCTGGTTGGCAACGGCACTCTGACTGACATTGGATGCGGGATGCGGAGCGCCAAGCAGCGGTTGCCGGGGCTTCAGCCGTGCGGCCAGCGCGTGCGCCTCGAAGCTCAGGCGCCTCGCGTGAGATTGAGCCGCCGGGCCAGATCGGCCGGCGCGAGGGGGACATCGAACGTTTTCACTCGCGCGGTGGCACCGGCGACGAGCAAGACATCGCGCGAAGGCAGATCCAGGGCTCGCGCAAGCAGCTTCGCGACGGCTGCGTTTGCGGCTCCCTCGGCGGGCGCGGCTGTAACCCGCACGCGCAGGACGCCTTCAGGATCGAATCCCTCAATCGCGTCACGAGCGGAGCGGGGGCTCACACGGACAATGAGGCGCATTTGCGAAGCATAAGCGAGGGAGGAGGCACCGCGTCGGTCGGGTCCGCGGAGCCGACCGCAGGGAGCCGCTCGACGCGAAGAGGAGAGATGAAAGACGAGACGGGACGAGGCATCCCGCATCCGAGACGCGGGAAGGCGTCAAGCACGAGCGCCTGGCGGGGGCGACCGACGTTGGCAGCGGGAAAACGTTCAAGCTGGAACGTGGTGACACTAGAACATTTGTTTGCTGGCGTGTACCATGCAGACGGCAGCAAACAGGCCCCGTGCCGTCTCCGATCCGCGCCGCAAAGCGGTGTGCGACGTGTGTAGAATCAGGCCTGAATTCCGCTGGACGGTGAGACATGGCAGATGGTGACCGCGCGCGGGCGCTGGAACTGGCCCTCGGACAGATTGAGAAGCAGTTCGGCCGCGGGGCCGTGATCAAGCTCGGCGAAAGCAGCACGCTGCCCATCGAAGCGATCTCCACGGGGTCGCTGGCGCTCGATATCGCCCTCGGTGTCGGTGGCATCCCGAAGGGGCGCGTGACGGAGATCTTCGGGCCCGAATCGGCGGGCAAGAGCACGCTGGCGCAGCACATCATGGCAGAAGCGCAAAAGTCCGGCGGCACAGCAGCATATATCGACGTGGAGCACGCCATGGACCCCGCCTATGCCCGGGACCTGGGGATCCGCCTCGAAGACCTGCTCGTGAGCCAGCCCGAAAGTGGCGAACAGGCGCTCGAAATCTGCGAGGCGCTCGTGCGTTCGAACGCCGTCGATGTCATCGTCGTTGATTCTGTGGCGGCGCTCGTGCCACGGGCCGAGATCGAGGGCGAGATGGGCGACGCCCACGTCGGCCTGCAGGCGCGACTGATGTCGCAGGCATTGCGCAAGCTGACAGGGACCATTTCGCGCACCAGCACCTCGGTGATCTTCATTAACCAGCTGCGCGAAAAGGTTGGCATCGTGTTTGGCAACCCGGAAGTGACGCCGGGCGGACGCGCGTTGAAGTTCTATGCCTCCGTGCGGATCGACATCCGGCCGGTTGAATCGATCAAGAAGGGCACCGACGTCATTGGGCGGCGAGTGAAGGCGAAGGTCGTCAAGAACAAGGTAGCTGCACCGTTCCGGCAGGCTGAGTTCGACATTATGTTCGCTCAGCCCCGCGGGATTAGCCGTTCGGGCGACGTGGTGGACCTCGGCGTCGAACACGGGATCCTGACGAAGAGCGGGGCGTTCTATAGCTATGGCGACATGCGCATCGGCCAGGGCCGCGAAAATGCCAAAACGTTCCTCGACGACAATTCGGAACTGCGGATGGAAATTGAAACCGAAATCCGGCGAGAAGCTGGCCTGCCCGTCGTGATCAAGCCGGAGCCGAGCCCGCTGCCGAAGGCGCCGCGAGGTGAACCGGTGGCTGCGGGCGGGAACTAAGAGGGCGTGTTCAGCGGCGGCGAAGGCGACAGCCGGGTGGCATCGGTCCGGGCTGGACCGCGCCGTGGCCGCCAAACGATCACGCTTGACGATGGCCGGACGATCGTCGTGAGCGACGAAACGTGCGTGCGTACGGCCGTGCGCGCCGGGGCGATTGTCGATGAGGCCTATCTCGCGACGCTGGAAGCGGCCGAACAGCGGGCAACGGCCCACGAAGCGGCGCTACGGCTGCTTTCCTACCGGGCACGCAGCGAACGGGAGGTGCGGACGCGGCTCGCGCGAAACGGGATCGGGGCGGACGTCATCGAGGAAGAGGTCTCGCGGCTGCGCGAGGTGGGGCTACTTGATGATGCGGCGTTCGCGCGGATGTGGGTGGAGGAGCGGGGACAGCTCGCGCCACGCGGGACACGGCTCTTGCGCAACGAACTCCGCGCCAAAGGTATCGCTTCGTCGAGCATCGCTGAGGCGACCAAAGCGGTCGATGAGGAAGGCGCGGCGCTGGTGCTGGCGCGCGAGAGGGGTGCCAAGATCGGGCCGGTCACGTACGCCGAGTTTCGCAGGCGGGTCGGCGGGTTCCTCCAGCGAAAAGGGTTCGACCACGAGGCGGCCAGTGCCGCGCTCCGGAAGGTTTGGGCGGAAGGACGGGGCGACGTGGCCGATGGGGATGACTGAACGGGCAGACTGCGGGGCGTCGGCGGGCAGCAAAGCGACGAGGCAGGCTCCGATTTCTTTGACGACCCGGTAGTGCGAGCGTACCATCGAAGCATCCGACCCGGCGCGTCCTGGTGCGATTGACACCGGTGGTGCTGGCCGGCAGATGAATGATTATGTCGTTCCTTTCGACATACCTGGAGAACACCAATGCTGGCGATAATTGCCATTATCGTCGGCCTCGTGGGGTTGCTGGTTGGTGCGGGAGCAGGGTTCGTCGCACGCAAGCGCACCGATGGGACATCACTGCAACAGGCAGAGGAGCAGGCCAGCCGCCTAATCATTGAGGCCGAATCACGACAGAAAGAGCTTTTACTCGAAGCCAAAGAGGAGAACCTCCGCCTTCGCAACACTCTCGAGAACGAGATCCGCGAACGCCGCACCGAAGTCCAACGCATCGAACAGCGGCTCACCCAGAAAGAGGAAAACCTCGACCGCAAGACCGATGCGCTGGAGCGGCGCGAGCAGTCCCTGCGCGACCGTGAAGCCCAGATTGAGCGTCTTCGCACCGAGGCTGAAGAGCTCCGGCAGCGGCAGGCCGGTGAAATCGAGCGCATCGCCGGGCTGACCCAGGCGGAAGCGCGCGAACAGCTCCTCGCCGCTATCGATGTGGAGATCCGGGAAGACGCCAACCGCCGCGTCCGCGAGATTGAGAAGGAAGTGGAGGCCACCGCCGGGGTGCGGGCGCGCAAGATCCTGGCGACGGCGATCCAGCGGTACACCTCCGAAGTCACCGCTGAAAGTACTGTTTCCGTGGTGCAGATCCCCAGCGACGATATGAAGGGCCGCATCATTGGGCGAGAGGGGCGGAACATCCGCGCCATTGAAGCCGCGACCGGCGTGGACCTCATCATCGATGACACCCCCGATGCCGTGACGGTGAGCGCCTTCGACCCCGTGCGGCGCGAGATCGCACGCGTCGCGTTGAGCAGCCTGGTGCAGGATGGGCGCATCCATCCGACCCGCATCGAAGAGGCCGTGAACAAGGCCCGCCGCGACGTCGAATCGACGATGCAGGACGCAGCCGAGGCGGCAGCCGTCGAAGCGGGCGTGCTCAACCTGCACCCCGAAGTGCTGAAGGTGTTTGGCCGGCTGCGCTACCGGACGAGCTACGGCCAGAACGTCATGCGGCATTGCATTGAAACGGGCCACATCGCTGCGATGATCGCGCGGGAGATTGGCGCGGATGTCGATGTGGCGCGCGCGGGCGGCTTCCTGCATGACCTCGGCAAGGCCGTGGACCACGAGGTCGAAGGCACACATGCAATCATCGGCGCGGACATCGCGCGGCGGTTCAAGGTGAAGGACGCGATCGCGCACTGCATTGAGGCGCACCACGAAGAGGTGGAGCCGCGTACGGTGGAGGCAGTGATCGTGATGATGGCCGATGCCGTCAGCGGTGGCCGCCCCGGCGCCCGGCGCGAGTCCCTTGAAAACTACATCCGCCGGCTGGAGACGCTGGAGAGCATCGCCAGGAGCCACAAGGGCGTGGAATCGGCATTCGCCATCCAGGCCGGACGCGAAGTGCGCATAATCGTTCGCCCCGAACAGGTGGATGACCTCGAAGCGATGCGGATAGCGCGGGATGTTAGCCAGGAGATCGAAGCGACGATGGAATACCCGGGCCAGATCAAGGTGACGGTCGTCCGGGAGACGCGTGCCACCGAGATCGCCAGGTAAGCGGATGCGGCTGCTCTTCCTCGGGGACATCGTGGGGACGTGTGGGCGGGACGCAGTCGTCAAGACTGTGCCGAAGCTGCGCACGGAGTTTGCGCTCGATTATGTCGTGGCGAACGGGGAGAACATCGCCGGGGGCAAGGGCATCATGCCCAAGCACGCGGACCAGCTGTTCGACTGCGGCATCGACCTCATCTCCGGCGGCAACCACACATTCCAGCACCGCGAGATCTACCCGTACCTGGACTCGATGGGTGGGATCACGCGGCCGTTGAACTACCCGCCGGGTGCGCCGGGGCAGGGCATCGCCGAGGTCGGCGAATTGACGCTCATTAACCTGATCGGGCGGACGTTTATGGGCTATGACTACGACGACCCGTTCCGATGCGTTGACGATGCGCTCGCCCGGTTGCCAAAGAACCGCTTCATCCTGGTCGACCTGCACGCGGAGGCTACGAGCGAAAAGTGGGCGATGGGCTGGCACCTCGACGGGCGCGTGACGGCCTGCCTGGGGACGCACACCCATGTGCCGACGGCGGACCAGCGCGTCCTCCCGGGCGGCACCGCCTACTGCTCCGACGCGGGCATGTGTGGCGCGCGCGACTCGATCATCGGCGACGACATTGGGGCGGTGCTTTCCAAGTTCCTCACGCAGATGCCGACGCGGCTGCACGCAGCGGCCGGGCCTGAGGCGAACATCAACGGTCTGCTCGTCGAAGCAGACGACGTCACGCGGCGGGCAACGAGCATCGTCCGGGTGGACCGGGTGGTGTGCTGATGGGTGCGAAAGGCGATTTCCACCTCCACAGCACCGCCTCGGACGGCGTGCACACGCCAACCTGGGTCATTGAGCAGGCGGCGGCGCGCGGCGTCCGGGCGCTGAGCCTTTCGGACCATGATTCCACCGAGGGGCTGGCAGAGGCACAAGTGGCTGCCGATCGGCTCCAGGTGCGCCTCGTGCCCGGGGTGGAATTGAGCGTTGACCTTGGCAAAGCGGACGTCCACCTGCTGGGTTATGGGTTCGACACGGCTGCCAAGCCGCTGCAGGATTTCCTCGCCTGGCAGCGCGAGGGACGGCTGGGGCGCACGCGCAAAATCGTGGAGATCCTGCGCGAGAATGGCATGCCGATCACGGTGGAACGTGTGCTGGAGATTGCGGGGGAAGCGACCGTTGGGCGACCACATGTCGCGCGCGCGCTGATGGAAAGGGGGTACGTTTCGAGCATCCAGGAAGCCTTCGACCTTTGGCTCGGGAACGGCAAGCCAGCGGATGTGGACAGGCCGAAGCTGGACCCACCCGATGCGATACGGGTTGTCCACGAAAACGGCGGGCTCGTCTTCATCGCCCACCCGACCTACATGGGCGATGACTATGTGACGCTCATCGAGCAGTTGCGGGCGTGGGGCGCGGATGGCATCGAGGTCTACTACAAGCACTACACGGCGGACATCATCCTGGCGCATGCGGAGCTTGCTTTGCGGCTGGAGATGGGAGCTTCGGGCGGGAGTGATTACCACGGCTTGGGCAACCCCGACGACCGCGAGATTGGGGATATCCCCTTTCCCGACGACAAAGTCGACGCGTTTCTCGCGTTCCTCGAAACTCGTGGAGCAGAGACAGGAGTGGCGAAGTGACGATCGAGATAGACGAAATCGAGCGGATCATCCCGCACCGCTACCCGTTCCTGTTGATAGACCGGGTGGTGGAGATCGAGGACGGGAAGTGCGCGGTGGCGCTTAAGAACGTGACCGCCAATGAGTGGTTCTTCGAAGGACATTTTCCCGGCAAAAAGGTGATGCCAGGCGTGCTCATCGTGGAAGCGTTGGCGCAGGTAGCGGCCGTCACGATGCTGCGGGGGGTCGCGATGGCCGGGCGGTCGCCTCTCTTCGGCGGGATCGAGAACATGCGCTTCCGGCGGCCCGTGGTACCCGGCGACCAGCTGCGGCTGGAATTTACGCTCGACAAGATGCGCGGCCCAATCGGAAAGGGGAGCGTGCGGGCAACCGTGGATGGCAAACTGGCAGCCGAGGGGGTCATCTCATTTGCGCTGGTAGACCTGGCGTCGGAGGCACACGGTGCGCCCGGCCCGGCGTGAGTGAGCGGCGTCTTTACCGTCCAGACGCTACGATCTCGTAAGGAAGATGAACGTGAAGGAACCCGTCAGCCTCGCCGACCTCTATGAAGTGTTGCAGGTGTCGCCGGCTGCTGACGTCGAAGTGATAGCGGCGGCGCACGAGCGGCTCGTGAAGAAGTATGGGGCCGACCCGGACCCTGAAGTGCGCGAGCGGCGACGACTCCTCGATCAGGCCTACGCCGTGCTATCGGACCCGGCCCAGCGGGAGCAGTATGATCGTCGCCGGGCGGGGATCCCGGATGTAGTGGTGGACCACACTCCGGTCGTCGCGGCGCCGGCGAAGGGGGTGGTCGCTTGCCCGCGGGACCCGGAGGTGCAGACGGCGTTACGCTGCAGCCGTTGCGAGACACCCATCTGCCCGAAGTGCCTGGTGCAGACGCCGGTGGGCGCACGTTGCAAGTCGTGCGCGAGGATTTCGCGTTCCCCGGTCTATACGGTGACGGCCGGTGTCGCGGTGCGCGCCGGGGTGGCCGCCGTTATTGGTGGCGTGGTGATGGGGCTCATCTGGGGGCTGGTGCTGCGGCCGTTTTCGGTGGGGTTCTTCTCTATCTTCATCGGCGCGGGGCTGGGCTACGCATTCACGCGGATGATGGAGATCTCGACAGGGCGGAAGCGGGGGCCGGTGGTCGCGGGCTTCGCGATGGCGGGCATCGGGATAGCCTGGGCGACCCAGTTCGCCATCGTGGGGCCGAGCTTCGCATTATTCGGGCTGGTAGCAGTGGGTGTGGGCGTGTACATGGCGTACCAGAATCTGCGATAGCGGGGCATGGCTACCTGCCGGCCCGCACGCGCGAAACGAGGTGGAGGTCCAGGTGGGGGTGACGTGCCAATAGTGTCTCCCCGAGCGTTGATTTACGAAAGAGTCGGAAGCGATGGATTGGCTCGGCGAGGAGCGTGACATGGCCGGCGTGGAGTTCAATGACGAGCGCGCTGAGTTCCTCGACGAGGTTTATGCCGGGGATTTCGCGCAGTTCGGCGTTGAGATCCGCAGCGACAGTGATGATGTGCGTCATCCCTTGCTCGCTGAGGAGCGTGGCCGGATAGGCGGCGACGAGGCCGGAGCCAACGGCGTGGCCGAGGCGCCAGGCACGGCGCACGGCGACTTCAGAGGCGGGCGTAGCATCCAGCAAGACGAGGACCTTTTCGCCAGCCTCCCAACCCTGGATCTGGTGCTCGTGCATGTACTCGGTGAGCTGCTGGCCCACTTCGGAGGCGACACGCTGCAAGGCGAGTTGCCTTAGCGCAGCGAGGTTGCCCGGCCGGAAAAATCCTTCGAGCGCGCGCTCGGCCTGGGCGGCGGGGTAGATGTTGCCGTGGCGCATGCGGGAACGGAGGGCTTCGGGAGAGATATCGACCACTTCGACTTCATCGGCCCCTTCGACGACAAAGTCCGGCACGGTCTCGCGGACGCGGACGCCGGTGATGCCGGCAACGACGTCGTTGAGGCTTTCCAGGTGCTGGATGTTCATCGTGGTGATGACGCTGATGCCGGCTTGCAGGAGTTCGAGGACGTCTTCGTAGCGGCGTTTGTGCGGGGAGCCCGGGGCATTCGTGTGGGCGAGTTCATCGACGAGCGCGACGCGCGGATTGCGGGCGATGACTGCCGCCGTGTCCATTTCCTCGAGGCGCACGCCCTGGTAGTCGATGACTTTCCGCGGGACGATTTCGAGCCCTTCGAGTGCTTCCATGGTGAGGGGACGCTGATAGGTTTCGACGTAGCCCACGACAACGTCCGTGCCGCGACTCTTGCGGCGGCTTCCTTCTTGAAGCATGGCGTAGGTCTTGCCAACACCCGGAGCGGCGCCGAGGTAGATGCGAAGGCGGCCACGATTGGACGCATCCTCGGCACGCTGAATCTTGCGCAGGAGGCTATCGGGGTCGGGCCGGGGATTCGCGGGAGTGCTCATTTTGTCATCGGGAACTGGCGGTCAAGCGCGAGGTTCAGCCTGAGGACGTTGACGCGCGGCTGGCCGATGAACCCGAGCGCAGCGCCATCGGTGTATTGGTCAACAAGGGCCTGGACCGCACCTGCGCTAGCACCGCGGGCCCGTGCCACGCGGGCGACCTCCAGGCGGGCCGTCGCGGGGCTGATATCGGGATCGAGGCCGCTGGCGGAGGCTGTGACGGCATCGGCTGGGATGGGCACGCTGGCGGCGAGTCCATTTTCCTTGCGGAAGGCGTCCACGCGGTCCTGGATCTCCGTCATCAGCATGGCACTGGTTGGCCCGAGATTGGAACCACCGGAGTTGGCGGGGTCGTATCCACTGCCCGCCGCCGAAGGACGCGAGTGAAAGTACTGGGTCGCGGCAAACGTCTGCCCGATCAAACTGGAGCCGACTTCGTTGCCGTTGACGGTGATGAAGCTGCCGTTCGCCTGGCTGTTGAACGCGAGCTGGCCGATGCCCGTGATGGCCAACGGGTAAATCACAGCGGTCAGGAGGAGGAGGGCGAGAGTGACCGCTGCCAGCGGCCGCAATTCCTTGCGGGCGATTTCGACGATGGAACTCATGTGCACCTCCTTCAGGCGAGCCTGATGGCGTTGATGATCAGGTCGATGGCTTTGATGCCGATGAACGGGGCGACGATGCCACCGGCGCCATAGATCAGCGCGTTGCGGGCCAGCAGTGGCCCCGCTCCCATGGGCCGGTATGCGACACCGCGGAGGGCAAGGGGCACGAGCAGAATGATGATCAGTGCGTTGAAGATGACCGCCGAGAGGATGGCACTCTGGGGGCTACCCAGCTGCATCACGTTGAGGGCGTTGAGCTGAGGATAGGTTCCGGCGAACGCCGCCGGGAGGATGGCGAAGTATTTGGCGACGTCGTTGGCGATGCTGAAGGTCGTGAGCGCGCCGCGCGTCATGAGGAGCTGTTTGCCGATGCCGACGATCTCTATCAGCTTGGTCGGGTCGCTATCGAGGTCGACCATGTTGCCGGCTTCCTTGGCGGCCTGGGTACCGGTATTCATGGCGACGCCGACATCGGCCTGGGCGAGCGCCGGGGCGTCGTTGGTGCCGTCGCCGGTCATGGCGACGAGGCGTCCCTGTGCCTGCTCTTCACGGATGCGCTGGATCTTGTCTTCGGGCCTGGCCTGGGCGATGAAGTCATCGACGCCGGCCTCGCGGGCGATGGTCGCAGCGGTGAGGGGGTTGTCACCGGTCACCATTACGGTGCGGATGCCCATCCGGCGCAGCTCCGCGAATCGCTCTTTGATGCCCGGCTTGACGGTGTCCTTCAGGTAGATGAGCCCGAGCACGTCCTTGCCTTCCAACACGGCGAGCGGGGTGCCGCCTTCACCGGAGATGCGCTGGGTGGCGGCATCGAGGGCGGGGGATGGCGCCGCGATTCCTGCCGCTGCAACTACCGAATCGACGGCCCCTTTGAAGGTCCCGACGCCATCGCGGACCACGCCACTCATGCGCGTCTCGGCGGTGAAGGGGCGGAATTCGCCACCCTCCGCCGCCATTCGTTCAATGACGCTGCCGAACCCGAGGCTGCGGGCCAGGTCCAGCACGGAACGGCCCTCCGGGGTGTCGTCGTCGAAGGAACAACGGACGGAGGCAGCGATCAGCCGGGCCGATTCGCACCCATCCACGGGGATGAACTCGGCGGCGAGGCGATTGCCGAAGGTGATCGTGCCCGTCTTGTCGAGCAGGAGCGTGTCGATATCGCCCGCCGCTTCGACCGCGCGCCCGGACATCGCGAGCACGTTACGCTGGACGAGCCGGTCCATGCCCGCGATACCAATCGCGGAGAGCAGGCCGCCAATGGTGGTGGGGATAAGGCAGACGAGCAGTGCGACGAGGACCACGACGGAGATGAGCTGCCCGGAATAGTCCGCGAACGGCTGCAGCGTGACGGTGGCGATGAGGAAGATGAACGTGAGGCCGGCGAGGAGAATGTTGAGCGCGATCTCGTTCGGTGTCTTTTGGCGGGCAGCGCCTTCGACGAGCGAAATCATGCGGTCGAGGAACGTCTCGCCGGGGTTGGCAGTGATACGGATTCGGAGCCAGTCGCTGGCCACAGTGGTGCCGCCCGTGACGGAGCTGCGAATGTCAGTGCCCGGTTCTTTCAGCACGGGCGCGGACTCGCCCGTGATCGCGGCTTCATTCACATAGGCAACGCCTTCGATGACGTCGCCGTCGCCGGGGATGAGCTGTCCGGACTCGACAAAGACGATGTCGCCGCGGCGCAGGTCGGCACCGGGGATCTCTTCAATGCCGCCGTCTCCTCGGACGCGGCGCGCAACTGTCTCGGTGCGCGTGCGTCGCAGGGTGTCGGCCTGGGCTTTGCCGCGGCCCTCAGCGATCGCCTCGGCGAAGTTGGCGAAGAGGACAGTGAACCAGAGCCAGACGGTGATCTGCAGCTCGAA
>Ga0307372_10009544_pt1 | contig 13347 bp, 11 predicted proteins | sample OX1MG_FD_202533 | JGI IMG/M metagenome (GOLD analysis project Ga0307372, IMG submission 202533) | Soil microbial communities from Risofladan, Vaasa, Finland - OX-1 | ecosystem: Environmental > Terrestrial > Soil > Coastal area > Acid sulfate soil | place: Finland: Risofladan, Vaasa | collected...
GAGCTGGGGATGGTGCAGCAGCGGGTGCTGGAAACGGCGAAGGGACGATTTTTGTTCCGCGTGACGCAGCCGGCGAAGGATTTTCTGCTGCGCGAAGGGACGGATTTGAAATACGGGGCGCGACACCTGAAGAGGTCGATCGAGCGGCACCTGGTGTACCCGCTGGCGAGCTTGCTGGCGACCGAGCAGGTCTGCCTGGGCGACGTGATATCGATCGACTGGAACGCGGAAGAGAACAACTTGACGTTTCTGAAGGAAGCCGAGGGAGCTCTGCTGCCCGTGAGCGCTCCGCCTCCCGACGCGGCCCACGATGCCGCCGCAGCCATCTCCGATGGGCGCGAGTTCTCGTACCCGAAGCCGGCAACGGCGGTTGCGGAAACCAAGGCAAGTTCGAGAGTTTCACCGGCACCCATGAACCGGATACCGGCGGAGAGGGCCAAAAACGAAAAAAGATAGACCCCTTTCCCAGATTCCTCCTCCGAGGACCGCTAGAGTCGGGGCGTGCGCAAAGGTCCATTGCGCATGCTCCGCATTCTTCGGCTCGTGAAGCTCCTCAAGGCAAGCCCCAGTGAACTGTTCCTTCACAAAAAAAATAATCGGATGAGCCGGAGTGCATTCCCGGCAAAGGTCCAGCCGGGTTACTCCAGTTTCCAGCGAAGGATCGGTTTACGCGCCGCGGCCACTTCGTCGAGCCGCGCCACGCGCGTCGAGTGGGGGGCGGTCTTCACGATTTCGGGATTGGTGTCCGCCTCGAATGCAATGGAGCGCATTGCCTCGATGAACAGATCGCATTCCTCTTTCGATTCCGATTCGGTGGGCTCGATCATCATGGCGCCAGGAACGATGAGGGGAAACGCCGTGGTATAGGGATGGAAGCCGTAGTCGATCAGGCGTTTGGCGATATCCATCGTGTTCACGCCGTTTTTCTTCTGCCGAGCGTCGCTGAACACGACCTCGTGCATCGACGGCAAATTATAGGGCAGATCGAAAACGTCCTCGAGTTTCCCGCGAATGTAATTTGCATTGAGCACCGCGTCCTCGGTCGCCTGCCGGATGCCAGGTCCATAGGCGAGCGTATAAGCGAGCGCTCTGAGCAGCACGCCGAAATTCCCGCAATAGGCGCGCACGCGGCCAATGGACTTCGGCCGATTGTGATCGAGCCCATACCGGCCATCTTCTTTCTGAACGACGGTAGGCACCGGCAGGAAGGGCTCCAGGATTTTTTTCACCATCACGGGGCCCGCACCCGGCCCGCCACCGCCGTGGGGAGTCGAGAATGTCTTGTGCAGATTCAGATGCAATACGTCTACGCCGAAATCGCCCGGGCGCGCTACGCCCGCCAGCGCGTTCATGTTCGCGCCGTCCATGTAAAGCAGCGCTCCACGCTCATGCAGTATTCCTGCGATCTCCGCGATGCGTTCCTCGAAGACCCCGAGCGTGCTCGGGTTCGTCACCATCAGCGCGGCGACGTCTCCCGTCGTAAATTCGCGCAAATGGTCCGTATCAATTTGGCCGCGGGCATTCGACTTGATGTTCTGCACTTCGTATCCGGCAATTACGACCGAGGCGGGATTCGTTCCGTGGGCGGAATCCGGGATGAGAACTTTTTTGCGCGGGTTCCCCTGGCTTTCAAGGTAAGCGCGAATCATCAGCAGCCCGGCCAGCTCCCCCTGAGCGCCGGCGACCGGTTGGAGCGTGGCGGCGTCCATCCCCGTGATTGCGAGCAGGCATTTCTGAAGGTCGTAAAGAATCCTCAGGCATCCCTGGGAGAGTTCCGCCGGCTGCTGGGGATGCTCGGTGGCGAGCCCGTCCAGCCGCGCCACATATTCGTTCACGCGCGGGTTGTACTTCATCGTGCAGGACCCCAGCGGATACATCCCCAAATCGATCGCATAGTTCCACGTCGAAAGGCGGGTGAAATGCCGGATCACCTCGATTTCGCTCACCTCGGGAAAGCCTTGGATCGCCTCGCGCGTTAGGTGGTTGCCGAGCGCCTCGTCGGGATCGACCGCCGGGACGTCCAAGGGCGGAAGTTCCATTCCCCGCTTCCCAGGCGCCGACTTCTCAAAAATCAGCCCTTCGTTTTGATTGACGTGCCGCCCGGCCTTGCGAACGGTGGCCGCGACATCGTCGGTATTAGCGGGCTTCGAAATCAAAATGGACGCCTCCTCAAAGTGGGGTTTGGAGAATGCGCCCGATGGCGGCAGCCAGGCGCTCGATTTCACCGCGCGGCATTGTTTCAGTGACGCACACCAAGCCGCGCTTCGTCAGCTCCGGATAATGAGTACCAAGAACGAAAGGCCCGACGATTTTTTCGCGCAAAAGCGCGGCGTTGATCAATTTGACGGAACGTGGAAATTCGAGCACGAACTCGTTGAAAGTCCGGCCGGAAAACACGCGGCGAACGCCGGGGATTTTTTCAAGTTCGGCCTGCGCAAAGCGCGCTTTCGCCAGATTCTGCAACGCCAACTCGCGCAAGCCTTCTTTTCCGAGCAGGCACAAATGGATGGTGGCCGCGAGCGCATAGAGCGCTTCGTTGGTGCAGATGTTCGACGTAGCCTTTTCGCGGCGGATATGCTGTTCGCGCGTGGCAAGGGTAAGCACGAAACCGCGGCGGCCTTCGCCATCTGTCGTTTGTCCCGCCAGACGGCCCGGCATTTGACGAACGAACTTCTCGCGCGTGGCAATAACGCCTATGAACGGCCCGCCGTAGCTTGGCGGGATGCCAAAAGCCTGCCCTTCCAGTGCGACAATATCGGCTTCGGCCGGCGGGCGGACGATTCCGAGAGAGGTTGCCTCGGCAATGCATGTGACGAGCAGCGCGCCGGCCTCGTGTGCTGTGTCCGCCAAAGCAGGCACATCTTCAAGTATGCCGAAGAAATTGGGAGACTGCACGACGACTGCGGCCGCGTCCGCGAGTCTCTCTTTTGCGAGCGCCGTCGAGTCCAACTGGCCCGACTTCCCGTAGCCGATCTCCTCAACTTCCAATCCAAGATTTTTTGCGTACGTCCGTAGAACTTGACGATATTCGGGATGCACTGAGCGCGCGACCAACACGCGGCGCCGTCCGGTGAGGCGCTCGGCCATCAATACGGCCTCGGTGAGCGCGGTTGAGCCGTCGTACATCGAGGCGTTGGCAACTTCCTGGCCCGTGAGCTGGCTCATCAAGGTCTGAAACTCGAAGATAGCGGTCAGAGTGCCCTGCGAAATCTCCGCCTGATACGGCGTGTACGATGTGAGAAATTCGCCGCGCTGGATGAGCGCGTCGGTCACCACCGAGCGCACGTGCTGGTAGACGCCCGCTCCGAGAAATGAGGTGTAGCCTCGAGCATTTTCGGCTGCGCGCTCCTGAAAATACCGGATGATTTCCATTTCGGACAACGGTCCGGGGAGGGGAAGCGGTTCTTGCAACCGAAATTTTTCAGGAACGGACTGGAAAAGCTCATCGATCGATGCGGCACCCATCGCCTCCAGCATTTCCTTTCGTTCGGATGGACTTTTCGGGAGATAGCGCATCAGGACGAGTGTCCCTTTGCTTGCGCGGCGATGTGGGCTTGGTAAGCTGCGGCGTCCATCAGGCTGTTGGCCTCTTTCGGATCGGCAATGAGGACTTTCACTAGCCACGCCGATCCATGCGGATCCTGGTTGATTTTTTCGGGCGTATCCGAGAGCGCGGAATTAATTTCCGTAATCTGTCCGGAGAGGGGAGCGTAGATTTCGCTGACGGCCTTGACGGATTCAACCGTTCCGAACGATTGCCCGGTTTTGATCTCCGCGCCAACCTTGGGTAACTCGACAAAGACGACATCGCCGAGTTCTTGCTGCGCGTAGTCGGTGATTCCAATGGTGGCCGCCGATCCTTCGACCTTGATCCATTCATGATCCTTCGTATAGCGATAGCCCTCAGGGTACATGGTCCCTCCCGGATTCTCGATTTTACTGGGGTCGCTTGTAAAATGGCAGAGCGATAATGCGCGCCGGAGCCATCTGGTCACGAATGCAGATGGCAAGGTCGGTTCCCAGCGCGCTCGATTCAGGCGGAACGTAGGCCATACCGATGTTTTTCTTAAGAAAAGGCGCCGGTCCGCCGCTTGTCACCCGGCCGACCTCACGCCCCGCCATCTGCACCGAATAGCCGTCGCGCCCGATTCGCTTATCCATCATTTCGAAACCAATGAGCTTGCGCTGGATGCCTGTCTTTTTCTGCTCGGCCAGCGAGTCGCTCCCCAGGAAACGGCCTTTATCCAGTTTGCAAATCCAGCCGAGTCCCGCTTCCCAAGGGGTTGTGTTCTCGTCGATCTCATGTCCATACAGGCACATGGCGGCTTCCAGACGGAGCGTGTTCCGGGCGCCGAGCCCGCAGGGAGCCACGCCAAACGATTTGCCCGCATGCAGCAGCGCTGCCCACAGTTCCTCGGTAAATTCAGGCGCGAAATAGATCTCGAAGCCATCCTCACCCGTGTACCCCGTCCGCGCGATGAGGCAATCGACGCCTTGCACCTTCCCAAACGTGAAATGGTAGTAGCGAATCGGATCGAGCGACACCGGCGTGAGTTGCTGCAGGATCTCCTTCGCGCGGGGGCCTTGAATCGCCAGTTGCGAATAGCGCGATCCGGCATTCTCGATTTCCGCGCCGCACTGGTTTTGCGAGTCGATGTGGTCGAAGTCGCGGTCCTGATTGCTCGCATTGACGCACAGCAGGTAATGCGTGTCGGAGAATTTGTGCACGAGTAAGTCGTCAACGAACGTGCCATGGTCCGTCATCAACCCGGAATACTGGGCCTGACCCACGGCCAATTTCGCCGCGTTATTGCAGGTGACCCACTGTACCAATTCGAGCGCCGACGGCCCGCGGATTTCAATCTCGCCCATATGACTCACGTCGAACAGGCCCGCGCGCGTGCGGACGGCTTCGTGTTCCGAAAGGATGCCGGAATATTCCAGCGCCATGTCCCATCCGCCGAAGTTGACCATTTTGGCGCCCAAGCTGCGGTGCGCTGCGTTCAGAGCCGTCTTGCGGAGTTCAGCGGTTGCGGGCGTGGTCACGAAAAGTTTCTCATGAAGATCAAAAACCGTAGCACGCGCAAATTTGACTGTCAAGAAAGGCGAATTAGTGTTGGGATTGGGATTTTCTCGGATCATATGAAGGGCCGCGACGGTGAGAGCAAACGCTACCGCCAAGCTGCTTGTGGAGCGCGCCAGCCTGTCCTACTATAGCTTTAAGGCGCATTAGAAGCTCCGAGGGAAGGACAGCCGGGAGTGACAACCATCATCTGCTCGCAATGCGACAAGACGGAATCGAAATGCACATGCGATAAGTACTGTTGTTTCTGCCAGTCTCAATATTACGTCCGATTGTGTGTGGATGGCCTGTACTACTGCCCGGATTGTCGAGAGGCCTGCGACATACATGCCGCCGATCCAGATGAGAGCTAATCCTGAAAGGATCGAGTGCGCATTGCAAGACGATGCTCGCCTGATCGTCGCGGTGGGCGTGGCCGTTTCTCATTCAGCGAGTCGCGCCGGGCTTTCCGAACAGGAGCAAGAGGAATCCGCCGCTGCCGCAGTCGATGCCTGCCGCGAGATTTTCGCGCTCATTCATGGCCAGGAACGGTCCAATCCTTCCCTTCAAATGGTAGTCGAGAGCTTCCCCGATCATATCGTGCTGATGATCGATTATTCCGGCGAACCGCCGATCCCCGCTTGTTCTGGATCGAGGCGCGACGATTCGTCCGCTGGGCCCGCGCGAACGAGGGGCGCTTTGCCGAAAGCGGCCGGTTTCGATTGCGTGCGATACGACACGAGCGATGGCCGCTGCCGCATCACCATGACCAAATACGGGAAGTTGAAGTCCAAGCTAATGGATTAGTCCGCTGATCGGATCCTGCCCCGAAATTCCGCAAGTCATCACATCGGTGTGGCAAATGCGCCGGTTCGAATGAGAGAAAGCAACTGGTCCTGACTCACGGGAGCGTCGATTTTCAGGCGATCACCGGCCGGCGTCACGCGAACTTGATCCAGCGCGCTCGCCAGAGCAGGGTCTCCCTGCGCTTCCTGATAGCGGCGGTACATCAGCCCCGCCTGCAGCGCCGCGCCAAGCAGGTTTGCATCGTCGGTCGACTGACAGACGGCCTGAAAGTGAGCATCCACTCCGCTATCGGCGTCGACATTAATCGTCATGGCTTGCAGGCGATCGACGATCACAGCCGCCTGGGGGAACTGGCTTGCTTGCGGGAGTAGCTGTTGCACCGCGAGGTGAGTGTACTTTTGATCGAGAACCGCCCAGATCAGTCCGTTGCCGTTCGCTTCCGTGATCAGCGGGAAGAGCTTGCCATTCGTCAGCAAGCTCTCGGAAACGCCCGTGCGCACATCGATCAGCTTTTCGAGCGCAGACCGATTTCCAAAGGCAGCCGTATTCGAGTCGATGAATGTGAAGAGAATGTCTCCGCCTCCCGACCCGCCGCCAAAGGCGTAGAGATGATAACCGTGGACGTCGAACGTTGGAAGCTTCTGCTGCTTGAAATGCGCCTCTGCCGAAGAAGGATCGAATTCTCCCAGCGCAACGCCGACCACATCTTCGCCGCTGCCATTTGCAGCCGTAATTCCGCCCCACGCAAGCTCGTCCACTTGCGTATTCGGGTCCGCCCCCGCGGACGACATGAACTTTTCAAAATCGCGGAAGCGGCTAGGGAGAATCTGCTCGCGAAGCTGCGGGAACCAGGTCAGCTTCCGCGCCGACTTCAAATCGGCGTACGCGAATTCGCCGACGTTCCGCGGAAACATCCCGATTACGGCCGTGCTGAGCGTGCCGGCAAAGCCTGGTTCCGGCGCCGCCGCGAAGCTGACGAGCAATGCCGCAACGGTCAAAATGCCGATTCCTAGGAAACGTCGAATGGATTGTCTCACCGTGTTTTCTCCCTCGGAGCCCTGGCCCATTGTTCTTATCGAACCGGCTTACCGATTTGCGCTTACAAGATTTTCAGCCACCCGCGAGGCAAGTGAACGGGATTCCGCTTGCACCCGCCCCGCGAAAGCGGCGTCGCTGATCGACGCAAGGTTGATCGCCACGTTCTCGAGCGCTCCGCGAACCGCGGCAGCGGCCATCAGCCGCCCCACTCGGATATCTGACAGCATAGACGGGCTTGCCACTGCTTCCAGTTGCCCCAGCTGGTCAAATAATTCCGCAGCCTCGCGTCCCACTGCAAGCGGGGCTTCCACCGCGCCTTGCAGAGCCTGCTGTACGGCCTCTTCGCGCCGCCGCCGGTCCGAAGGAGTCTGCCGTGGCAGTTTGTACGCGGTCATCACGGATTCGAACGATTCGGCGTCGCGGTCGATGGCCACAGTCAAGGCGCGCGACGCAGCTTGAAATTCGGTGGCGGCTTTTCTTAGGGCTTCAGCGTATGCCGCCTGAGAATTCTTTCTAGATGATAGCATTGCCACCATCTGTCCAAGACTGGCGCCCAGCGCGCCGGCCAAAGCTGCAACGGACCCGCCTCCGGGCGCGGCCGTCGGCTGCGCCACGGCATCCAGGAACGGCTGGACGAGCGCAGTAAGCCGGCCGGGATCTTGCGGGATGTCACTGCCGCCACTAAGGGCTGCCTCCATGCGGTTCTCCAACACTTGAGCGGCAGAGAAGTTTTCCAGTTGCAGATAAAAATCCGCGGTCAACTCAATCGCCCGCTTCGGGATCAGCCCTACAATTTCGCTGCCTGCGATGGATACGCCGTAGCGTTCGGCCTCCCGCTTGACCATTTCGAATACGCGATGGATCGGCGTCCGCTCGAAGTCCGTGAGATTGATCGAGACCTGCGCGAGGTTGCGCGAGCGCACATCCACGCCCATGGCTTTCACGTAGCGCAAGCCACCGTTCGAGAAGCGAATGTCCTTCGCGATTCGCTTGGCGACTTCCAGATGGGGGCCATTCAAGTTGATGTTATAAGCAATGAGGAACTTGCGCGCGCCGATCACCGTGGCTCCCGCGGTGGAATGTAGTCCCGGGCCGCCGACATCCGGCGCGCGTTCCGGGTCGCGCAGCACGTCTTCGCGGAGGCCCTCGAATTGGCCCTTGCGAATGTTTTCAAGGTTCGCACGTTCCGGCCGTTGCGCTGCCGCTTCATAAAAATAAACGGGGATGTGATATCGCTGCCAGATTTCGCGGCCCACCGTCTTGGCCAGTGCGACGCAGTCGTCAATCGTTATGCCTTCGATTGGAATGAACGGAACCACGTCGGTAGCGCCGATGCGCGGATGCGCTCCGGCATGCCGCGTGAGGTCGATCAATTCGGCGGCCTTACCGACGCCGCGCAACGCCGCCTCGGCCACCGCCTCGGGTTCACCTGCGAGCGTAATCACGCTTCGGTTGTGATCGGCATCGCTTTCGCGGTCGAGCAGGAGCACTCCCGAGACTTCACGCATTGCCGACACAATGGCATCGATTTTTGCCGCGTCGCGGCCCTCGGAGAAATTCGGGACGCACTCGATGAGCCGCTTCATACGTCTAGGGTTTTCTTGATGAGTGGATCACAATTCCGCGTTTCATCGTCAGGCTGCAGAGGTTCACTCCAAAATAGTACGGAATTTCGCGGTAATCGGCCACGTCAAACGCCGCGAGGTCAGCATACTTGCCAACATCGAGCGAGCCGATGCGGTGGTGCCGGCGAAGTGAATAGGCGGGATTGATCGTCCCGGCCGAGATAGCCTCGGCGGGCGTCATGCGCATCTGCGCGCAAGCTAGAGAAAAGATCATCGACATGCTCACTGTGGGGCTGGTTCCGGGATTGAAATCCGTGGCGAGCGCAACGATTGCCCCCGCGGAGATTAGTTCGCGCGCGGGGGCGTACTGCGCCAGACCAAGGTGAAAGCTGCATCCGGGCAATAGCGTGCAGACTACGTTCGAGTCTGCCAGCGCAGTGATATCTCTCCGATCGATTTTTTCGAGATGGTCGGCGCTGGCCGCTTGTAACTCAACCGCCAGGCGCGCGGCTCCCGTATGAGCCGTTTGCTCGGCATGGATGCGCGGCACCAAGCCGCACGCGCGGCCCGCGGCGAGGACTTTGCGTGTCTGGGCTACCGTGAAGGCTCCACGATCGCAGAAGGCGTCGCAAAATTTCGCCAGACCAGAGGTGGCTACCGTGGGTATCCACCGCTGCACGAGGAGATTCACCCATTCGCCGGGCTTGCGACGGAATTCCGGAGGAACGACATGTGCTCCGAGGAATGTCCGCACGATGTCGAGCGGCTGGTCCTGGTGCAAGTCGTAAAGAACTTTTAGAATTTTGAATTCGTTCTTCCAGTCCAGGCCGTAGCCGCTCTTGGCTTCCAGCGTCGTTGTCCCGTGGACGGCGAACTCACGCAGATATTGCAGGGCTTTGTCTTTGAGCGTTCTTGGGGAGGCGCGCCGCAGCGCATTGGCTGTCGAGCGTATCCCGCCACCATCTCGTGAAATCTGCTGGTACGTCGCACCTCGAATGCGCTGCTCATATTCAGCGACGCGGCTTGCGGGGAACACAAGATGCGTGTGCGAATCGACGAATCCCGGCAGCACGACGCGGCCGCCGAGGTCCAGCTTTTCCGCGCCGCGCGCACCGCGAAGGCGTTCCACTTGTCGCCGGGAACCCACGGCAGCGATGCGGTCATTGTGGATGAGGAGTGCGCCATCAGGAACGATGCCAAGATTCTCGAGCGCTCGGCCACGGCGTGGCACGGGCCCCCGGAGGGTTAAGAGCTCGGAGCACCCGGTAATGAGCCAATCAGGCACGTCGATAGGCCGATCCCTAATGTTTCGACCTGCAAAACACCAGCATTGCGAAATCTTGTTTTGCTGAGACTGCCGCAGGCGCAAGAGAGATCATGGCTTTGCCCGAGTGTCACCGGCCTCGCTTGGGCCGTCAAGCATGGGAATTTTGACTCCGGCCTTGCGGGCAAAGGCGATGGCGTCAGGATAGCCCGCGTCGGCATGGCGGGCGATGCCGATGCCGGGGTCGGCGGTCAGGACGCGTTCGATGCGTTCGGCCATTTCTTTTGTGCCATCGGCGACGATGACCTGCCCGGCATGTTGGGCGTACCCGATGCCAACGCCTCCACCATTGTGGATCGAAACCCAGCTAGCACCGCTCGCCGTATTGAGCAGGGCATTGAGGAGCGCCCAGTCGGCCACCGCGTCCGAGCCGTCGCGCATTTTTTCCGTTTCACGGTAAGGAGAGGCGACCGAGCCGCAATCGAGATGGTCGCGGCCAATGACGATCGGCGCCTTCAATTCGCCGCGAGCCACCAGATCGTTGAGCGCCAGCGCGAACCTGTCGCGCTCGCCGTAGCCCAGCCAGCAAATGCGCGCTGGCAATCCCTGAAAACGCACTCGCTTCCGCGCGAGCTGTATCCACCGAGACAGAACTTGGTCCCGAGGAAACATTTCCAGCACAAGCTTGTCGGTACGGTGGATGTCCGAAGGCTCGCCCGAAAGCGCCACCCAGCGGAAGGGGCCTCGCCCCTCGCAGAAGAGCGGGCGGATATATTCAGGCACGAAGCCCGGAAAATCATAGGCATTCGTCACGCCCTGCTTGAACGCAAAGGTTCGAATATTGTTGCCGTAGTCAAACGTCACGGACCCAAGCTTCTGGAGCGCCAACATGCCTTCCACGTGCTTCGCAATGGATTCCATGGCGCGCTTGCGATATCCGCTCGGATCGCTCTTGCGGAGCTCGGCGGCCTGCGCGACGTCGAACCCTTGCGGAATATAACCGCCCAGAGGATCATGCGCGCTCGTCTGGTCGGTAAGCAGGTCGGGCACCACTCCGCGCCGCGCCAGCTCGGGAACAACGTCCGCGCAATTTCCGATCAGTCCCACGGACGTGGCTTCCCGCTTGCGAACGGCATTCTTCAGGATGCGCAGGGCTTCGTCGAGGTCATTTACCATCACGTCGCAATAGCCGGTCTTAACGCGCCGCTTGATGCGCTCCGGATCGACATCGATGCCGAGGAACGCCGCGCCATTCAATGTCGCGGCCAGAGGCTGCGCCCCACCCATTCCGCCCATGCCGCCGCTGGCGATCAGTTTCCCGGCAAGATCGCCCTGAAAATGTTTTCGTGCCGCGGCAGCAAACGTCTCATAGGTTCCCTGGAGAATCCCCTGTGTGCCGATATAGATCCAGCTCCCGGCAGTCATCTGGCCGTACATCATCAGCCCCGCGCGGTCGAGTTCGTCGAAATGCTCCCAATCGTTCCAATGGCCCACGAGGTTCGAATTGGCGATCAGAACGCGAGGGGCGTAGGAATGCGTGCGAAAGATCCCCACCGGTTTGCCCGATTGCACGAGCAGCGTTTCATCGTTTGCGAGCGCTCTGAGCGATGCAACGATGGCGTGGAAGCACTTCCAGTTGCGCGCCGCTTTGCCGCGCCCGCCATAGACGACCAAGTCTTCCGGCTTCTCCGCCACTTCGGGGTCCAGGTTGTTCATCAACATGCGTAACGCCGCTTCCTGCTGCCAGCCTTTGCAGGAAATGGCCGTGCCGCGCGCCGCTCGCACAGGCTGATAGCCGAGAGCGTCTGTGGCTGCTTCCGTCACAAATTTGGCCTCTGCTTACGAAGGGGCGAATACCGAATCATCCGCGGTGCTCCATCCTGGCGGTCGAACTCGTACCAGACTGAGCCAAAACCTTCGCTAGAGTCATCTTAGTACGGAAAAATCGGAGGGCAAGCGATGCTTCGTGGAATGAATTGGCGCAGGGGCTGAGGCGGCTTTCTCCAACTTGGAGCCCCGCAAAGCGTCCGAAAGCAGTGCGGACGTAAAGATACGCTCCTCCCTCTTCTGAAAACTGCGAGGCGACTTCCGCAACCGAGGCGACGATTGTGCCGATCGCCAAGGCGCCCACAATCATGGAAAGCGGGCTTGCGCGGCCCAAGAGCCGGATCAGCTCCGGAGGCACGCCGAAAATACCGCTGCCGATGATCCCGTTCAAGACGAGTCCGGTCATTGCCAATCGGCCAATCGAGCGTGGGAGAGTCAAGAAATGCCCCTGTGACAATCGGGGGCAGAGTTTAGCAGACTGGTGGCTGGTGAAAACGGATGGCTCGCTGAGCTTGCCGGACGGCCACGGCTTCCAATTCCAGGCCGCAGGGACAGTCTGGCCCGGCAACGAAGTCTTGGACTTGATCGTCCCATTCATGGCCATTCATGGCTATTTCACGGCCATTTCACGGCCGGTAGTAGCTCTCGCGCACCGTGCTATGCTGGGGGGAAGGGAGTAAGCAATGAGGATCACAAAGGCTGCGTGGCTATTGTTCGGCGCAATTTTCCTTGCCGGTGCGCTCTGTGCTTTTCAGCGGCCTTTCCGCGAATATCCCTCGGTTGAATATGGCGAGTCGATTCCCGTGCCGCCGGACTGGCAAAAGCAGGGCGAGTGGGCCTTCGCGCGCCTGATGTATCCTCCGGGTCCCAATGACGGATACCGCGGCCGGTTCGATGGAGATTGGCGCCAGGGGCTCTCGCTATGGACGCAGGATTATCCACGCGCGGATCGGGCGTTTTCCCGGTCGGTTCGGCGCTTGACGCGAATTGACGCGCGATCCGTTGAACAGCCGGTCATGCTGGAAGATGGAGGCGAAGTGTACAACTGGCCCTGGCTTTACGCCGTGCAGGTGGGTGAATGGGGCTTGACGCCCGCCGAGGCCAAGATTCTTCGCAATTACCTGCTGCGCGGAGGATTTTTCATGGCGGACGATTTCCACGGAACCTTCGAGTGGCAGATGTTCGAACAGAGAATCAAGCTCGTTTTTCCGGATCGTCCGATTGTCGACATCCCAAACGACGATCCGATTTTTCACACCCTGTTCGATTTGGATGACCGCTACCAAATTCCGGGTGCGGCGCACCTGGCCCTTGGCTACAAGAATGGCGGCAAGGGCGCGCACTGGCGGGCCATATACGACGACAAAGGACGGATCATGGTGGCCATTTCGTATAATTCAGATATCGGCGATTCCTGGGAATGGCAGGACGATCCGCGCTACCCCGAGAAATTCTCCGACTTGGGCATTCGCATCGGTGTGAACTACGTGGTCTACGCCATGACCCACTGAGACAATCGATCGCCTGACTGCCCTTCGTTATGCGCTATTTGGACTGGCGGAAACGCCGATCCGGCTCAGTGAATCCACGATGTTTCCGCAAGCTTGATTTCCATAATCAAGCCGTCATTTTCCGCCGTATAAAAGGAACATGAGCCGCATTTGATGAGAACTGTCAGGAACTGGGCCATGTGGTCCAAGCTATCGTTGAGCCCTTCTTCCCCAAGAGTTCGTTTGTCGGCGAGTTCGTGCAGCGTAGTGTCGCCGTCCATGGTTGATATGAGC
>Ga0307372_10009549_pt1 | contig 13341 bp, 14 predicted proteins | sample OX1MG_FD_202533 | JGI IMG/M metagenome (GOLD analysis project Ga0307372, IMG submission 202533) | Soil microbial communities from Risofladan, Vaasa, Finland - OX-1 | ecosystem: Environmental > Terrestrial > Soil > Coastal area > Acid sulfate soil | place: Finland: Risofladan, Vaasa | collected...
CGACAGTGCCGAGCGGGGGGCCCGATTGATGGCCCGGCTGGTGCCGGTGGCCAACCGCCTCCGGGCCGACCGGCGGGCGGCGGCATCCGCCTGCCGGGGGTCCTCGGGACGGGCCGGGGGCACCCCGGCGCCGTCCTTCGAGTCCGAGGCCGCCCTGCGGGCCGACGCCCTCTTCTCGGTGGTGACCGGTCGGCGTCCCACACCCCCCGCCGGGGCCGGCGGTGGGGACGTGGGAACTGGGGGCGTGGTGGGTGGGACAGAGCCCGGGGGTCCTGGCGGTCCTGGCGGAATGGCGGGTCCTGGCGGAATGACAGGTCCTGGCGGAATGACAGGTCCTGGCGAGGACGCCGGTCCCGCCCCCGGCTGCGACCCGGCGAGCCCGGACGACCCGGCCGGGCTCGGGGGTGCCGGGGACCTGGTGGGTGCACCACCGGGAGCCACCGTCCTCGTGCGGGTCGACCTCGCCGCCCTGCGCCGGGGCCGGGCCCGGCCCGGGGAGCTGTGCGAGCTGGACGGCCACGGACCGGTCCCCGTCCCGGTGGCGGCCAGCCTGGTCGACGACGCCTTCTTGGCCCTGGTGTTCACCGAGGCCGGCGACATCCGTGCCGTGTCCCACCTGGGCCGGACCATCAACCGGCGCCTGCGCACCGCCCTGGCCGTCCGGGACCGGCGGTGTGTGGTCCCCGGGTGCCCCGTCGCCTACGGGTTGGAGATCGACCACGTGCGTCCCCTGGAGTCCGGAGGCCGGACGGAACTCGACAACCTGGCCCTCCTGTGCCACCACCACCACCGGATGAAGACCTACGACGGGTGGGTGCTCGAGCGCACCGGGCCGACCGACGAGGACCCCCGGTGGCGCTTCGCGCCCCAGCCGCCCTTCGGCCAGGAGCCCGACCTCGGGCTCGACCGGCCCCCGGACGTGCCGGGGGGAGGCTGACCGGCACCCCCGCGCCGTCTCCAGCGCCCGCCAGGAGGCGGCGACTCAGTCGCTGAGGGCCACGGCCATGTCGTCGAGCCCCCGGACGAGTGCTGCCGCGCCGGCATCGTCCAGAACGGCGTAGGCGGGCCGGACCAGGTCGTCGGTGAGCACCTCGGCGGCGTCGACCGCGGCCCGTTGCTCATCGCTGATCTCCGGCACGTCGTCGACCGGCCAGCCGAACATCGCCAGGTCGTTCGGACGCTTGATGGTGTGCGCCGTGCGGGCATCGACCCCACAGGCGCGCAAGGCGAGAAGGTGGGCGCTTCCCCGCAGCTCGCGCAGCACGGTCACGATCTGCATGGCCCGGCCGGGCACGTCGTCGACAAGCAGTTCGCCCCGGTACCCCGCGTACAGGGACAGGCCGACCGGGTCAGCTGCCTCGTTGACCGCGTCGGCTGCAGCCACCATGTCCTCCAGGCCCTCGATTCCGGCGAGTCGGCGGCGGCCGACCTCGGCGGCGCAGTCGAGGTAGATGCGGGCCGCCTCCCGCGGGGCGATGTGCTTGCGTCCTTCGTTCCACAGGGCGTCGACAACCTCGGGGTTGAAGTAGCCGAAGGCGCTGGCGATCACGATCGGCTCGACGTCGCCCAGCACGCCGCCCCGTCCCAGCGCATAGAGGGTGAAGATGTCGATCCCGAGCCGGGACGCGGCCGACTCGGCCTCGGGTGCGAAGTAGTGGGCCCAGCCGATGTCTCGGATGATGGGACAGGCGTGGGCCATGAGCTCGTCGGTGTTCATGGCCGCAGGCTACCGCCGGTGACGGGCCCCGCCACTCGCTCCGGTCGCGGCCGTCCCCCTACTCTCCCGATTCGTCCGATTCGTCCGATTCGTCCGATTCGTCCGATTCGTCGGGCACGGTGAATGCGGTGGGTGCAGGAGGACGGGCGGTCCCCGTCGCCGCCCGTCGACGTGCCCGGCGGATGACGAACAGCACCACCCCCCCGACCACGACGACTGTGCCGGCGACGAGTGTGAACTTCCCGACCCGCTCCGCCAGGACCAGGTCCCGCTGAATCGACTCCAGGTCGTCCTCGACCACGTCGAGCACGTCGGACACCGCCCGCAACGGTGGGAGCGTCGGCTTGTCCGGTGGAGCAGATCGCACGGAACAGTGTCTACCCCGGCGCCGGAATGGCGTCTACCGGTCCCCGTCTACCGGTCCCCGTCGCCCGGTTCCTGTCGCCCGGCACCGGCGTGGGCCCAGGCACCGCGGCCGGGACGGCACTCGGTACCGCTCCCGGCTTCAGCGGATGTTCTGGAGGCTCCGGGCCGCCATCGACAGGTAGTCCAGGAGCTCGGCCCGGTCGTCGGGCGCCATGCCCAGTGAATCCACGGCGGCGGTCATGTGGCGCATCCACGCCTCGGCCTCGGCCGCCCCGATGACGAACGGAGCGTGGCGCGCCCGCAGGCGCGGGTGGCCCCGGACCTGGTTGTAGGTGTCCGGGCCACCCCAGTACTGGCCGAGGAAGAGGGCCAGGTGGGCTCTGGACTCGGCCAGGTCGTCGGGGTACATCGGGCGCAGCAGCGCATCGGTGGCGACCCCCACGTAGAACTGCTCGACGAGCGCGTCGAAGAACGGCTGGCCGCCCCATCGCTCGAACGGGGTCCCTTCCGACTTCCGTGTCAGCCGCACATCCCGACTGTAGGCGGTACGCGATTAGCCTCTGCCCCGGGCAGAACGCGTTCCACCCCGGGAACCGGGCCCGTCGACGGGAGGTCGCCATGTTCGAGTGGTCCGAGGAGCAGCTGATGGTGCGGGACGCCATCCGTCGGTTCATCGAGGCGGAGGTGGTGCCGCAGATCGACGCCGTCGAGCACGAGGGCGTGCCCCCCTACGACATCATCCGGAAGATGTACGCCACGTTCGGCATGGACCAGATGGCGCGGGACCGCTTCAAGAAGCAGCTCGAGCGCAAGGCCGCCGGCACCATCGAGACGCCCGAGGAGCGTGCCGAGCGGGCCGGTGACGGCGGCGCGGCGGCCATGACCCTCATCCCGATCATCGAGCTGTGCCACCACTGCCCCGGCATCGTGACCTCGATGGGCGTGAGCGTCGGTCTGGCCGCCGGCACCATCATGAAGGGCGGCACCCCGGCCCAGATGGAGCGGTGGGGCCTCGACCTGCTGACCACGGAGAAGATCGGCGCCTGGGCCATCACCGAGCCCAATTCGGGCTCGGACGCCCTCGGCGGCATGACCACCATGGCCCGCCGCGACGAGGACGAATACGTCATCAACGGCTCGAAGACCTGGATCACCAACGGCCCCTACGCCGACACCATCGTGCTCTACGCCAAGCTGGACGACGGGTCGGACACCCCCGTCCGGGACCGGCCGGTGCTCACCTTCATCCTCGACAAGGGGACGCCCGGCCTCGAGCAGTCGAAGCCGCTGCGCAAGATGGGCCTCCACTCGTCCCCGACCGGCGAGCTGTTCCTGTCCGACGTCCGGGTCGGCCGCGACCACCTGCTCGGCGAGCAGGAGCAGCGGGGCGGAGCAGGGCGCGAGTCGGCCAAGTCCAACTTCGTGACCGAGCGAGCCGGCGTTGCCGCCATGTCGCTCGGTGTCATCGAGGAGTGCCTCAAGCTCTCGGTGCAGTACGCCAAGGACCGCGTCCTGTGGGGTACCCCGATCGGCGAGTTCCAGCTCATCCAGCTCAAGCTGGCCAAGATGGAGATCGCCCGTCTCAACGTCGAGAACCTCGTATTCCGCCACATCGAGACTTCGGCAGCCGGCAAGGACCTGACCCTCGCCGAGGCCTCGGCCCTCAAGCTCTACTCGGCGCAGGCCGCCTCCGAAGTGGCGATGGAGGCCGTCCAGCTGATGGGTGGCAACGGCTACACGGCCGAGTTCCGGGTCGAGCAGCTGGCTCGGGACGCCAAGGTCTTCCAGATCTACGCCGGTACCGACGAGATCCAGGTCACCCACATCGCGAAGGACCTGCTCCGCCGGTAGGCGGCGCCGCTCCGCCCATCCGCCCATCCGCCCTTCCGCCCATCCAGTTGGGCCCGACGCCAGGAGCACACTGTGGCCCACGACATCGCGGGGGACCCTCGCATCGATCCCCGCATCAAGGCGATCCTCACCGCCATCCCACCGCTGGCGGTCTCCGACGTGGCCAGCCGCGACGAGCTCATCGCCGAGGCCAACACGCCGGAGGCACTGAAGGGGGCCGAGGTGTTCCGGGCGTTCATGGACCTCTGCGACACCGAGGAGTCCGCCCCCTCGACCGGCCTGCGGGTCCACACCGAGGAGATCGAATCCTCGCCCGACGGCAACACGATCCGGCTCCAAGTGGTCCGTCCGGACACGGACGCGACGGTGGCGTGCGTCTACTACATCCACGGCGGCGGCATGACCAACCTGTCGTGCTTCGACGGCATGTACCGGGGCTGGAGCAAGATCATCGCCGCCAACGGCGTCGCCGTCGTCCTCGTCGACTTCCGCAATGCGGTGAGCGCCTCCTCGGTGCCCGAGGTGGCGCCCTACCCGGCAGGCCTGAACGACTGCATCTCGGGGTTCCACTGGACCGTCGCCCATGCCGATCACCTGGGCATCGACCCGGGCCGCATCGTCATCGCCGGCGAGAGCGGCGGTGGCAACCTCACCCTCGCCAGCGGCATGTCCCTCCTGCGCTCCGGGCACATCGACCGGGTGAAGGGCCTCTACGCCTTGTGTCCCTACATCGCCGGCGCGTGGCCCCAGGACCGGCTCCCGTCGTCGACCCAGAACGAGGGCATCCTGCTGAGCCTCCACTCCAACCGGGGGCGAATGGGGTACGGCATCGAGGCGTTCGAAGCCGGCGATCCGTTGGCGTGGCCGCTGTTCGCCACCGTCGACGACGTCGCCGGGCTCCCGCCGGTCGTCATCAGCGTCAACGAGTGCGACCCGCTGCGCGACGAAGGCATCCAGTTCTACCGACTGCTCATGCAGGCCGGGGTGGCGGCACGGTGCCGCCAGCAGATGGGCACCATGCACGGCACCGAGATCTTCACCATCGCCTGCCCCGACGTCAGTCGCGATTCGGCACGCGACCTGGCCGCGTTCGCCCGCGACTGAGTCACGGGTCGGCCCGTCCGCCGAGCCCGTCCCCGGGCCCATCCCCCGGGCCCATCCCCCGGGCCCATCGGCCGGACCCGTCCCTCGGGCCCATCCGCCGGAGCCCACTGCCGAATCCCTCCGCCGGACCGGTCCCCGGGCCCATCCGCGGGACCCCACTGTTCCCGAACCCCTCCGCCGGACCTCCCGGACGTCCGCCCGCTCAGTCCGTGGATGCGGACCCGTCATCGGCCGGGGGACGGACCGAGGAGGCGACGGCGGCGACCAGACCGGCCACGGCCACGTCGTGGGCCACGGTGATGGCATTGACCATGGCCACGGAGGTCGACGACCCGTGGCTGATGACGCATACGCCGTCCACGCCGAGCAGCATGGCGCCCCCGGTCTCCTCGGGGTCGAGCCGGGCGGCCAGCGGGAGCAGGTGCGGGAACAGCACGCCGGCGGCGTCGGCCACCTCGGGGAGGGTGAGGATCCCGGTGAGCGCCGACATCAGGAAGCGCAGTGTGCCCTCCAGTGTCTTCAGGGCCACGTTGCCGGTGAACCCGTCGGTGACGATGACGTCGGCCTGGTCCTCGAAGAAGTCCCGGCCCTCGACGTTGCCGACGAACTCGAAGTCCCCGTGGCCGCCCTCGGCCAGGAGTGCGTGGGTCTCCTTCACCAGCGGTGTCCCCTTCGACTTCTCCTCGCCGATCGACAGCAGCGCCACCCGGGGCCGCCGCACCCCGTAGCGCGCCGTCGAGTAGGCCGCGCCCATCTGGGCGAACTGGATCAGCATGGGCACCGAGGTCTCGGCGTTGGCCCCGGAATCCAGCAGCACCGTCGGATGGGCCTTCTTGAGGTCGGGGATCGGTGTGGCGATGGCCGGCCGGATCACCCCGGGCAGTCGGCCCATCCGCAGCAGGGCGGAGGCCATCGTGGCCCCGGTGTTCCCGGCCGAGACCATGGCCATCGCCTGGCCGTCGCGCACCGCCTCGGCGGCGCGCACCAGGGACGAGTCCTTCTTCTTCCGGACACCGTGGCCAGGGTCGTCATCCATGCCGATGACCTCGGTGCAGTAGAGCAACGGGAGTCCGCCGGTATCGCCCATCTGCCCCTCGACGCCCACGAGCAGCACCCCGATGTCGCCTGCTTCGGCGATCCGACGCGCTCCGGCGACGATCTCACCGGGTGCCTTGTCGCCGCCCATCGCGTCGACCGCGACCGGGAGCGCTGCGAACGCCTCCCCCTCCGGCCGGGACCCGCCCCGCGCCACTAGTCGACGTCGATGGCCTGACGGCCCTTGTACCAGCCGCAGTTGGGGCACACGACGTGCGGGAGCTTGGCGGTCGTGCACTGGGGGCACACCGAGCGTGCCGGCGCCTTCAGCACCCAGTTGGATGCCCGGCGGCTGCGGCTCTTCGCCTTGGAGGTCTTCTTCTTCGGAACGGCCATAAGGGGTACATCCTAGGTCAGATCGGGGGGCCCTCGTCGCGCAGCGCGTCGAGTGCGGCCCACCTCGGGTCGCCCACGGGCGCACAGCCGCACGTCTCCGTGTTGCGATTGGCCCCGCACGTCGGGCACAGCCCGGCGCAGTCGTCGGCGCACAGGGGGGCGAGCGGGAGCTCGAGCAGGACGGCGTCCCTGGCCAGGGGCTCGAGGTCGAGCTCGTCGCCCTCCAACGGGTAGGCCTCCTCGTCCCGGTCGGTGCCCCCTCTGGGGGCGAAGCGCTCCCGGACCCGGGCCGACATCCGGCCCGCGACCGGTCCACCGCAGCGCCGGCACTCGCCGTGCCACCCAGCGGTCACCGTGCCGTCGACCGTGATCCCGCCGGGGTAGGAGGCGAGGGTGACGTCGAGGACCACCGGCTCGTCGTCCGGGACGACCACCGACACCGCCCCGAGCCCCGGGATCAGCCCTTCGCGGTGCTCGACCCGGGTCGCCCCGTTCTGCTTGCGCAGCGCGGCCACCTGCACCAGGAAGGGCCGTCGCACACGTCGCAACTCCTCGACGGGAACCGCGGCCGGGGGGCCGGCATCGTCAGGAACGGCCACAGGAGGGCTCAGGAGAGGTCCTGATCGAAGAACCCTTCCAGCTCGTCGTCGGAGCCGGGCCCGCCCACAGCCAGGGACGTGTCGCCCTGGTCCCCGATCTCCACGGCCGGGATCGGGCTGACCTGGAGCTTTTCGCGGCCGGCCTGGACCGTCTTCATCGTCCGGTCGAGCACGATCTCGAAGCTGGCCAGCTTCTTGTCGGCGTAGTCCTCGGCCTCGTGGCGGAGTCGACGGGCCTCCTCGTTGGCATCGTCGAGGATGCGCTGGGCCACGTGGTTGGCCTGGCGCACGACCTCGGTGCGCTGGACCATGCGCTCGGTCTGGACGCGCGCCTCCTCCACGATGCCGGCAGCCTTGCGGTGGGTCTCGGCCAGGTAGTCCTCGCGCTCCTTGAGCATCCAACGGGCCTGCTTGATCTCCTCGGGCATGCGCTCGAGTGCGGCCTCGAGCAGCTCGACGAGCTCGTCGCGCTCGACCCGCACCGACGAAGACAGCGGCATCGGCTTGGCCGTCAGCACCACGTCGAGCGCGCTCCGGATGTACGCCTCGGCGTCCGCCTGCTCGCCGTCGGCCACCTCCTGTTCCAGGTCGTCGAACAGGTCACTCATCGGCGAACTTCTCGTCGAGGCGCTGGGCGACCACCTTCGGCACGAACGCGGTGACGTCGCCGCCGAAGCGCGCCACCTCGCGCAGGAGCCGCGAGGCGATGAACGAGTGGGCCGAGCTGGTCGGGATGAAGAGGGTCTCGACCCCGGACAGCTGCTTGTTCATCTGGGCCATCTGGAGCTCGTTCTCGAAGTCGGAAACGGCGCGCAGACCCTTGACGATGGCGCTGGCCCCGACCTCCTGGGCGACGTTCACCACCAGGGTGGACATGGTCACCACCCGCACGTTGGCAAGGTGGAACACGGTCTCCTCGAGCATCTCGCGGCGCTCGTCGTCATCGAAGAGCGCCTCGTTCTTCTGCGGGTTGCGCAGCGCGGCCACGACCACCTCGTCGAAGAGTCGGGAGGCCCGCTCGATCACTTCGAGATGCCCGTTGTGGACCGGGTCGAACGACCCCGGGATGAGCGCAATCCTCACGTGGCACCTTTCTGGGTCGCAGGCTCCGGACGGGCGACCGTGACGATGGTACCCCCATAGCGCTTCGATCTGAGAACCTCCCAGCCGTCGGGAGCGCCGATCTCGGTGCCCGATTCGAGCACGACGAGGTCGGCGGGCAGGCGCGCCACCAGGGTCTCCCAGCCGGCGTACCCGTAGGGCGGGTCGCACAGCACGATGTCGTAGCGCGCCACGGTCCGGGTCAACCAGGCGTCGACGTCGGCACGGGTCACGGTGGCTTCCCCACGCGCCTCGGCATCGGCCATCCCCACCGACACCAGATTCGCCCGGATGGCTTCGACCGAACGGAGGTCCTGCTCGACGAACGTGACCGAGGCCGCCCCCCGGGACAGGGCCTCGATGCCGAGGGCACCGGTCCCGGCAAACAGATCGGCGACCCGCATGCCGTCGACGCCGCCGAGGCTGAAGAGCATGCTGAAGACCGCCTCGCGCACCCGGTCCGAGGTGGGACGCACATTGGCGCCGACCGGCGCGGCCAGGCGCCGGCCCCGGTACTCGCCACCGATCACGCGCATCGGTCCACCCTACCGGCGGGACCTCGCCCGCCGGCAGCGCCCGTACGGGACGGCGGGGTGCCCGGATGCGGGCCGACAGATACAGGCCGACAGTGGGGTGTCAGGCCTCGGGTGGAGTGCCCTGGCCCCTCGACCGGGCGCGGTAGCTCTCGCCGAGCTCGGCGAACAGACCACTGTCGCGGGCGCCGATGAGCTGCCACGCCCGGGCGATGCCCACGATGAAGAGCACGATCGTCACCACGGCCAGGCCGGTGACATGGCCGGTGGCGCGGGGGTCGCGGGTCAACTGCACGCCGAGGATGACCTGGTAGGCGAATACTGCGGCCTGCAGGACGAGCCGTCCCGTCAGGCGGCGGCGCGTCCGGCCCGGCGGTCCCTCCCGCAGCAGGTAGGCACCCAGGGCGACGCAACTGGAGAGGCTCACCAGCCCGACGACGATTGCGGTCTGGCCCAGGTCGATGTCCGGGATCAGGGCGAACAGGGAAAGGACCAGCGCATCGATGAGCGCCGAGAAGGCGATCCCGGCTCGCACGTCGGTCTGGATCCGGACGTCCCGGTCCTCGAGGGAGGGCGCTACCGAGATGGCGACGAAGAGCAGCCCGATGAGCGCCCCGGCGACCGCGGCCGTGGTGGCGAAGAAGGTGGTGAAGTCGGCGGGGACCACGGTCGGGACGGTAATCCACGCAGGGCGTCAAGAGGGCGACCGGCAACGGCGGCCGGGTCGGCAGGGCTCGGCGGGCCGGGCGGGACTGCCGGGTCGGCAGGGCTCGGCGGGCCGGGCGGGACTGCCGGGTCGGCAGGGCTCGGCGGGCCAGGCTCCGGGCGATCCGCCTCAGCTCTTGAAGAGGAACTCGGCCTCGTCGTCGTCGACGAACAGGCGCAGCTCCTCGGACAGCAGTCGGTGGTCCTCGAGCCGGGGGTCGGTCTCGACCAGCTCGACGGCCAGGCCCCGGGCGTCGACCACCAGGTCGCGGTCGGACAGCAGCTTGGCCAGCTTGAGGTCCGACCGGCCCTTCTGGCGGGCGCCGAGGAGGGTCCCCTCCCCCCGGAGCTCGAGGTCGACGTCGGCCAGGGCGAAGCCGTCGGTGCTGCGTTCCAGGGCCTCGAGCCGGGCGATCGCCTCCGGCGAGTCGGCCCCGGACAGCAGGAAGCACCACGCGGCCTCCCCGCTGCGTCCGACACGGCCCCTCAGCTGGTGGAGCTGGGCGATACCGAACCGGTCGGCGTCCTCGACGATCATCACCGACGCGTCGGGGATGTCGACACCGACCTCGATGACCGTCGTCGCCACCAGCACGTCGAGGTCGCCCGAGCGGAACGCCTCCATGGCCTGCTCCTTGGCGGCGGGGCGCATCTGCCCGTGCAGGAGGCCGACCCGGAGCCCGGCGAGCTCGTGGTCGGCCAGCCGCTCGGCCTCGGCCGTGACCGAGGCCGCCTCCACCTTCTCGGAGCCCTCGACCAGCGGACACACGACGAACGCACGGTGCCCGGTACCCACCTGTTCCCGCACCCGGGACCACGCCTGTTCGACCTCCAACGGTGTGCGCAGCCACGACGTGGCCACGGGCCGACGCCCCGGGGGCAGTTCGTCGACGACCGTCATGTCCAGGTCGCCGAAGACGACCATGGCCGCCGTGCGCGGGATGGGCGTGGCCGTCATGACCAGGAGGTCCGGGTCGCGGCCCGTGCCGTCGGTGCCCCGGCCCTTGTCCCGCAGCGCGGCCCGCTGCTCCACACCGAAGCGGTGCTGCTCGTCGATGACCACCACGCCCAGCGACCCGAAGACGACCCGGTCGGTCAGGAGGGCGTGCGTGCCGACGAGGAGGTCGACCGATCCGTCGGCCAGGCCGGCGTGGACGGACGCCCGCTCGGCCGCCGGCGTCCGGCTCGTCAGGAGCGCTACCCGCAGGGGACGACGGCCCTCGAGGGTCGTCGGGTCGGGCACGTCCAGGCCGGCGACGAGCCGTCGGACCTCGGTGGCGTGCTGCTCGGCGAGGACCTCGGTGGGGGCCATGAGCGCGCCTTGGTGGCCGCCCTCGACGCCGATGAGGAGGGCGGCGACGGCGACGACCGTCTTGCCGGCCCCGACGTCGCCCTGCAGGAGGCGGTGCATGGGCAGGGGCCCGCCCAGGTCGTCGGCCAGGTCGCCGATGGCCCGGGTCTGGGCGCCGGTGAGCGGGAACGGGAGACCGTCCGTGAAGCGGTGGACCAGTGTGGGCGAGCCGTCGGTCCGCACCAACGTGTGGCGGATGCCGCGCGCGTCCTCGTGGAGCCGCTGCCGCCGGAGCACGAGCGCGAGCTGCAGGCGCAGGAGTTCGTCGAAGGCCAGGCGCCTCCGGGCGGGCTCGACCTCGTCCATGGTGGCCGGCCGGTGGATGCCGGCGAACGCGGCCGTGCGGTCGAGGAGCCCGAACCGTCCCCGCGTCGCGTCGTCCACGGGATCGGCGAACGGTCCCGCACGGTCGAGCGCCTCGTGGACCAGCCGGCCGATGCGTGCCGAGGTCAGGGCGGCCTTGTCGCTCAGCGGGTAGACGGGGTAGATCCGGCCGGACGACGGACCGTCGTCCCCGGTGGCTCCCTCGTCGGCCCCCCGGAGCACCTCGACGGTGGGATTCACCAGCTGGAGCCGGTCCCGGTAGGAGCTGACCGGGCCGAAGGCGAGCACGAGGGCACCCACGGGGAGCTGCTTGGCCCGCCACGGCTGGTTGAAGAAGACGGCGGCGATGCGCCCGTTGCGGTCGGCCAGATCGACCTGGACCCGTGCCGGAGCCCGTCGCCCGCGGCCGCCCCGGGGTGGCGGGGCGCTGACCCGGGTCACGGTGGCCAGGACCGTCGCCCGCTCCCCCTCGACCAGTCGGTCGATGGTCACCATGCGGGTGCCGTCGATGTAGCGGCGCGGGTAGTGGGCGACCAGGTCGAGGACGGTCGTGACCCCGAGCTCGGCGAGGTCGGCGGCGACCCCGGCGCCCACACCGCGCAGGACGGTGACGGGCAGTTCGGCCAGCTGGCCGAGGCGCCTCCCGGCGGGGGCGCCGGCGACCCCCGTCCCCGACGCGGGGCCGGTCACCGGCGGGCCGTCCCGGGCCGTTGCGTCACTCGATCGAGAACAGGTACGGGTAGAGCGGCTGGCCGCCGTGGTGGACCTCGGTCTCCACCGACGGACGTGCTTCCTTCAGCCACTCGGTGATGCGCCGGGTGTCGGCCGCTCCCGAGCCCTCGCCCTCGATGATGGTGACCAGGTCGTGGGTGTCGTCCACCAGGACGTCGAGCAGGGCGCACGAGGCGTCCGACAGCGTCTCCCCCACCACCTCGATGCCGTCGCGGGACAGGCCGAGCCAGTCGCCGGTGCGTACGCTCCCGGCAGGGGTCTCGGAGTCGCGGACGGCCCGGGTCACCTCGCCCGGGACCACCTTTCGGGCGGTCGCCTCCATGGCAGCGGCGTTGGCCTCGCCGCCCGCCTCGGGGTCGTAGGCGAGCAGGGCGGCGAACCCCTCGGCGATGGTCTCCGTGGGCACCACCCACACCCGCTTGGCGCTGAGTTCGTCGACCCGGTTGGCCACCGGGCGGATGTTGCCGTTGTTGGGGAGGACGATCACCTCCTCGGAAGGGAGCTCGTCGACGGCCTCCACCAGCTCGGCGATGGACGGATTCATCGACTGGCCGCCGGCGATCAGGCGCTGGACCCCGAGGGAGCGGAAGATCCTCCCGATGCCGTCGCCGCTGGCCACGGCCACCACGCCGGTGACCGGTGTCGGGCCGAGGGGCGCTTCGGAGGGTCCGGAGGAGACGTCGCCCGCGCCCTCGCGCACCCAGCGCTCCTCCTCGACCTCCTCCAGAAGGTCGGTGACCCGGATGTTGCGGGGCCGCCCGGCATCGAGGCTGGCCTCGATCGCCGGGCCCACCTCGTCGGTGTGGATGTGGCAATTCCACAGGCCGTCGCCGCCCACGACGACGATGGAGTCGCCCAGGCCGGCCCACACCTCCTTGAACGCAGGGATGGTGCCGTCGGGGGCCTCGAGGAGGTACATGACCTCGTAGCGCAGTCCCGCCAGTGCGATGTCGGCGTCGCTCGCCTCCCCGGTGCCGACAGCCGCGGCCTCGACCCCCGTCACCACGTCGGGCAGCTCGGGCGGGACCGGCATGGCGCGCCCGTCGACAACGTTCAGCAGCGCGTCGAACAGGAGGACGTAGCCGGTGCCCCCGGCGTCCACCACGCCGGCCCGGGCGAGGACCGGCAGCAGCGACGGGGTGCGCTCGAGCGCCTCGACCGCACCGGCACGGGCCGCCTCGGCCACCCCGAGCAGGGACGCCCCGTCGTCGGCGGCGGAGCGCGCCGCCTCGGCCGCCCCCCGGGCCACCGTCAGGATGGTCCCCTCCACCGGGCGCATGACGGCCTCGCGGGCGAGTTCGTCGGCGGTGGTCAGCGCGGCGGCGAGCTCCTTCGCCCCCGGACGCCCCCCCGGCGAGTCCAGGCCGTCGGACAGTCCCCGGAGGAGCTGGGACAGGATCACACCCGAATTGCCACGGGCACCCATGAGCGACCCGTGGGCGATCGCTCGGCAGGCGGCCGACAGCTCCGGGCGGTCGAGGCCGTCGAGCTCGGAGGCGACGGACTCCAGCGTGAGGGCCATGTTCG
>Ga0307372_10009550_pt1 | contig 13340 bp, 10 predicted proteins | sample OX1MG_FD_202533 | JGI IMG/M metagenome (GOLD analysis project Ga0307372, IMG submission 202533) | Soil microbial communities from Risofladan, Vaasa, Finland - OX-1 | ecosystem: Environmental > Terrestrial > Soil > Coastal area > Acid sulfate soil | place: Finland: Risofladan, Vaasa | collected...
ATTCCCACCAGGATGACGGCAGCCACCTCCAGTAGTGAGCTGGGATTGCCCAGCTGCCAGTGGGGCAGGTGCCACACCGGGGGCGGGGCCAGCGGCGGAGGGGGCGCCGGAGCCAGCGGCGCGGAGGCGCTCCCCCCACCTCGGGGGACCAGGTTGCTGAGGAAGACGAGGAGCTCGCGCAGCACAAACGCCGCGTACTGGACCAGCGTCCAGAGCCACGCGAAGACCGTCAGCGCGACGCTCTCCAGCACTCGCGCCGCGCCTCCGCCGAGGGCGAAGGCGAGCGCTCCGACCGCGAGCAGCAGCCCGCTCAGCACCCCCAGCATGAGGACCCAGGCCAGGTCAACTCGCCCGAGAGTGGTCCGAAAGGCCTGCCGCTCCAGGCCCTGCTGCCGCGCCAATCCCATCCAGGCCACCCCGACCACAAAATAGACCGAGAGCCAGAGCCCGAGCAGCTGGCGCTCGGGATCGAAGGCCCGCATGCTGCTGCCGCTCCCGTCGAGGCTGACGAAGAGCGCCAGGAAGGCGCCGAGGCCGGCCAAAAACCTGACCTGAGTCCGATCGGGGTCCAGCTCTTCGGCGGACTGCCACAGCCCGCGCAGGAGCAGCACGCCAGCGACCAGCCAGGCAAAGGCGATCAGGCCCAGCTCTGAGGTGGCCCGGGGCGACCACCAGGGCACAAATAGAACCCCCAGCCACTGCCCACCCCAGATCGGTAGCGTCGGTGCCAGCTCGGCCTTCAAAAAGGCCAGGAGGACGAGCGCGCAGACCAGCAGCCCCGCCATCGCCCGCCACACCGGACGGGGGCGGGAGAGAGCCCGCAGTCCGCGCCGAAGCAGCGGGGGTGCCGCGATCAGCGCGAATAGGAAGGGAAATGGAAATCGAAGCTGCGCGGTCGATCCGATCGACGCCAGGGCGAAGCTGACCCAGGCATAGATCCACAGCGTTTCCAGGAGTGCGCTGAGCCCGGGGAGGGCGGCGTCACGAAGCCAGTTGTAGTTGCTCGCGCTCACTCCAGGCCTCGTCGTAAGGAATCGCGACGAACTCGATCCCGGATGCCGGCCGGCGCTCGGGGGGCTCGGCCCCGACCAGGAGCACGCTCAGCGGCCGGCGGCGGGCCACGATGCTGAGTGCCTCCAAGAGCGCTGAATCCATTTTCGCGGTGACCAACAGAAGGCTGGTTTCAAAGGGCATGCCGAGCGACTCCTCGGCCAGCATCTGCCCTATCGGCAGGGGCCGGTAGGCGATCGGGGAGGCCAGGGCCAGGGCCTCCAGCACCCGTCGCAACTGATCGGCGTCACGGCCCCCGGGAATCCGGACACCCAACATTCCCTCCCATCCCCCGTTGGCGAAGAGGCCGACCGAGATTCCCCGCCCCAGTCCCCAGCCGGCCACCGATGCGGCGACGCTGATGGCAAATTCGACGCGATCGCGGTCTGATCGCCGGAGCCCGGTGTCGGGGTATTGGAAATTGACGAAGGTGGCCAGCGCCAGATCGGTGCTGGGTTCGAAAATCCTCACCTTGAGGTCGGTGCTCCGCGCGCTCGCCCGCCAGTCGACGTGGCGCAGCGAATCGCCCACTTCGTAGTCCCGGGTGCCAACGGTCCGGCTCGGATCGGTGAACATGGACCGCCTCGCGCCCCTCGGCCCCACGATCCGCCGGGAGAGCGGGGCGGGCATGACGAGGTCGAACACCTTTGGGTAAACCACCAGTTGCTCAACCTTGCCGTAGCTTCGGTGGGCGCGCCGGAAGCCGAGAATATCACCCGATTCGATCTTCCCCGGGCCGAAGCTGAAGCGGCCGCGGTGGCGGCACTGCACCGAGTAACGGCGCACCACCTGCTCGAAGGGCAGCATGGGCAGGAGGTTGCGCAGAAAGACCACGTAGTCGCGCTCCTCGCTGGGAATGAGCCGGGCGCCATCGATGGCCAGACCCTCCGGAACCCGGTCCTCCACCTGCAGCCAGGGCAACGGCAGCAACTTTCGGTTGGCGAGCCGAACGGTGAGGACCACCCGCTCTCCCCACAGCGCCCGGTTGGCGCCCAACCAGCGCTCATACTCAACGCCGGCCAGGCAGTAGCGCTGCCAGAGCAACTCCGAGGCCCCGATCAGGAGGCCCAGGACGCCGGCCAATCCCAGCCAGGGGTCACCCTGCCAGAGCCCCAACGCCAGCGCGGCGCACAACACGGCCAACCAATAGCGGTTGATCAAGCCACCTCCACCGGCGCCTCGGTGTCGCTGGTGATGGCCTCGACCACGGCCTCCGCCGTGGTGCCGTGCAGACGGGCCTGGCCAGTTGGAATCAGGCGGTGGGCGAGGACGGGGACGGCGAGACGCTTAACGTCGTCGGGAATCACGAATCGGCGGCCACTGAGCAGGGCCCAGGCCTGGCTGGCACGGTAGAGCCCCAGCGCCGCGCGCGGACTGGCCCCGAGCTCCAGGTCGGGGTGGCCGCGCGTCGCCCGCACCAAACGGACCACGTAGGAGCGCAGGTCATCGACCGCTCTGATCGCGGCCCGCTGGGCGCGCCACTGCGCGAGCTGTGAGCGGCTCACCACCGCCGCCAGCTTCGAGGCGTCATCGCCAGCCGCGAAGCGAGTCAGAATCTCCGCCTCCTCAGCCTCCGCTGGGTATCCCATGCCCACCCTCAGCAGGAACCGGTCGAGCTGCGCTTCGGGAAGCGGGAAGGTACCCTCCATCTCCACCGGGTTCTGCGTGGCTGCCACCAGGAAGGGCCGCGGCAGCGGCATGCTGGTACCGTCGACGCTGACCTGACGCTCCTCCATCGCCTCCAGCAGGGCGGCCTGGGTCCGGGGCGTGGCGCGATTGATTTCATCCGCCAGGATGACGTTGGCGAAGACCGGACCGGGCCGGAACTCGAATTGCGCGGTGGCCTGGTTGAAGACGCTCGAGCCGGTAACGTCTGAGGGCAGCATGTCGGGAGTGAACTGCAACCGCCGGAAGTCCAGATCCAGCGAGGCGGCCATGGATTTGGCGAGCAGGGTCTTGCCGGTGCCGGGGACGTCCTCGATCAGGACGTGCCCATCGCACAGGATCGCGGTCAAGAGCAGCAGCGCCACGTCGCGCTTGCCGATCACGGCGCGTTCGATGTTGAGAAGGAGCGCCTCGATCCCCTCTAGCTGGGGGGGCGAATCGGAGTCGAGGGGAGGATCCCAGGTCACAGGCCGACCCCTGCCGCAGACGATGTCTGCTCCTCACGTCGGGCTGGCGCCGCCGCGGATGAGGTGCGCGAGCGGTGCGCCATCTCCGAGCAGGATAGCGAAACCCCGCCAGCGGCAGGCGTCGTGGGGCTCCCGCCGGCGCCGACTAGTTCGAACCCTGGCCCTTGAAGGGCGCCGAATACTCTTATTGGTGGTGACCATGGAAACGGCGGGGTGGGATTGAAAACGGCCGCAGCATTTGAATCGGTACCCAATTTCTCCACCGCCGACCCGGAACTGGTGGGGAGATTGCGGGACGCGGCGGGCGGACTCTGCATCGACGTCCATTCCGATCAGGCCCATGGGCGGACCGTGTTGACCCTGGTGGCGGCCTCCCTGCCCGAGCTGCTGGATCGACTTTTCCGCCTCACCCAGCTGGCGTCGACGCTGATCGACCTGAGGGCCGAGAAGGGCGTCCACCCGCGCGTGGGCGCCGCCGACGTGATTCCCATCGTCGCCCTGGGCTCGGCCGCGCGCGCGGAGGCCGCCGCCGCCGCCCGCTCCCTGGCAAGTCGGATATGGGAGGACATGGGTTTGCCGACCTTCCTCTACGGCGGGGCGTCGCTCTCCTCTCCCCCCACCCGGCTGGCCGACATCCGCCATCATCGGGCGGCGCCAGACTTCGGTGGCCCCGAGCTTGACCCGCGGGCGGGCGCCGTCTGCGTTGGCGAGCGGCCGCCCCTGGTGGCCTACAACGTGACCCTTCCCGGCCTGGAGGCGGCAGTTTCGGCGCGGGCCGTACGGGCACTGCGCCGACTACCGGGCGTTCAGGCCCTGGCCTTTGGGGAGCAACTCTCGATGAATCTGACCGAACTGGGTGCGGCCGGTATCGTCGAGGCCCGCGCCGTGGCCGCCTCATTCGCGACCGGGCCGGTGCTGGAGGAATTGGTGGGCCTGTGTCCGGCCGCACAAGCCATCTCGCCGGCTGCCGACGGAGCCCTGCTGGAAGGCCGCATCGCCGGGGCGGCGGCAAGCCGGCTGCTCGCCCCTCCCCACAACTCTCGGCGGCGTCGAGAAGTGGCGGCGGCGCTGGGCGCGATGAGCGCGGATTTGGACGCCCAGCGCAACGGCTGCGAGACGATCCTGGCCCTCCTCGCCGAGCACCAAGGCCAGGACCCCTACCTCGAGCCAGACCTCGCACTCTTGTCCGTGGCCATCGAGGGCCTGCTGCTATCTCTTCCGCCGGCCGCTCAGGGGCGCCTCCGAGCTCGACTCCAGGCCGTCGGTCGGACCAGCTGAGGGAGCGCGCCACCGGTCACGGCGGCGGCGACGCACCTACTCCGAACCGCTCGGCAGCCAGCGTCAGCTCAGCTGGACCAGGTCCGGGCCATTCTGCAGGTCTCGCACCAGCAGGGCCATCTCCACCGCCGTTCGCGCCGCCTCGGCACCCTTGTTGTTCTTGGGGCCACTGCGAGCCAGCGCCTGGTCCCGGTCAAAGGTGGTCAGGACCCCGAATGCGCACGGAATCCCGGTATCCACGTTGACGTGCATCAGGCCCTCCGCACACTGCGTGGCGATGTGCTGAAAGTGGGCCGTCTCCCCGTTGATGACCGCTCCCAGGGCGACGATGGCGTCGATCTGCCCTGACTCCGCCAGCACCAGCGCGGCGAGCGGGATCTCGAAGGCGCCCGGCACCCAGATCACGACCTCGTTCGAACCTCGGTGCGCGGCCAGCCAGTCAGTCGCCCCGCGCAGCAGTCGACGCGAGATGTCGTGGTTGTAGCGACTGACCACCAGGGCCACGCGAACATCGGCGGCATCCAGCTCGGAATCATCGAGCTCGTCGGTCCCAGGCGTTCCCATCTCGGCAACGAGCCTACCCGATGTCCGTGGTTGGGCGCTGTGGGGGCGGAGATCTCCTAGAGGAGGTGGCCCAACCGGTCCCTCTTGGTGGCCAGGTAGCGCTCATTGAAGGGGTTGGGAGCGATCTGCAGCGGCACCTGCTCCACCACCTCCAGGCCATAGCTCTCGAGGGCGATGAGCTTGCGCGGATTGTTCGTCAACAGACGCATCTTGCGGACCCCGAGGTCGAAGAGGATCTGGTTGCCGATGCCGTAGTCGCGCGAATCAGCGGGCTGGTCCAGAGCCAGGTTGGCGTCGACGGTGTCGAGTCCCTCGTCCTGGAGGTTGTAGGCCTTCAATTTTTCAACCAGACCGATACCGCGACCCTCGTGATTGCCGAAGTAGACCACCACCCCGCTTCCCTCCTCAGCGATTCGGAGGAGGGCGGCTTCGAGCTGGGGTCGGCAATCACAGCGCTGGCTTCCGAACACGTCCCCGGTCAGGCAGCGAGAATGGGCGCGCACCAAGATGGGCCGGTCGGGGTTCACCTCGCCCAGCACCATGGCCAGGTGCACCTGGTTGTTGATGAGGTCCTGGTAGGCGTGGGCGCGCCACATTTTGCCCGCGATCGGAACCCGGCTGACGACCTGGAGTTCGACCAGCTTCTCAGTCCGATGCCGATATTGAATGAGGTCGTTGATGGCCATGATCTTTATCCCGTGGAGGCGTCCGAATTCCTCCAGGTCGGGCATCCGCGCCATGGTCCCGTCGCTCTTCATCACCTCGCAGATCACGCCCGCCGGGTAGAGTCCCGCCAGGCGCGCCAGGTCGACGGCGGCCTCCGTCTGACCGGCCCGGGCGAGCACCCCGCCGGCCGCTGCCCGGAGTGGGAAGGTGTGGCCGGGCTTGGCGAAATCGGAGGGCTTGGCGCTGGGCTCGAGAACGTGCCGAATCGTGGCCGCGCGATCGTAGGCGCTGATCCCGGTGGTGACCAGATCGCGGGCCTCGATGCTGACGCTGAAGGCGGTTCCAAGCCGGCTCGTGTTGCGGGTCACCATGGGCTCGATCTCGAGTTCGTCGAGGCGCTCGGCGAGAATCGGCAAGCAGATCAGGCCGCCCGCCTCGCGGGCCATGAACGAGATCTGCTCGGGGGTTACCGATTCCGCGGCCACACACAGATCGCCTTCGTTCTCCCGATTTTCGTCGTCGACGATGATCACAAAGCGACCGGCTTTGAAATCGTCGATCGCCTCGGGGACGCTTGCAAGGGGCATGGTGCTAACCGCCTCGATGCTCGATCAGGCGTGCCAGATATCGTGCCACAACGTCAGCCTCGAGATTGACGACGGACCCGGCCTCGTATTCCCCCGCCACCGTGCTGGCCAGCGTATGGGGGATGAATGCGACCGAGAACGTCCCTCGGGCCCGATCGAGGGCCGCCACCGTCAGGCTCACGCCGTCGATGGCGATGGAACCCTTCTCCGCCACCAGGTGGGCCACAGCCGGCGGCAGATCGAACTCGACCATGCGGCCAAGCTCAACTGGGGTCACGCACCTCACCGTCGAACAGACGTCCACATGGCCCTGCACCAGATGCCCATCCAGCCGGTCGTCGGCCCGCAGTGGCAGCTCCAGGTTGACGCCCTGGCCCGCCGTCAGGCGCCCGAGGTTGGTCAGACTCAGCGTCTGCGGCACGACGTCGGCGAAAAAGGCCCGGTCGCCGGTGTCGAGCACGGTCAGGCAGACTCCGTTGACGGCCACACTGGCCCCGCGGGCGAGCTCTGAAGCGAACTCGTGCTCGACCCCCAGCTGGGCAGGCGGGGCCTGAAGCACCCGGCCTCGCCCGCTAACGATTCCGGTGAACATATCCGGAAAGTAAGAAGTCCTTCCCCAGCCGCCGCATTTCAACGTCGTCCAAATGGGGCGCGGATTCCAGATGGCCGGCGCCCTCTCCCCCGACCGCAGGCCGAGCCCGCTCTCCCCCGACGATGAGCGGGGCGATGTAGGCGTAAACCTTATTCACCAGCCCCTGATCAAAAAAGGAGCCCAGCACGGTCGGACCGCCCTCCACCAGCAGGCTCAACACGCCTCGCCCGGCCAGACGCTCCAAGAGACGGCGCAGGTCGCTCCCCGGATCGATCAGCAATTCCCCCGCTGGGGCCCGGACGCGGGCGGCTATGGGCGTCCGGCCCCTGGAATCGAGCACCACTCGCAGGGGCTGACGCGCGCCCGGGAAGCGCGCCGTGAGCTCGGGATCATCCGCCAGCACCGTGTTCACCCCGACCAGAACCGCGTCGTGGCGATGGCGCAGCAGGTGCGCATGATGGCGGGCCTGGAGGCCGGTGATCCATTTCGATTCACCCGACCGGGTGGCGACGCGCCCGTCCCAGCTGGCGGCGAACTTGGCTGTGACGAAGGGCCGCCCGGTGCGGCGGTGAACCTCGTAGAACTCGTTCAGACGCCGGGCCTGCTCCTCCCGCACCGGGCTCACGACCTCCACGCCAGCCTCCTCCAGCCAGCGCCGGCCCCGGCCCTGGGCGGTGGCGTCAGGGTCCTCGGCGGCCATGACCACGCGGCGGATGCCGGCAGCAACGATGGCGTCGACGCACGGCGGCGTCCGACCCTGGACCGAGCACGGTTCCAGGGTCACGACCAGGGTCGCTCCGTGAGCTCTGGAACCGGCCTCGCGGAGCGCGAGAATCTCAGCGTGCGGCTCTCCTGGCCGGTGGTGATAGCCGCGCCCGACAACGGCGCCGTCAGCGTCGACGATCAGTGCCCCAACCATCGGATTAGGACTGGTCCGGTGGTCGGCGCGCGCAGCCAGCGACAGTGCCGATCGCATAGCGGCACTGTCAGAGCCAGCATCGTCGAAGAGGGCCAATGCTGGCACTATAGCCAGCTCCGCCCACACGACGCACCGGCCCGCCTGGCCAACCAGGTGGCAACCGAAATAGGGTTCGAGATTCTCGTCCGAATTGTCTGGGATCCGCACTCCTCAGAACCTGAAGAGTGATGTGTAAGTGAACAAGCCCTCGGGCTATTAGTACCGGTCAGCTCAAGCACTCACGTGCCTTACACCTCCGGCCTATCAACCTGGTGGTCTACCAGGGCCCTTACCCGGTTAACCCGGTGGGAAACCTTATCTTGGAGTCGGCTTCGCGCTTATATGCTTTCAGCGCTTATCCGCACCGAACATGGCTACCCGGCGCTGCCACTGGCGTGACAACCGGTACACTAGCGGTTCGTTCAACCCGGTCCTCTCGTACTAGGGTCAACCCTCCTCAAGTCTCCTACGCGCACGGCGGATAGGGACCGAACTGTCTCACGACGTTCTAAACCCAGCTCGCGTACCGCTTTAATGGGCGAACAGCCCAACCCTTGGGACCGACTCCAGCCCCAGGATGCGACGAGCCGACATCGAGGTGCCAAACCGGGCCGTCGATGTGAACTCTTGGGCCCGATAAGCCTGTTATCCCCGGGGTAACTTTTATCCGTTGAGCGACGGCCATTCCACACCGAGCCGTCGGATCACTATGCCCGACTTTCGTCCCTGTTCGACTAGTAGGTCTCACAGTCAAGCCCCCTTATGCCATTGCACTCTGCGCCTGATTTCCATCCAGGCTGAGGGAACCTTTGGGCGCCTCCGTTACATTTTGGGAGGCGACCGCCCCAGTCAAACTGCCTACCAGGCACTGTCCGGTATCCCGATCAGGGACACCGTTAGAACTAAGACCTAACGAGGCTGGTATTCCAAGGTTGACTCCACCAGGCCTAACGACCCGATTTCAAAGTCTCCCAGCTATCCTCTACACGTTAAACCCCAATCCAATGCCAAGCTGCAGTAAAGCTCCACGGGGTCTTTCCGTCCTGCCGCGCGTAACCTGTATCTTCACAGGTATTGCAGTTTCGCCGAGTATCTGGCCGAGACAGCGTCCAACTCGTTGCGCCATTCGTGCGGGTCGGAACTTACCCGACAAGGAATTTCGCTCTATCTTCCTCAGCCATTGCTGAGTTGAGTGACGGGCGCGCATGTCACTCCTGCATGTCGCCATGCAGATGGGACCATCTCTTCATCCAGACCACCTGGATGTTCGGCGTATGGCCTCTGAGGATTCTGATCCCGAGGATCAGTCTTTCCTGCTGATTTTCTGCACCGGACGGATTGTCACGCGCCTCCCGTGGGAGGCCCGTACCGCCGGATACCCCAGACTTTCCAGCATATAGCCGAATGCGCACCGCACCGTTACCGGCGCGGGGGGCAGCGCTTCCTACCTTAGGACCGTTATAGTTACGGCCGCCGTTTACCGGGGCTTCAATTTGAGCCTTGCAGCCCTCCTCTTAACCTTCCGGCACCGGGCAGGCGTCAGCCCCTATACGTCCCCTTCCGGGTTCGCAGAGACCTGTGTTTTTAGTAAACAGTCGGTTGGACCTCTTTGTTGCAACCCTCCCCTGCTTCGGATGCAAGATCCTACACAAGAGGGGGCACCCCTTCTCCCGAAGTTACGGGGCTATTTTGCCGAGTTCCTTAGCCAGATTTCTCTCGATCGCCTTGGAATCCTCATCCCATCTACCAGCGTCGGTTTGCGGTACGGGCACCTGTCCTCTCCCTAGAGGCTTTTCTCGGAAGCATGGGATCAGCCACTTCGCCTCCCTTGCAGGAGGCTCCCCATCAGCTCTCAGGATTAATGCTCCAACGGATTTGCCTATCGGAGCTCCCTACGACCTTGGCCGGACACATCCGATCGTCCGGTTGACCTACCCTCCTTCGTCCCCCCATCGGTGATAACGAGAACGAGGTGGTACTGGAATGTGAACCAGTTGTCCATCGCCTACGCCCTTCGGCCTCGGCTTAGGCCCGACTGACCCTGGGACGATTAACGTTGCCCAGGAAACCTTAGATTTACGGCGGGTCGGTTTCTCACCGACCTTTACGCTACTTGTGCCGGCATTCTCACTCGTGCGCGCTCCACACGGACTCACGTTCATGCTTCACTGCACGCACGACGCTCGTCTACCAACGTCACTTGCGTGACGCTCCATGGCTTCGGTACGTGACTTGAGCCCCGATCATTTTCGGCGCCACTCCACTCGACCAGTGAGCTATTACGCACTCTTTCAAGGGTGGCTGCTTCTAAGCCAACCTCCTGGTTGTCTGCGCGAAGTGACCTCCTTTGCCACTTAGTCACGATTTAGGGACCTTAGCCGATGGTCTGGGCTGTTTCCCTCTCGACCGCGGAGCTTAGCCCCCGCGGTCTCACTGCCGCTGTATAACCTGACGCCATTCGGAGTTTGATTGGGTTTGGTAACGGGGGAACCGCCCCTAGCCCATTCAGTGCTCTACCTGCGCCAGCCCACAACGACGCTGCCCCTAAAGGCATTTCGACGAGAACCAGCTATCTCCTGGTTCGATTGGCATTTCACCTCTACCCACAGTTCATCCGCTCAGTTTGCAACCTAAGTCGGTTCGGGCCTCCACGAAGTTTTACCTTCGCTTCACCCTGACCATGGGTAGGTCACCAGGTTTCGGGTTTACTGCCTGCGACTACAACCCCTTGCGGGGCCACGCCCTATTCAGACTCGCTTTCGCTACGGCTCCGGGTGTCACCCCCTTAGCCTCGCCACAAACAGTAACTCGCCGGCTCATTCTACAAAAGGCACGCCATCAGCCTGTGCCGAAGCACCTAGGCCTTTGACAGATTGTAGGTCCACGGTTTCAGGTTCTATTTCACTCCCCTCCCGGGGTTCTTTTCACCTTTCCCTCACGGTACTCTTCACTATCGGTCACCAAGTGTGTTTAGCCTTACGCAGTGGTCTGCGCAGATTCCCCCAAGATTCCGCGTGTCCCGGGGTACTCGGGTGCCGCTCCGGAGTCCGGTCAGCTTTCGCCTACAGGGCTGTCACCCTCTGTGGCGTTGGTTTCCACCAACTTCGGCTAACTGCCGGTTTTGTAACTCCGTCCCAGCTCGGCAGAGCGGGGTGAACGGTCCCACGACACCGCGCGCGCAACGACTGCCGTCTTGGCACGCGCACGGTTTAGGCTGCTCCGCTTTCGATCGCCTCTACTAACGGAATATCTTTTCCTCCGGGTACTAAGATGTTTCAGTTCCCCGGGTGCCCTCTACCCGGCCTATGTGTTCAGCCGGGAGTGCCTGGACATTACTCCAGGCGGGTTGCCCCATTCGGATATCGCCGGATCATCGTTCGCTTCCAACTCCCCGACGCTTTTCGCAGGTAGCCGCGTCCTTCTTCGGCACTTGGTGCCTAGGCATCCACCGCGGACCCTTAGTAGCTTGTCCACCCACACCCACTCTTCAACCGCTGAAGAGAGATGCAGATATCAACTTGAGGATCCAGACTTTTTGCCTATTGGCATTTTTACGGAAAGAATCTCGAATCTACCTATTCGGTTGTCAAAGTACTGGTGGAGATGACCGGACTCGAACCGGCGACCCCCTGCTTGCAAAGCAGGTGCTCTCCCAACTGAGCTACATCCCCGCTGGACGATTCGAACGCGATCGCCAGCCGGCTAGCGGCACCCATTCCGGGCGCCTCCCTCCGCGCGCGGAGAACCGTCTCCGCGGGAGGTCAATCAGACCTTGAACGGCCTGAAGAGTAGGAAAGGCAAGGCGTGGTCTCTTGGGACCTTTTAAGTTTGCAAAAGCACTCTTGCGGGCCAACGATCCCGCAGTTCGAGCGGATTTCCACCGCGCACTGAGCCGCCTTCCGGCTCCAAGAGGGAGCCGATTGGTCCACTTTGGGGAACCTACTCTTCGCCCCGCACGAGCGCGGCTAGTCTTCGGCACCTACTGATGGTCATTACTGCGAACTCTGACTTGACGAAGCCTCCATATGATCCGGGCCGATCCGTTGATCGAACCCAAATCCTTCCATATCAAGGAAGTAAAGGATGGACTCCTTAAAGGAGGTGATCCAGCCACACCTTCCGGTACGGCTACCTTGTTACGACTTCACCCCCCTCACCGGGCACTCCTTCGGCACCTCCGTCCCTTGCGGGTTCGGCCAGCGACTTCGGGAGCACCAGACTCGGGTGGTGTGACGGGCGGTGAGTGCAAGGCCCGGGAACGTATTCACCGCAGTGTGCTGACCTGCGGTTACTAGCAACTCCGGCTTCATGCAGGCGAGTTTCAGCCTGCAATCCGAACTGAGACCGGCTTTTAGGGATTGCCTTCACGTCGCCGTGTTGGAACCCGTTGTACCGGCCATTGTAGCGTGTGTGTAGCCCCAGACATAAGGGGCATGCTGACTTGACGTCATCCCCACCTTCCTCCGGGTTTCGCCCGGCAGTCTCCCTAGAACAATTCAACTAAGGACAGGGGTTGCGCTCGTTGCGGGACTTAACCCAACACCTCACGGCACGAGCTGACGACAGCCATGCACCACCTGTGAAACAGCCTCTTGCGAGGGGACCCGGCTTTCACCGGGTTTACTGAACCATGTCAAGCCTGGGTAAGGTTCTTCGCGTATCATCGAATTAAACCACACGCTCCGCTGCTTGTGCGGGCCCCCGCCTATTCCTTTGAGTTTTAATCTTGCGACCGTACTTCCCAGGCGGCAGACTTAATGCGTTAGCTTCGGCACTGACGAGGTCAATCTCGCCAACACCTAGTCTGCAACGTTTAGGGCGTGGACTACCCGGGTATCTAATCCGGTTCGCTCCCCACGCTTTCGCGTCTCAGCGTCAGTTACAGGCCAGGCAGCCGCCTTCGCCACTGGTGTTCCTCCCGATATCTACGCATTTCACCGCTACACCGGGAATTCCGCTGCCCTCTCCTGCACTCTAGCCAGGCCAGTTCGCGATGCAGTTTCCGGGTTAAGCCCAGAGATTTCACATCACGCTTGGCCAGCCGCCTACACGCTCTTTACGCCCAGTAAATCCGAGTAACGCTTGCCCCCTACGTATTACCGCGGCTGCTGGCACGTAGTTAGCCGGGGCTTTCTTGGAGGGTACCGTCATTATCTTCCCCTCCGACAGTGGTTTACATCCCGAGAGACTTCATCCCACACGCGGCGTTGCTCCGTCAGGCTTTCGCCCATTGCGGAAGATTCCTTACTGCTGCCTCCCGTAGGAGTCGGGGCCGTGTCTCAGTCCCCGTGTGGCTGGTCGTCCTCTCAGACCAGCTACCCGTCAATGCCTAGGTAGGCCATTACCCCACCTACTAGCTGATAGGCCGCGAGCCCACCCCGATGCGCATTGCTGCTTTCTTCGCCGAGGATGTCCTCGGAGATCACATGCGGTATTAGCACCGATTTCTCGGTGTTATCCCCCACGTCGGGACAGGTTGCTCACGTGTTACTCACCCGTTCGCCGCTAGGAAC
>Ga0307372_10009552_pt1 | contig 13339 bp, 10 predicted proteins | sample OX1MG_FD_202533 | JGI IMG/M metagenome (GOLD analysis project Ga0307372, IMG submission 202533) | Soil microbial communities from Risofladan, Vaasa, Finland - OX-1 | ecosystem: Environmental > Terrestrial > Soil > Coastal area > Acid sulfate soil | place: Finland: Risofladan, Vaasa | collected...
GGCCTCGTCGGTGTGCTGGTTGCCGCAGAGTTGGCCGGATACATGGCGATTGCCAATGCCTATATGAACTGGGGAGGATCCTTCATCACCAATGACATCTACAAGAGAACCATTCGGCCCGCGGCTTCCGATCGCGAACTGGCCAGAATCGGAAAGATTGCCTCCGTGACCATTACCGCCCTTTCCTTTCTGGTGGCTTTCTTTCTGGTCGACCGAATGATGTCATGGTTCCTGTATATTAACGCCGTAATGATCGCTTTCATCCTTCCGCTGGCCTGGCTCAGATTTTTCTGGTGGCGTCTGAACATCTGGGGGGAAGCTGCCGGAGTGCTGATAGGACTTCCGCTAGGATACATCATCTGGTTTCCGATGGGATTTTCGCAGCGGCCCTTCTGGCAGGGCTTTTTCTCATTATTTTTCGCGGGATGGGTCGTTATTGTTCTTGTCACCCTTGTGACCAAGCCCGAAAAGATGGAAACGCTCAAGCGCTTTTACATGCGCTGCCGCCCTCCGGGCTTGTGGGGCCCTGTGGGCAAAGCATGTCCTCCAGGAATCCGGACGGCAATCCAACTGGAATTCCGCCGCGATCTTGTGAATTGTCTGATGGGTATTCTGACGTTCGGGTCGCTGATTGTTGCTTTTAACGGCGTGTTTGCGGGCAACTATCTCTTGGTTCTTGTATCAGCCGTGACGACGATAGTCTGCGCTGTGATCTTTGTGCAAAGATGGCGCCTTTCCTGGTCTTTGGAGAAGGCGGCAGACTCGTTGTGAAGCAAGGTCCCGGCCCGGCGGATCCATTCAGCCGGGAATCTATGCCGGACGTTCGCGAAGCGCGGCTAGCTCATTCCGGGCTGCTTCAACAACCCGGTCTTCGCCCGAGTCGTCCATCTTCCACTGGCCCACGTACTTCCAGGAATCGTTGACTTCGTATCCGCCGCCGGGGTATTCCTTTCGAGTCGGAATGTACCCGCAGTAGGCATTCGCGTACCCGAGGGGCCAGGTTACTTCAAACGGGCTCGATGCGCTGACGCTCTGGCCGATTTCGAAAAAGGGTTCGCCTGAAATTCCAACCAGCGTGAACGGTCCGATCCGCAGTGTCTGGACCTCGCAAAAGATGGGATCGAGCGGCGCCTTCAAACGAATAATGTCGGTCATTGAACTCGCCCAATCACCGACAGCATCCTGAATCTTTTCTTCCACGGCAGGGTTGACTCTTTCATCGGGACGGACAACGCGTTCCTGTTGCCGTGAGATTTCTGCGATTTCCCCTTCGTCCGGCAGCGGCGCATACGGCAGGTGGACCTGTCTGCTCAAAGCGTCTAACCGAAGGTCAGAATCCAAGTCGTGCAAGTGGGTACAGGCCTCCTGCACAGCCGAAGCCAGACGTTTCCCCTCCGAGCGCGCTTTCTCCAAGCCTTCAAATGCGCCCAGAGGACGGATGTTACCCGCACACCCATTCAGAAAAAGACCGAACCGGTTCCCGCCGGATTCGATTTCCAGGCTGGCAAAAGACGGGAAATCCCCGCTGATCAGCAGACTTTCAGCCCCCAGCATGTAGGGGTGGGATGCGTGCGAATACAGAAGGATTTCCTGCTCGCGGCTCCGGATGCAGGCAACCTCCAGGCGCTCCGGGCGCGGCTTCTCGCGTGCCAACCCGAGGATGACGCCGTCCGGCGTTTCTTCTCGCCGGTTGAATCCCAGCGCGTAAGGGGCCGAGGTTATGTCCAGCCTTGCAGGCAAAAGATTTTCCTTCGCTTGCGCGAGCGCCATGGTGATTTTGTTGACCACTTCCCATTGATAGGCATCGGAAGCCACCTCACACCCCCGGACCCGGACCACTCCCGGACCCGAATGCGTGTGCGTTGCGGAGATGAGAACGTGACTTTGAGGAATACCCAGGTGGGTGGCAGCATACTCACGAACGGCTGTTACGTGCCATCGGGCAAACCCCAGCAAATCAGCCTGCACAATAGCCGCCAGGCGAGTGCCGTCCGACAGCACCACAGCCCGCACGTGAAGCGGATCTCCTGCGCCGATTGAGGGTTCAAGCCGGGCAATGAATCCCGACAAACCACTGCCTCTCGCAGGAGTGATCTCCTGTTTTGCTGCGCCGGCACTAAAGCTCATGAACTTGATTCTATCATTGAATCTCGAAGGACAAACATAGATGCAATCGAAGGGCGGTTTCGCGGGATAAAGCTTCCGTGCTGGCGGTGGCGGTCCTCAGTCGGCGCGAAGTCATAACTAACTTGGAACTGATCGCCTAATAATAAACTAGGCGTCAAATCCTCCCTTTGGTAATGCTCGCGAGAAAAATTTACATGTTCGGGCTTCCGCCGCGATCTTAACCGCAAGGCATGTCAGAGGATTTTTTTGATTCCAGTACACTTACCTTTATGCGTGGATTTGGCATCAAAAGTGATCAACGCAATGCGGCATTAGATTTCCTTAACGCAAATTAGTGGTAGATGAGTGGTTTGTGCCCATAAATGCGTAGAAAAATGTGGACCGTCAGGGGAGGGTTTCAGCCCTGCCGTGCGGGCGATTGTCAGATGTTTCGGGCCTTCAGCAGGCCCTGAGGGGAAAGGCCTCAACGCCTAAAGGCACCCTTCGGGCCGCCCGTGGGGCGGCACGCCTGAAGGCGTGCCCTGAGGAATTATTGAACGCACTTCTGAGACATGACACTTCAAGCCATTTCAAAACCCTATGAAATTTATTGAATTACTTAACCAAAACCGACGGATACATGGCAAGGGGCTGAGGTGCATAGTTAAGTCCTGTATTTTCAGTACGGCCGTGCTTTGTGGATTCCAGGAGTGCGACTGGCCGCGTCAAGGGCCTTGATTTCAATGGACTATAGAGAGTTTTGAAATGGTTTCGAGCAAAGGCTGCCGCGGAGCGGGTGAGAACCGCTCCCGCATACATTTCCGACTGATGTTTAACATTGCACACCTCTCTGGTCAATATTGAACAGATGGACATTTTTTAATGTGTTATATAAACCATTGACTGCGAACATCTGAAAACGGAGTTGCCAGACAGACCCTGGAAAGCAAATACGCGAGCCCGAGAATAACAGGTGCATTCATTTAACGCACCTGATTTTTGCCGGAGATGGTGAATCGCATGAATGTGGCGGTGGTTAGTCCGCGAGTCCTCATTCGTAAGGCAATTAGCTCTTTAATTGTAACAACGGGATCATCTGCCAGTGTCCTGGACTTTGGTAGCGTCCCTGATGTTGTGGAGGTGATCGATAAATCAAGACCGCAAGTCATAGTATTCCACACGTTTAACCATTCTTCTGGCATCGAGGCGGTACAACAATTGCGCGAATTGCTTCCTGAAGCCCGAGTCCTATTGCTATCTGACGAGTATCCTGAAGATGAATTTTGGGTGCAGACTCTGAAGGCAGGAGCTTGGGGCTGCCTATCAACTTCTGATAGCCCTCAGATTTTGGTCAAAGCTCTCATAAAGGTGGCCGAAGGCGAGCGGTGGGTGACGCACCGGGTGACAAACCTGATTATTGAAGATATTGTGCATGCTAGGCAGGCAGACAAGGGATTCACACAAAACCTCACCCCACGGGAATGGGAAGTCCTGGGTCTACTTGCCAACGGTTACTCTTACAAAGAGATTGCAGCTCGTCTTTTTGTTAGCAATGAAACTGCGAGATCTCATTTGAAATCAATCTATAAGAAGCTTCAAGTAAGAAGTCGGCGCGCAGCCGCTGTGTGCTATTTTAAATACTTCCATGGGAAGAGTGCCGGATTAACTCATGCAGAATCGGCGATTGATACCCTCGCTGGATAACTTCTAACCACGTCTTACGTCGTGTGAAGCTCCCCTTTCCCGCATCTTTAGATAAAAGCTGAGGCTATGACCGGCCATCGCGAACATGCGCGCCCTCCAGACATGTGAGGAGATTGAGTTCGCGCTTCGCACGCTCGTCAACGAAGTTGGTCCCGACGTTTGCCCCGACATCAGGGGTACCCCTTTTCAGTGTACTCCTCCCCCACAATTCACTCTTTCATGGGATTGCTTTCGCATCGGGGTGTGGTGGTAAAGTTGCATTTGTATTTTTTAATGAGGAATTTCTTGCCACCTCTGACCTCCGAGGTTGAGATGAATGTGAAAAGGCAAGAAGAGAGACGCCGACAAGAACGGTTCGTAATTGGCTGTCCTGTGACCGCCCTGACCCCCGGACAGGGAAGGAAACGGGTGATCGGTCACGGCAGCCTGAAGGATATCAACGACCATGGAGCGCGATTCGAATTGGACCGTCGCTTGGAGGTCAATGACCGGATATCCCTGGAAGTTCACTTTTCGAATCCGGACGGGGCAGTTACCACTATCCGATTTCCAGGGAGGGTGAAGCGCGTTTTTGTGGGAACTTCACATGAAATAGCGGTCTCTTTCTCAAAGGGGGGGGCTTTTCTTCGACGCAAGGATCAGCTACCTAGAAGCTTGCTGCCGATGCAGAAAGGCACAGAGGGCAACTGGATTAATTGAGATAGTGGTAACCGGACAAGGCTTGCTTAGTTAGCGGGGAAGATCAAGATAGCGGGAAGGCTTACTTGGAGGAGGGGCGCTGTAAGTCACAGTGCGGAGCTATGGATGAAATTAGGGCCTGAATGAACATCCAGACGCAATCCCCAGCATGGTTTGCACTTTACACTCGCCATCAGCACGAGAAGGCAGTGGCCCAAGCGCTTTCCGGGAAAGCGGTGGAAGTATTCCTCCCTCTTTATAACGCAGTTCATCGATGGAAGGACCGGTTGAAGCACCTGTCTCTACCATTGTTTCCTAATTACCTCTTTGTTTTTGCGGGGTCTGATCAGCGTGGGGCGATCCTTTCAACTCCCGGGGTGTATGATTTTGTGCGGCTTGGCGGGCTGTTAGCACCCATTCCGGTCGAAGAAATCGAGGCGGTCAGGCGAGTAGTCGAGCGAGGCTTACATATCGAGCCTCATCCTTTCTTGCATGTGGGTGATCGGGTAAGGTTGCGGTCGGGGCCGCTTGAAGGCATCGAGGGGATTCTTGTTCGTAAGAAGACCTTCTATCGTTTGGTCCTTTCCGTCGAGTTGCTGGCTCGATCGATTTCCGTCGAAGTCGACATGGCAGACCTCGAACGCGTGATGGGTCAGAGTGCCGGGATGCCTTTCTCTGGGGCGAGTGTGAACATCGCCGCCAGCATATGACAGATCGAGTTAGGGTGCGATTGAGTCAGGAGACGGGTTCCAAGGATCAGCCCAAATCATTCTGGCCGTTTCTACGGACGCCATTTATCGTTGAGCGTCCGTTGTGTACTCGCTTGAAGGTAGTTATCTTTTTGCTGGGGATTGGGGTTTGCAGCTTACTGCTGGCGGGGGAAGGTATACGTATCGCAGTGGCTACCAAGCTCGGCGAGTCAATGAGGTTAGCGGAGATAAGGAAGGCGGTTTTATATGATCGCGAGAATCCTGAATTTCACTTCCGCCTTGGGCTAGCAGAAACATACTCCCTGGAAGGTTCTAACTCAGCCGATGGCATCCGACAGTTGCAGCGCGCCACCGACTTAAGCCCGCACGAGACACGCTACTGGTCGGCGCTTGCTTCAGCGTGCGAACTTGCAGGGAAAAGCGCCTGTGCCAGCCACGCAATCAATCAAACCCTTACCCTAAGTCCCATGACACCCCGGCTTCACTGGGAAGCGGCCAACTATTATTTGCGGGCAAACCAGCAGGCGCTCGCCCTCGGCCAGTTTCATCGTCTCCTGGAACTTGATCCCGGTTACGCCGGCGCAACCTTCCGGATTTGCCTCCAAGTCACGGGTGATCCAGATACCGTTTACCGACGTGTGCTGACGCCCGCTGCCAGTCCGGAATTGAAACTCTCTTATGTGGATTTCTTGACAACGCAAGGTCATGAAGGCTTTGCCTACCAGGTGTGGAAAGAGGTTGCGTCAAGCCGCGCTCCGTTCAGCTTTTTGCTTGCCGATCCTTACCTGGAACACCTGATCGTTACCGGCAACTATCAGGAAGCAACGGCTGTGTGGCGCGATCTCCAACGTCGCGACATTGTGAAGAAGTCTGACGACGATCCCGGCAATCTTGTATTCAACGGAAGCTTTGACAAGCCTCCCCTCAATGCCGGTTTCGGGTGGCGATATCGGCAGGAACCCTACTTGTCCTTCACGTTCGGCGACACGGGCCCCTATGAAGGGACTCGCAGCCTGCGGCTGGATTTTACGGTTAGAGTAGATGGGGAGTACGAGCCTGCCTTTGAGCTTGATCCGGTCACACCAAATCGGACTTATCGGCTGACGGCCTCCGTTCGCTCTCAAGATATTACTTCGCCCAGCGGCCCACGGCTCCGCGTGATTGATCCTGCCTGCCCCGCATGCCTGACGGTTGCGACTGACATGACGGTCGGAACAACTCCTTGGCACAAGATCACGCTTGATTTTTCGACAGGACCGAAAACGCAGCTTGTGCGCCTGTCAGTCTGGCGGCCAAAGGCTATAGCTTTCCCTCCGGAAATTACAGGCACTTTCTGGGTGAGCCAAATTTCGCTTACTTCTGTCCCTTCCCTTACGAGGCAAGCCACGCGGAGTGGAAAAACTTAAGAATGTCAACGGCAGCGGCTACAACGAACCCATTTTCCTCCTCTGTGAAAGCGACTCTCGCAGAACGCCCGGCTGCCCCCTTTTGCTTTTCAGCCGCGCGTGTATTGCTGATGGCCACGCTGATAGCCGCACCGCTTGCTTTTGGTGCCGTCCAAACGTGGGCTTGGGTAATGCTGGACGTCGTGGCAGTCGTTCTCCTGCTTTTGTGGGCCATAGGAAGTATTCAACAAGGTGTGGTACAAGTGCACTGGTCACCCCTTTATATTCCTGCGGCGTTGTTTCTGCTGCTCGGCATCGTTCAATTCGCTGGTCATCTTACACTCGATCCGGCCGGAACTCGTGAAGCGCTCATCAAGGTCGGAACTGATCTACTCTTTTTCTTTGTTGCCGGCCAGCTTTTTGTCCCGACCTCGGAAAAAACGTGGGGGAGCGCAGCATTCCTCGTGACAGTCTATACGTTCGCGCTCAGCATCTTCGCTGTCGTGCAATATTTTTCCAGCCAAGGCCTGATCTATTGGACAGTGAAGGTCCCACTCGTCACGGTCTTCGGCCCTTACGTAAACCACAATCATTATGCAGGACTAATGGAAATGCTTATCCCTCTTAGTGCGGGATATTTTTTGTGCCTGCCAAGCGATAAGCCATGGCGTCCACTCATTGGTGTTGCCGTAGTGGTATCGATAGTGTCGGTGCTTCTGTCAGGGTCCCGAGGTGGTTTCATCTCCTTGCTGGCTGAGACGCTTATTCTGGCTATATTTCTTCGCTTGCGCTTATGGAGCCGGGTTGGGAATCGCTTGACCTTGACGATAGCTTTGGGGATCATCGCCGCGGCACTACTGTTTTTCTGGGCGGACCCTGGCAAGATTTCCAGGCACCTGGCCACGATCGCTAACCTTCCGGAAGCACCTGACCGAGTTTTAGGAGGACGCGTGCCCGTTTGGCTGGACTCACTGCAGATGACGCGCAGAAACCTCTGGCGAGGTACAGGGCTGGGCAGTTTTGGAGTCGTGTATCCACAGTACCAGAGCTTCCCTACCGACCTGAGTTGGGATCACGCCCATAATGACTATCTGGAAGTAGCTGCTGAAACCGGGCTTCCGGGTGCTGCTTTGACCCTCATTGCACTATTGATGTTTGTGAGTCTCGCTTTCACAGGGCTGGAAGATCGGATTCAAACCATTTCAGGTCGCCTGCAATTTGCCGCCGCACTGGGATGTTGTGGCATTCTCGTACACAGTTTTTCCGATTTCAATCTCCACATCCCAGCCAATGCCATGTGGTTTGCCGTGCTGCTGGCTGTGGCGACCCACACCGGGAGTGCCTTCCCGCGTGGGGAAAAAAAGGAAGTAAGCGCACACGGTCCGATCCCCGAAAAGTACTTACTTTAACTGTAGCAGCGTGGAGAACATGAAAGAACCACCTGGAAAAGCACCATGCGGCGGGCGAGGTGAGGGATGCGTCGCAGATTAAATGTCAAGAGAGTTAAGGGAGCACCAATGTGGGCACGATGTCCTGGATGGGGAGGGCGTATCAGAACGGGCAAGCACATTGTGAGTGTGGCAGTATCGATAGCTTTCATTTGCAGCACACTCGCCGGGGCGGTCGGCCAAGCTTCTGCACAGACGCCAAAGATCGGAGCCACTCCCAATGAGTCTGCGATGGGTGCTACCCTTGATAGTCGATCACCTCTGTCTAGCACTTACAGGATCAGTGTTGGCGATCTGCTGGATGTGGTTGTCGTCGATGTCCCAGAGTTTACCCGGTCTTATCGAGTCAGCACGGACGGCTCCATCTCCATGCCAATGGTTAAGGAACCGATACCGGCCGCGGGATTGACTCTACCGCAGCTGTCGCAAGCGATAGTAGACCATCTAATTACAAGTGACCTGTTGAAAGAGCCGGAGGTGTGGGTTGACCTCAAAGAATCGCCCGCCCAGTCGGTGACGATTTCGGGCGCCGTGCGCAACCCACGCCTTGCCCCTGTTTTCGGCAAAACAAACCTGCTGGATATTATTTCTCAAGCGGGCGGTCTGGCGCCGGACGCGGGGCGATTCGCGGTGATCTCACGTGTTGGGGAAATAGACGCAGGAAATGGCGGACGGGCTCTGCAAGGCGGCAGCGCGAATCGGCCGCGAGTTTCCAAGGCAATTACGGTGGATCTGAACGGTCTAATAAAAAACGAGGATCCCAGCTTAAACGTTGCACTCTATCCAGGGGACCGTGTCACGGTACCGCCCGCAGGTCTCTTCTACGTGTTGGGCTCAGTCAATCGGCCAGGGCAATATTCTTTGAAGGATGCTCAGGAGAACGTCACGGTACTGACGGCGCTGGCGATGGCGGGAGACGTGACCTCAACGGCAAAGTCGAAGCGGTTAGTTATTATCCGGAGGAATCCCAAGTCGCCAAACGGGCGAGAAGAAATTCCGCTTAACCTCAAGGACATCTTGGCAGGTCGGGCTACTGATAGTCGCATACAGGGAGGCGACATATTGGTTGTACCTGAGAACGGTGGAAAGAAAGCAATCCGGGCAGCAATCGGCAGTGCTTTGACGGTCGCAACCGCGGTGACCACTGGCGTGATCATTTACAGGCGATAATTTAGAAGTCGTCCGGCTTTGCCAGTAATCGACGAGTGAGTCCTAACATGAATGAACCCTTAGACTTGGCCCACACAAGAGACGGCGCCAAATCCAGTCTCCAAGCGCTCTCGGCGGCCGATATCCACGACCGCTCCACCTCGGTGTATCTGCGCTCCTATGTAAATTTACTGAGGCGGCATATCTGGTTGATTCTCCTGATCACATTCGTCGCTGGTGTCTTGGCCACAATCTACTCCTTTAAGATGCAGCCTGTTTATCGCGCTACGGCGCGTATCGAAATTGATCCAGAAGTTCCATTGATTCAGTCACTTAACGACCTCTTCCGGGAAGCACCTGACAATGATAGAACGTTCGTCGCGACTCAAGTGGATGTTCTTACTAGCGATAGTCTCGCTTGGCGCACGATTCAACAGTTACAGATGGGGTCGGTAGGCACCACGAAAGGGCCCGGTGGCGACAAGTCAAACACCGTAGGCTATCCGACCGAAGCTGCGGGCGCGATGACCCGTTCGTTCTTAGGACGCCTCAATGTGCAATGGAAAACCGACACACGAATCATCAGCATCAGCTTCGAAGACACAAACCCCCAACGCGCGGCGCGCGTTGTTAACACCTTGATTGACAATTACATTTCCTCTAATCTCACGCAGAGATACGAGTCCACCCAGGAGGCAACCACCTGGATGGAGCAGCGGTTGGCCCAATTGAAGGCTAAGGTGGCTTCGTCCGAGCAAGCGATGCTCGACTATGAGCGCAAGAACTCCATTGTGAACATCGAGGGCACGCAGACATTAGCACAACAGACACTCGAGGATCTGAGTCGGAATCTTACCGCGGCCCAAACCGACCGGGTTAACAAGGAATCGATTTACAGCCTGTTATCCTCTGGTCCGGCGGCAGAGCAGTTCGCCATTGACGACCCTCTCCTGCAGCATCTGGAAGGGAAACAGGAAGACTTGAGTGAACAATACGCCGTTGCCGCAGACCAGTATGGTTCGGCCTTTCCAAAGCTACGACATCTGAAGGACCAGCTGGCAGCGATCCATCCACTGATCGAACTCCAGCAAAAGCGGATTATTGAGAAGGCCCGTGCTGATTATTTGACTGCTAAGCGGCGCGAGTCGGCATTGTCGAAGGCCACCGCCGAACAGAAGGAAAAGGTTAGCAGATTGAGTGAACTGGAGATTTACGATAGCCTACTGCAACGGGACTTCAAGACAAATCAGCAGCTCTACGAAGGGCTGCTCCAACGTCTGAGAGATGCGGAAATTTCGGCCGGATTAACAGCAGCCAACATCCGCCGAATCGACCCTGCGCTGCCTCCACAAGTTCCGATCCGGCCGAAGACCCGCCAATACATCATCGTCGGCTTGCTCGGAGGACTATTGTTAGGCTTTGTGGCGGCTTTTGTGCGGGAGTCCTGGGATGTTTCGATTCGGACTCCGGACGAGGTCGAGCGCCTGACCGATTTGCCAACGCTGGGGATTATTCCGGATTTCCGCACGGGTCTTGCCTACTCTTATTACAAGTCGTCACCAGGCGTAAAGCGCCGCCTGCCACGTAATGGAGCGGCCGGGCTCATCGTGCTGGAAGATCCGCAGTCGTCGCTCGCGGAATCGTACCGCGCTCTTCGCAGTTCGATTCTTTTCTCAACTTTGTCTAAGCCACCGAACCTCCTGCTTGTGACGAGTTCAAGGCCTGCTGAAGGCAAGACAACGATCTGCGTCAACATTGCCGTGACACTTGCCCAAAAGGGAGAAAGTGTGGCACTCGTCGAGGCTGATCTGCGCGCACCGTCGATGGTCAAAGTGCTTAAAACGGCAAACGGAAAAGGTCTGACCGACGTTCTAACGAACCAACACAGCTTGGACGAAGTGCTTCTTCCGGTCGACCGTGTACCCGGCCTTTCGCTCCTACCCGCTGGCCCGTCTCCCACCAATCCTTCGGAATTGCTTTCGTCGCCAGCGATGGCGGGATTGCTGGAGGAACTGCGCCAACGCTTCCACTACGTGGTGATCGATACTCCGCCCGTGTTGATGGTGACAGACGCCACGGTGCTCTCCACCATGGTCGACGGAGTCCTTCTTGTCGTCGAAAGCGGCGTGACGACTCCAGCGCAGATCAGCCGGGCGCACCAGATCCTCTCGGTAGCGGGTGGGAACATTGTGGGGAGCGTGATAAACAAGTTCGACGGTCGCCGGGATGAGCAGTACTACAGGGAGTCTTACTACTATGCCTCCTTGCGACACAAATCGGGCTAACCACTCTCCAGAGCTGAGAAGAAGTTGCATCCCTGCGTCGCCCGGAAACCTGAGAGTTTCTGTGGGTCGGTGGCGCCACGCATAGTTTGGCCGCTGGTAGAGGATGCTCGAGGCTGACCGGACTTCAACCAGGTGAAACTTTTCGGTGCAAACCGCGGGGAGTTTTGGGATCGAGGCCAAACTCATGAGCATTCCATTTGAGATCGGCGCGCATCACAGCACCAATCGAACAGGAGTTCTATCATTGGCAGGTCAAAGGAGGTTGCGGTGAGTACCACCGATACAGGTTGGACTCCCTCGCGCCGTTCGGACCCAGACCCGCTCGAGCCGGTATTGCATATACGGCCTTCAAGCGGCCGGGCTAGGTTTCCATTCCGAGAGCTTTGGGAATATCGTCAACTGTTTTATTTCCTAATCTGGCGGGACTTGAAAGTTCGATATCGGCAGACGTACTTGGGGGCTGCGTGGGCGGTCTTGCAACCCTTGTTGGCTATGGTGATTTTTAGTCTGTTTTTCGGTCACTTGGCGAAGATTCCTTCGGATGGTGTTCCTTATCCAATCTTCAGCTATGTCGCGCTCCTTCCTTGGATGTTTGTTGCGAATGGAGTAAGCTCAGCGGCCAACAGTCTGGTCAACAATACCAACCTAGTAACAAAGGTGTATTTCCCACGAGTCGTGATCCCCATGTCGTCGGTCATCGTCGGGTTGGTGGACTTCGGCATCGCCTTTTGCTTGCTCTTTGTGATGATGTTTTATTACCACATTGTTCCGTCCGCTCGGAGCCTAGGGGCCCCGGCCTTTTTGTTGCTAGCCATCATTCTTTCGCTTGGCCTTGGGTTCTGGTTCGCGGCGCTCAATGTGAAGTATCGCGATATTCGCCATATTGTTCCATTTTTCACCCAGTTATGGCTCTTTGCCACTCCTATCGTTTACCCCAGTAGTCTGCTCCCTGAGCCGTGGCGGACGGTGTTCGGGCTGAATCCGATGACCAGCGTCGTGGAGGGGTTCCGGTGGTGCCTTTTGGGAACCGGAAGCCTTTCGTTGGCGATGCTGGCAATTTCCATAGCTGTCGCGGTGGCATTGCTGGTGAGCGGAGCACTGTATTTCCGCCGCGTCGAAAAGACATTTGCGGATGTCATTTAGGAAGAGCGTCGAATGAGTGCGGTCATCACTACTACGGGAATCAGCAAGCGGTATGCCATCGGAAGCGCCGGGCGGATGCATGACACCTTTCGAGATGTCCTGACCGACCTCCCGCAGAAGTTCCTTCGGGCCGTGCAACCAGCGAACGGCCATGGCCAGCCATCGCACTCTCGGAGAACTATTTGGGCCCTGAAAGACATATCTTTCGACGTCCAGCGCGGCCAAGTTGTGGGAATCGTGGGGCGTAACGGCGCAGGCAAGAGCACGTTGCTGAAAGTATTATCTCGGATCACCGAACCTACCGAAGGGCACATCGAGATCCGCGGCCGCGTCAACTCTCTCCTTGAAGTCGGAACCGGCTTCCATATGGAGCTGACAGGTCGTGAGAATATTTACTTGAATGGCGCCATCCTCGGAATGCCGAAGCGGAAGATTGACAGCGCTTTCGACGAGATCGTCGCGTTCGCAGAAACTGACAAATTCCTCGACACGCCCGTGAAGCACTATTCGAGCGGGATGTACATGCGCTTGGCATTTGCGGTGGCCGCGCATCTCGATGCGGATATCTTGCTGGTGGACGAGGTCTTATCAGTAGGTGACACGGCTTTTCAGGAGAAGTGCCTTGGAAAGATTAGAATGACCGCCCGGAGCGGCAAGACCGTGGTCTTTGTCAGCCATAATATGGCAAGTGTTCAAGCTCTATGCCATCGCGCCATCTTGCTTGACCGGGG
>Ga0307372_10009553_pt1 | contig 13339 bp, 9 predicted proteins | sample OX1MG_FD_202533 | JGI IMG/M metagenome (GOLD analysis project Ga0307372, IMG submission 202533) | Soil microbial communities from Risofladan, Vaasa, Finland - OX-1 | ecosystem: Environmental > Terrestrial > Soil > Coastal area > Acid sulfate soil | place: Finland: Risofladan, Vaasa | collected...
TGCGATCTCGGTTGTGTCAGTCATCTCGTGGGTGATCTCCGGCAATGGGTCAGGTCGGGGCGATCATCTTGCCAGAGTCCCGTTCGAACCCCGCTCCAGACCATGTCATCTGCCGGCAAGTGGGCCATTGAGCGCGGTGTGCACGATCCCGACAGCCAGCACCGCGAACATGGTCGCCACATGGTTGCGGCGGATGCGCCGCCTCGCGTCGCGCTTCGCGCCGGACAGGCCGCTCCCCGCGAAGGCGGTGAGGACCAGCAAGCCCACCGCCGCTGCTCCGGCCCAGATGCCGATCTCTTCGCCGACCGGGAGGGCCGTGCGACCCACAGACGACAGGCAGTGACCGAGGCCGGTGAGCGTCGCCACGATGCCGAGCCAGTTGTGCGCGCGGAACCAGGCCATCGAGAAGCCATGTCCGTTGGCCACCCGCCATCGGTTCATGAGCGACGCCACGATCGCGACGCCGAAGAGCGCCGCCGCCGCCCATCCTGTTATCGAGTCGATCTGAGTCATCCACGACTGCCGCGGTGACTCCGGGTCGTGCCTCTATGCTCGATGACCATGGAGATGCAGTATCGACGCCTCGGGCATTCAGGGCTCCGCGTGAGCGTGCTCTCGTTCGGATCGTGGGTCAGCTTCGGCCCTCAGCTGGCCGGCGCCAACGCACGCGACTGCCTCGCTGCGGCATACGACGCCGGCGTCAACTTCTTCGACAACGCGGAGGTCTACTCCGGCGGAACGTCGGAGACGATCATGGGCGCCGCCATCGCCGAGCTCGGCTGGCCGCGTCATACCTACGTCATCTCGAGCAAGTTCTTCTGGGGCATCGAGGAGTCCGTCAACACCAAGAACACGCTGAACCGCAAGTACCTGCTCCACGCGGTCGACGGGTCACTGCGCCGCCTCGGCCTCGACTTCCTCGACCTCATCTACTGCCACCGGTCCGACTCCGAGACCCCGATCGAGGAGACGGTGCGTGCAATGCACGACATCATCGCCTCGGGCAGGGCGCTGTACTGGGGCACGTCCGAATGGAGCGCCGCGGACGTCCAGGAAGCGTGGGACATCGCCGAACGTCACCACCTCCACAAGCCGGTCATGGAGCAGCCGCAGTACAACCTTTTCACGCGCGACAAGGTGGAGAAGGAGTTCGCGCCCCTGTACGACAGGATCGGTCTCGGCCTCACCACGTGGAGCCCGCTTGCCTCCGGTCTGCTCACCGGCAAGTACCGGGACGGCGTCCCGTCGGGCAGCCGCGCGGCGCTGCCGGGGTACGGCTGGCTCAGCGCGATGGTCACGGACCCGGACGCCAACCGCCGGGTCAGCCAGCTCGAGACGATCGCGCAGGAGCTCGGCGTCAGTCTCGCGCAGTTGTCGATCGCGTGGTGCGCCGCGAACCCGCATGTCTCGACGGTGATCACGGGTGCGAGCCGCGTCGAGCAGGTGCACGAGAATCTCGGCGCATTGCCGGTCATCAAACGCCTCACGCCGGAGATCCTCGCCCGGATCGACGCCATCTTCTGAGCCGTCAGGACGGCGCTAGGCGGTGTTGTCGAGCACCCGCAACCAGGCCCGCGAGTCCTGCGGCGTGCCGTCCGACCATCGTCCCCCGGCGACGCGCGTGGCATGCGACGCGTTGAGCATCTGCTGGATGTCCTCGGCGGGGACCGGCTTCGAGAAGTAGAAGCCCTGCGCGAAGCGGCATCCGAGGCTCTGCAGGCGCTCGCTCTGCTCTGCCGTCTCGACGCCCTCGGCGATGAGCCCCAGGCCGAGCGTCTTCCCCATGCGGATGATCGCCTGAGCGAACGCCGTCCGCCGGGGGTCCTCGGCGATGTGGTCGACGAAGACCTTGTCGATCTTCAGGATGTCGAGCGGCAGGTCCTGGAGTGACGCGAGCGACGAGTAGCCCGTGCCGAAGTCGTCCATCGAGATGCGCACCCCGAGGGCCTTCAGCTCATGCAGGCGCGCGCGGGCGCTCTCCGGATCCTCGACCATGAAGCTCTCGGTGATCTCCAGCGTGAGATGCGACGGGGGCAGACCGGCACGCGTGAGGATGCGTCCCACCTCGCTGACGAAGCTCGGGTCGCGCAGCTGCCGTGGTGAGACGTTGACGCTCAGCGTGAACGACGCCTCGTCAACCGATGCGACTTGCCACGCCACCCATTGACGGCACGCTTCCTCGAGCACGTGGAGCCCGAGCTCTCGAATCATCCCCGTCTCCTCGGCGATGCCGATGAACTCAGCGGGCACGACCACGCCCCACCGCGGATGCTTCCACCGAACGAGCGCTTCGACGCCGATCGGCGTGCTCGTCGCGAGATCGACGATCGGCTGATAGAGGACGATGAGCTCGTTGCGGTCGATGGCGGTCTCGAGGCCGCTGCGCACCTCAAGGCGGCGCGCGACGACATCCTGCATCCCCGGTTCGAAGACCTCGAACGTGTCCTTGCCCTTGACCTTGGCGCGATACATCGCCACGTCGGCCTGACCGACCAGATCCTCAGCCGTGATGTCGCGCGATGCCGTGACCGCAACACCGATCGACGCGCTCATTGTCACCTCGCGCCCCGCGACGACGAAGCGGCGTTTGAACGCCGCGACGATCCGTTCGGCGACGCGGATGGTGTCCTCGGGATCGGCCGTTTCCTCGAGTAGGATCGCGAACTCGTCGCCGCCGAAACGAGCGGGGGTATCCGAGGCGCGGAGCACATCCTTCAGGCGATCGGCGACCTGCGTCAGCAGCACATCGCCGGCGACATGACCGAGGCTGTCGTTGATCTCCTTGAAATCATCGAGATCGAGGAACATGACCGCAAGCGACTCGTTGTCACGTTCACGCCGTGTGAGCGCGTGCTGGAGACGGTCCATGAAGAGCGCGCGGTTGGCGAGATCGGTGACCGTGTCGTGGAATGCCTGAACGCGAAGCCGATGCCCGAGTCGCGTGTTCTGCACCGCGACGCTCGTCTGCGCAGCGAACGCATCGAAGAGACGCAGATCATCGCTGTCGAACATTTCGACGTCACTGAGCCGGTTGGCGACCACGAGCGACCCGAGCAGCGTGCCCTCACCCTGGAGCAGTGTGCCCATCGCATCTCTGTAGCCGTGACTGCGCAGCCAGTCACGGACCTCGGTGTTGGTCGTGGCTTGGACCGCGATCAATCCGCGCTGGGTTTCGTCCAGGAGTGGCACGAAGTGCTCGAGTGTGGCGGCGTGCAGCGGGTTGTCACTCTGCTCGTGGTGGTGGCCGCTCGCGCTGATGACGCGCAGCGACCCGCTGCCGGTTGCCGTCGGGAGGAGCGTGACGGTGGCGATGTCGGCGCGGAAGACATTGCAGAGCTGGTCGAGCAACTCGGGAATGGCGGCACCGTCAGAGCTCGCCCGCTGGAGCACATCGCTCGATTCGTACAGATACTGCAGGCGCTGATGCTTCTGGTGCTCACGCGTGTACAGCACGTTCGCCACGCCGATCGCGGCGAGCGGCGTAACGAGCAGCAGCAGCATCACCGGCTTGTGCTCGAACATTGCGACGACCACGAGACCGAGGCTGCAGTTCGCGAATCCACCGATGAGCGCAAAGACCACGGACTTGATCCACTGGCGGTACGACAGACCCCCGGCCGCGATGGAGATCACCGAGGCGCTGAGCGCGAAACCGAGGAGTGACGCCACCGTCATGAAGAGGAGCACCCAGGGCCAGACGACCGGATCGCTCGGATCGGGAGCCCCGCCGGCGACGCGATGGACGAGCACAGTCAGCGTCTCGGCCTCGAGCGCGAAGCTGGCCAGGTTGAAGATGAGCTTCTTGGGGTCCTGGCGACGGACAAGGCCGAGAGCGATCGCGGCGCCAAGCACGCGCGCCAACACCAGCTGGTCCGGAGCCAGGACGAACAGCCCGATCACCAGCGGGATCTCGCTCAGCGAATACGACTGCGCCTCCTGCCGGAAATGGATGAAGACGCGGCCCCACTCGGTTGCCGTGAATGCGGCAACGAGCCCGGCGAGGACGATGATCGGCGCGAGCGCGAGCTCGCTGGTCTGCGTCAGCGGCGCAACGGCAACGACGTAGACGGCGCCGGCAGTCGCGACGACAAGTCCGTTGAACGCCCAGATCGCGAGCAGCCTGTTGCCGCGCTCGCGCTCTGCGGGCTCGGCCACTGGAGCGGCTCGAGCGTTGTCGACGTGCGACTCGCCGGTCACGGCGGACCGAGATGCGCCATACGGCTCCTGTGCATCGCGAGTATCTCCCGCGCTGGCCTTGCGCCGGTCTCCGGCGGCCCCCCTCAGGGGCTGTCAGAGTTATATCGCGACGCTCCAAACGCGTCATCACGCTCCGGCATCGCTGGTGTGACGGCCGATGCGATATCCGGCCAGGCGTTATCGCAGGCCGTACTCCGCCAGCAGCAGCCGTATCTCGTCGTGATGATCGCTCCACCCGTTCCAGACCGAGCGTGCCCAATCTGCAACCGCCAGGGCATGGGCGTCGCCGTCATCAACGCTGAGGACGTCGACCACGGTCACGATGCCGTGGGGAACGTCCGAGATGAGATCCGGATAGCCTCCGGGCCGGTGGGTCCATCTTCCGAGCAGGGCGGTGGTGCTGCCGGGGGCGAGGCCGAATTCGAGGGTGGCGCAGAGGCTCATCAGGTGCATGGCGACCGACTGGCGATTGCGGGGGTCCGGATTGGTCGCGTGCTGGCTCGCGTAGGAGTCGGTCCGGAGCTGGACTGTCCCCCGGTCCACGATCCAGTCACGGCTGCGGGCGAGCAGCACGCCATAGGCGTTCCAACATCCGGGCGCCGACGACATATAGGCGTGGGTGGGGCCGGCGATGTCGGCCACCTCGGCGCCGCACCCGGCGCAGATGACAGTGCTCAGTCCGGCCAGAGGGCGAGGCCGAGGGTCAGGGGTGCTGTGTGCGACGCGCCGTTCGGGTCGATCCAGGTGAGGGACACGGTCTGACCGCTCGAGAACCCCTCCATCGCCTTGTGGAGGTCGTTTGGAGACGTGATGGTGATGTTGTTGATCTCCACGATCCGGTCGTTGGCGACCATGCCGAGGCCGGCCGCGGGGGTGCCGGGGAGAACCTCGGCGACGTAGGCACCGGGCAGCGTCTGGGTCGCTGTCGCCTGACCTACCTGGATGCCGAGCTCGGCGGCGTTGCCGAGGTGGATGTGCGGTCCGCTACCGGCGCGGATCTCGGCCACGATCTGCATCGCCTTGTTGATCGGGATCGCGAACCCGGTGGTGGCGGCCGATTCCTGGTTCGGGTTGCCCGACGTGGAGCCTGCCGTGGTCATGCCGATGACCTGACCCGCGGCGTTGATCTCCGGGCCGCCGGAGTCGCCCGGCTCGATGTTCGCCCGCACCTGCAGCATGCCGGTCAGGTTCTCGGTGCTGCCGCTCTCATCGCTCGCGGTGATCTGCTGGTCGAGCTGCGAGACGACGCCGGTCACGACGGCAGGCGTGCCGCCCTTGCCGAGCGCGTTGCCGATGACGGTGAGCGGATCACCGACATTGACCTTGTCCGAGTTGCCGATGGGGACGGTGGCCAGGCCCGAGGCGCCGACCAGTTGGACGAGGGCGACGTCGTCGGAGGCGTCATAGCCGATGACCTTGACTTTGTACGTAGTACCGGTTCCGTTGATCTGTGCCGTGATGCTCACGGTGTTGTCGATGACGTGATTGTTGGTGAGCACCAGTCCCGACGACGTGATGACCATCCCGGTCCCCGCCACCTGACCGGTGTGGGCGGCCGTCAGCGCGTTGATGTCAACAGTGGCAGCATCAACGGCGGCGATGGCGGCGCTCGACGCGGTGCCGCCGTTGCCCGTGGTGGCCCCGCCCGTGCCGTTGTCACCGGTGCTGTTGGGAGCCTCGCCGCTTTGCGAGCTTCCTGCCGGCAGGGAGGTGGTTGTCGGGTTGTGTGTGAGCGTGGCGCTCGTGATCGCCCAGGCGGTGCCACCACCGGCACCGACGCAGACGACCGCCAGGCCGGCGATCAGGGTGCGCTGCATGAACGTGGAGCGACGGCGAGCGGGTGCTGCCGGCGGCCAGACGGGCGGGCCCCAATCGGGGTCGGGCGCCCAGTGACCGTACGCTGCTCCGGTCGGGTCGACCGGAGGCGGCTGCGGCGGATCGAACGGGCGGTGTTCCTGCATGTCGCTGCTCATGATCCGGCTCCGAGGTTTTCAGTTTGGTGACACTCTGCAGCATGAGGCCGGTTGCTCAGCGTGGCCTGAGCCATGTCTGTGACATTGCTGAGACCTGGGAACCGCCGTCCGGGCAGGCTCCCACCTATTCTGAAATCTCCTTGACCTCCTGTGCCACGCGGGGGAGGGGCGCGAAGACGTAGTAGAGGCCCGTGAGCCCTGTGATCGCGAGCGCGATGGGTGCGTTGATGAACGCCACAGCGAAGACGATCACATACACGAGTTCACCGATCGACGTCCGGATACGCGCCTTCCGGCGCTGGTCTCGAGGCACCTGAACGTGGCTGCGCCCCTCACCCAGCGACCACTCGAAGATGGCGCCGAAGCTCAGTGCCATCCCCTCAAGGACGACGGCGTAGAGCGCCATCGCCACGTGCGAGTCCGCGCTGCCGCTGGTGAGATACGCGGCCACCGTCGCCGTCGCGAAGGGGATCAGCACCACGAAAAGCAGGAGCACGAGGTTGAGGAATAACAGGGTCCGATCCACGTAGACGATGAGGTTGAACCGCGCGTGGTGGTTGACCCAGATGATGCCGATGAGGAAGAAGCTCACGGCATATGCAGCGAACTCCGGCCAGCGGTCCCCGATGAGCGTCAGCAGCGAGCCGTGGCCTGGTCCAGGGACGGAGATATCGAGCGCGAGGAGCGTGATCGCGACGGCGATGACCCCATCGCTGAACGCTTCGAGCCGGTTCTTGCTCATGCCGGTCCGCCAGCCGCTCGTTCCATCTGCGCGGTTGAGCGTACATGCAGACGGGCGCGGGAGCTTTCAGCCGGGAGGTGTTCGCACGAGGCTACCCCGGGGTACCATCTGACGGCCCCGCCCTTTCCTGCAGGGGCCGTCCTTGAACTCGTCGTTCCACTCAACGTCTCAACAGAGGTTCGAGGTTTGCCTCGTTCGCGTGATCTCATGGGTCGGCGCCCGACGCGGCGCCGGCGCGCATCCCTGAAGACCGGACGCCAGCGGGCGGCGCGGGGGATGGTCATCGTGGCCGGTTTCGCCGTGTCGATCCTGGCCGGCGTGGTGCTGTACTTCCTCCCTGCCATCCAGGTTGCGCTGCGCGACACCGGGCAGGCGAACACCTCATTGGGTGGCGATCCGCAACTTCGCCCGGTGTCGGCCAGCGAAAGCCTCTCGTCGACTTCCCCGTTCACGCTGCTGCTGCTCGGCTCCGACAGCGATTCGAAGTTCAAGGGCGACTACCTCACGCAATCGATGATCCTGACGCGGGTCGATCCGGTCACCAAGCACGTGACGATGCTCTCGATCCCGCGCGATCTCTGGGTGCGCCTCTGCAACGGCCGCAACGGCAAGATCGACCAGGCCTTCCTGCACGGCGGCGCGCAGTGCGCGATTCAAACCGTCGAGCACGACCTCAACGTCCACATCGACTACTACGCGTGGATCGGATTGCAGGGCCTTGTGTCGGTCCTCAACCAGGTCGGCGGCGTGAACGTGATCGCCAACAACCCGGTGATGGACGACTACTACCCGGCGGACCTCTCGGGTGGGAATCCCTTTGATTATCAAAGGATTCTCGTTCTCCCGGGGGCGCAGCACATGGACGGTACGCTGGCGTTGGAGTACGTGCGCGCTCGCCACGACGATGCATATGGCGATTTCGCGCGATCGCAGCGCCAGCAGCAGATCCTCATCGCGTTGCGCGCGAAGACCAAGACTCTGACGCTCGCCGACATTCCGAGTCTCGCGAGCTCCCTGGGATCCAACTTCCAGACGAACATGAGCATCGGTCAGGTGAGCGGCCTCCTGCCGATCGCGGGCTCAGTCCCGCTCGCGTCGATCACGCAGGTGGTGCTGCTGCCGCCGTATACGAGCACCGAGGTTGTGAGCAACCAGGACGCACTCCGGCCGAACTGGGCGCTGATCCGTTCGGAAGTCGCCAAGTTCTTCCCGGCGAACTGACGTGAAGCGAGCACTCATCCTGATCGGGTTCATGGCGTTCAGCGGCTTCGCCGCGAATCGCTCGCTCGCCGCCTTCCAGACTCACGGCGGCTCGGTCAGTCTTGTCAGCGCGACAAGCCCGCAGGTCCGGCTGCCTGGGACGATCTTCGTCAGCCAGGGCGGCGCCATCTACGCGATCAGCGCGTCTGGCGCACGCCGCCTGCCGTTGCCCGCCGGCGGTGACTGGATCCAGCCGCGGGTGCTCCCCGACGGCAGCCTCCTCGTCGTGCGGCGGTTCGACGAGTACTCAGACCTGTATCGCGTCAGCACGGCGGGCAAAGTCCTCGCCCAGCTGAGCGACAACAACCAGGCGACGAGCAACAAAACACTCCAGCTCGATCACTGGATCCTCTGGCCGGCGATCGGCCCCGACGGCACGAGCGTGTATTTCGCCACCGACGCGCCGAAGCCTGCACCCAGCCAGAGCTATGAGGTCGACTTCTCACTCTGGTCGGCGCCGTTGAGCGGCGACATGACGATCGCGGACCAGGGCGTGACCGGCGGGACGCGGTGGTCCGTCCCGGACGCGTACACCGGTGGGGATGTCGAGCCGGTGCCGCTCCCGGACGGGAACGTCCTGTACTCCAGCTACGCAAACACGGGCAAGGGCACCGTCGTCTCCGTTCTCGGCGTCCAGACAGGGCCGCACAGCACGATGGTGTCGCTGACCACGCCGGCGCAGAATTGCGGTGCTCCGGCGGTTGCCGCAGGCGGCGCCACCGTCGCGATGGTGTGCGACCACGGCCAGACGGCGGATCTCGAGGTCGCGACGTTGAGCGGCACCACCCTCAGCGTTCCGCGGGTGCTCGTCGCCAACTGCCTCTGCAATTCGCCCTCGTGGTCCCCGAGTGGCGACAACCTGCTCTACATGAACGCGTCCAACCCGGACGGGAATTTCGGGCTCTGGTACATCGCCAACGCGGGCAATGCGCATCCGGGGGCTGCGAAGCGTGTCACCGACACGAGCGTCGATCTCGATGCCACGTCCGCCGCGGCCTGGATGGCGCGCTGAGCCGACGTCAGCTGGAGGGCCGTGTCAGGTCGTAGACGGTCACGCCATCGACTCGCGTGGAGCTGAAATGCTGTTCCACCCAGCCTGCGATCTGGGTCGACGCACGTGATCCACCACCGAATCCCCCGCTGCCGATGAAGTAGTGGATGCGGCCCTGCGCGACGTACCGCTCGAACTGCGCGAGCGTCGGCGTCGGGTCGGTGCCGTTGAAACCGCCGATTGCCATCACCGGGTCATCGGTGGCGAGCTGGTAGCCCGCGGCTGAGTTAGCGTCGATCGTGGCTGCAACCCATGCGTAGCGCGACGCGCTGGTCTTGAGCAGCTTCACGAGGTCCGATCCGGGAGCGCTTGCGTTGAGGAAGTTGCCGCCGGGGCCGCCACCGAAGCCACCTCCGCCGAAGCCGCGTCCGCCGAAGCCGCCGCCACCGAACCCCCCGCCGCCCCCGAAGCCTGCGCCACCGAAACCGCCGCCGCCCAAGCCGCCTCCGCCACCGAAGATGGGAATGCCTCCGGGCCCGCCCCCGAAGCCACCGCCGCGACCGAAGCCGCCGCGACCGAACCCCCCGCCGCCGAAACCACCAGAGCCGCCGGTGAGTGAGGCTGTCAGCGTCGGGCCGGCAGACGGGATGGCGCCGCTGTGCGGCGTGAGAGTGGTGTCGATGGTGTACGAGGCCGGTCCGGCAAAGGCCGCGGCGAGTGCCGCGACGATCACAGCAGCCGCCAAAGCTCCGCGCAACAGCGGCATCGCGACCAGAGCGATTGCGGCCATGATGGCCAGCGCCGCAACCACAGCGGCGAGCCCCGGGAGGAATGTCGCGCTGCGCCCGAGCAGAACGGCCGACCACACGCCCGTCGCGCCGACGGCACCGGCGAGGAGCAGGCGTGCCCACACCTGCTCACGGTGCTGCCAGAGCAGGACGCTGCCGATGCCGACAAGCGAACCGATCGCCGGCGCGAGTGCAACGGTGTAGTAGGGGTGGATGATGCCCGCGGCGAAGCTGAACACGAGCGCGGTCGCTGCGAGCGACCCGCCCCACAACAGGAGCGCGGCGCGCGTACGGTCCGTCCTCGCGGCCCGTGCGGTGACGATGAGGCCGCCGGCAAGCAGGATCACCGCCGCCGGCAGCAGCCAGGAGATCTGCCCGCCGAAGTTGACGTTGAACAGACGGTCCCAGCCGGTCGGTCCCCACATGGAGCCGGCTGTTCCGGCAGCGCCGACGCTGCCGGTCTCGTTGCCGGTCAGGCGCCCGAATCCGTTGTAGCCGAAGATCAGGTTGAGGATGCTGTTGTCCTGCGACCCGCCGATGTACGGGCGGTCGGCGGCGGGCGTGAGCTGGACGATGGCGACCCACCATCCCGACGCCGCGATCATCACCGCCGCGGAGATCACGAGTTGGGTGAGCCGCTTGCGCACCGACACCGGAGCGACGAGCAGATAGACGAGCCCGAACGCGGGAACCACCAGGAACGCCTGGAGCATCTTGGTGAGGAACGCAAACCCGACGAGCGTCGCAGCCAGCACGAGCCACTTGGTCTTGCCCGCTTCGATGGCTCGGACAACCGCATAGGTCGCGGCGGTCAGCAGCAGGACGAGCAGTGCGTCAGGGTTGTTGAAACGGAACATGAGCGCCGCGACCGGCGTCAGCGCCACCGTGGCCCCCGCGAGCAGCGCGGCAGCCGGTGGGAACCACCGCCGCACGGCGAGGTAAGTGAAGCCGACCGTTGCGACGCCTTCAAGCGCCTGCGGAGCGAGGATGCTCCAGGCGTTGACGCCGAAGATCCGCGCTGAGATGTCCATGACCCAGAGCGCGGCGGGTGACTTGTCGACGGTGATGAAGTTCGAGGCGTCGAACGATCCGAAGAAGAACGCCTTCCAGCTCGTCGATCCAGCCTGCGCCGCGGCGGAGTAGAAGGCATTCGCGAAGCCCGATGCGCTGAGGTCCCAGAGGTAGAGCAGCGCGGCGATCCCGAGGAGTGCGATCAGCGAGGGGCGGACCCATGCGGCGTCTGCCTCCCGGCCTCGAACGAGCTGCTTCGCCCACCGGAACGGCGTGGCATCAGCGCCGCGTCGGGCCGCGACATCAGGTGCGGGCCACGCCGGCGGCAACGGAGGGGGCGGCGGATCGCTGAAGAACGGTCGGGATGCCATCGGTCTCAGTCTGCCGCCGCCCGCTCACGGCGATCTGAGCGGACGCTCAGAATTCGCTGTGAGGCAGGGGCGGTGTGACGCTAGGGCAGGAGGTGGTCCGGACTGCCGCCGAAGCCCACTTCGACGCCGAAGGTGTCACCGGCGACCGCGGACGAGCTGACGTCGTAGACGAGATTCCAGTAGCAGCGCGGATCAGGCGGTCCGACAGAGCTGCACACGAAGCCGCCGAGCCCCGTGAACGACGCCGGGATCTGGATCTGCATCTGGACCCACTGGCCCTGATAGATCGCGCCACCGCCTCCACCAGCTGTCTGGAAGCATCCCGTGCAGGATCCACCGCCGCTCCCCGGCCACGTCCCCAGGGTCGTGACGGCGCCGCCGCCGCTCGGCGGGCTGGCGCCGGCCAGCGATGCTCCGAGATCGGTGACCGAGTTGGCGGTAGCCCAGGTCGTGCCGTCTGGCTGTTGCAGGCCGACATACGCCGGACCGCCTCCGACGTCACCGATGTCAAACAGATCGACGTTGATCGTCTGACCGGCATACGCTGTTGGATCGATCGCGAAGAGGGGGATCTTGAACTCGGGTGTGGACGCGCCGTTGACCGGGGTGAACACCACCATGTCGTCCATCGCGGACATGGAGCAGTTCGAGCAGTTCGCCGAGCCTGGGACGGTTCCCTGGACGGGGGCCGGGCTGCCGGCGTCGGTCACGAGTCGAACGGCGTAGCCCTTGTGCGCTTCCGAGTGCGCATTCGTGCCCGTGGACGGGTTCGCACACGGCCCTGAGGTCGCTGGGCACGCCGGCACGCCGTTCCACTCCAAGGTGTCGACCTCGAGGCGGAAGTACTCGGTGGCGCCGCTGTTGTTCACGATGTAGCCGTTCCCGCCAAGTGTGTCGGCAAACTGGTCCTTGAACATCTTCTGGTCGAAGGAGTTCGACGGCGCGTACTTGAGTGCCGAGACCCACTGGTGATAGGTAGCCGGGACGGAGTCCTGCGCGTTCGTCACGTTGGTCTGCGTCGAACTGCAGCCTCCCCCGTTCGAGCAGTAGTAGAACCAGCCGCTGCTCGTCGAGAGACCTGTTGCGTTGTACGGGTAGAAGACTTCCTGACTCACCTTGGTGTCGCCGCTTCGCGAGGAGAGCGTCGACACCTGGTAGAGCGTGTACTCCATCGCCGAGTAGGCGGTATTCGGAGCGCCGGTTCCGGCGAAGCTCGAGTCGTTCTCGTGGTAGCAGTAGACGGCGGTCTTGCTGCCGTCGCACGTGTCCGCCGCGAACGCGGGATTGAAGATCTGCGGGTCGGCGGACTGCCCGTTGGGGATCGTGATCAGATAGTTCGACCCGCCCGCGTAGTTGAGGGTGGCATCCGCAGGAGGCGCGGTACCGGCCTCCGTGCTGATCTGATGAAAGTCAGGAGCTGCGGCCGCGCTACAGGCATCACCGCTGCCGCCCGGGCCGCACCCGTTGCCTGACTGCGCTGCTGACGGCGTGAACGGATCACCTTCGGAGCGCGGGTTGCCCCAGCCCTCCTGGCGCTCGAAGTAGTAGTTGTTGCCGCCGCTGCCGAGGCCTGAGGCCGGGCTCGCGCAGTAGTTCGGCAGACCCGTGCAGCTCGGATCCGAGAGCGCAGCTCCCTGCTGACCGCCAGGCTGGCCGAGCGAGATCGGCGGAAGGTACTGGGCAGTCTCGGAGCGCACGACGGTATGCGAGCCGAAGCCGACGATGCGCAGGAAGATCGTCCCGACCGTTGCCGAGATGGTGACCTTCAACTCGTTGGTCGTGGGCTCCGACGTCACCACGCACGGCGACGGATTGCCGACGCACGCATTGGCCGCGCCGGCGTTGGGGAAGCCGTCACGTGCCGCCTCGACGAGCGCGGCGTTCGTCGCGTCGGGAATGTCGCCGGGGAGATATGCGACTCCGGCAAGGGCTGCCGCTGCGGCGGCGCGCTCGATCCTGTTGCTCGAGAGGTAACTGGTGCCCGCGTCGACGGCCAGGCCGGCCAC
>Ga0307372_10009555_pt1 | contig 13337 bp, 11 predicted proteins | sample OX1MG_FD_202533 | JGI IMG/M metagenome (GOLD analysis project Ga0307372, IMG submission 202533) | Soil microbial communities from Risofladan, Vaasa, Finland - OX-1 | ecosystem: Environmental > Terrestrial > Soil > Coastal area > Acid sulfate soil | place: Finland: Risofladan, Vaasa | collected...
TCTTTTGCCGTGTCCAGCCTGCGCGGGAGCCCGGAGGGCTCCCCTACAAAACCATTCCGCAGGCCTTTACACTGAAATTTCAAATCTGCAATCTCCCTGACCCTGCGCAGCTGCTGGCTGGCGCCTCAGCCGGCGGACAGGACCACAACCGTGGCCTTGGCATGGCGTGGGACGGTGAATTTCAGCGCATCGTTGTCCTGCTCCGCTTTCAGATCCCACGTTTCATCGAGGTCAATGGCAGTGGCCCGGATGTGCTTCATGTTTGAAGCGTCGGGAAGGCGGCAGAGCACTTCCAGGTTCTCCGTATAACCCTGCACTTGCCGTAACTGCCGCCACGCCGAGACAATAGTAATCATCACCCGGCCGTCTCGCAGGCGGAAGATATTGCCGTCAGTGTACTTTGGCAGCTCGAGCGCGCGCGGATAGAAAATCCACTTCTTGCCGCGCAGGAGATCAATGTACGGATGGTATTTTTTGGCGAGCGCCTCACGCGCCTGTGCCTCAGCCATCTCTTCCGGCTTATCGTCCGGCATCGGGCCGGCATATAAATAGAACATTCCGTAACGGAGGCACTGCAGAAAGCCCATTTCCGGGTCGTGTTCTTTCGACCGGCTGATGATCATCACGTGGCGGTCCAATCCCAAAAAGCTCTGTGCTGCGATCCAGGGGGGATTCTCCTCCTCGGGCGCTGACTCGTACGCCATCACTCCATCCACCCCTTCGCAACTCACTACTGTTGTCGGCTTGTTGACCGTGATCAGCATTCCTTTGCTGCGCAGCAGCGGACGGATATGTTCCCGCATGAGCCGCTGGTACATGAATTCGGGATAGTAGGCCGGCTTGTTATTGACCATGGTGATCCCGTCGTCGTGCGTGAAATCAAACATATAACTGCGCCCGAAAACATCCCAGAAAAAGCCGGCGGCATCCGGATACGCTTCCACCATGGCCCTGGCCTGCTGGATCATGTGCCGGCCGAAGGGGCTCGTGGGATCGGAATTCATCAGCAGGCAGGCCCGCGCATCGGGATACTCCTGAGCCCGGAAAGCTCCGATGGGCTTGCCGGATTCCGCGTGCGCAATGCTCGAGGAGAAATTCTTCTGCGCGTATTCATGCTCGGATTCCGTAACGTTGTAGTAGAGAAACGTTCCAACCCCGTTCTGGCGCGCCAGCTTGCAGTGAGCCTCGATTTTCGCCCGGCTCAGCGTGGTGCCAGGCGACGGATGCGAATGGCAGGCCCAGGTTTTGACGTCAGGACGCGGGATCATCAATCCGTACCAGGGGAAATGCCCGTGAAGCTCTTCCCAGCGTTCCCCGCTCGCCTGCATGACCGCGTAGTCTTTTTCCAGCTCTTCATGGGTCAGCGAATCCTTCAAGAACGGATGGCCGGACCCATACACCCCGTCCCATTTGTAGAAAGACGGATCGGCGTCAAAATACTCGCGGTATTTCGAATAAACCCAGCCCAGGGCCGGACGCCAGCAACCGCGATGCGAAGAAATCAGCAATCCTGTCTCAAGATTCCGGTTGGAGCGAATGCTCAGGTATTCATGGCTGACCTGAAAATAAGGCCGCTGGGCCAGCGGATATTGCCGCGAGTTCCAATGGAAATCGTTCTCAGCGCCGGTATTGCTGAGAAAGCGAATCCGAACTGACGGCACTTCAAAGGGAGCCGTAAAACTCAGGGCTCGATCCTTCTGCTGCGAATAGAAAACCATCAGGGGAATCGCCGTGCGCCATGACTCCTCGCCCACCGCGCCCATGGTCGATTGCCCGTACTGGATGGCAAACGGCCAATAGGGATCAACCGGAAAGGGCGCCTCGGCGATCGGCGCCCACGCTTCGTAGTCGCGCAGCGGTAGCGGGGCAAACTGGATGACCCGAACGTTGCGGTCCGCGCCCCGGGTCTTCTTAATCTTTACGTCCCAGCGAATGTGGTCGGCCAAGACGCGGAAAGTCTCCGTCACGACGAACTCCGCACCGGGGTAGGACTTGTCAAACGAAAGACTGGACCCCTGTGCGTCCGTCGCCTGCCGCTTGCCCGATACCATTCCGGGTTCGACAAGATCAGAGAAGGTCTTGTTACGCAGCTCGTCGATCAGAGTCAGCCCGCCGATCCGGGGACCCACTTTGTACCTTCTCGCCAGGGCCTTCGGCCAATTCGGCTCCGCCACGTCCTGGTGGCAGTAATCGTCGCCGCTCACTTTATCCACCAGGCGGACGACGGTGCCGGTGGACGTGTCCACCGTGATCTCCATGGAATCATTGCCGGCAGTCCAAAGATCGTTTCCCGCGCCTGCTGCCGTGCCGGCCGCAGCCTGAGTGGCGGCATCCGCAGCGGGAAGATTCACCGAAATGGCCAGCGCAGCGGCGAGCCCTGTCCTGCGAATGAAATCCCTGCGTGTGATGTCTTTCATGCCTGGGTTCCTCCGTGTAGGTGTTTTTGGCGGGTGGCGCCCCGATGAGTCGGGACGATCCCGCGAAGCGAGAGGCTTTTATGGAATGCATTTCCGGCAGCTCCGCGTTGTCGCCGTGTTCGGAACCAGCAGCGCGGTTCTGGAAACCCGCCACTCTAACCTCAATCAGCTTCGTCGAACGCAGACATCAAAAATCGATATCTGCGCCACACGCCTCACTGCTAACTTCTAGGGAGCCGCGCTGCGTCGAGTGCAGACCGAAGCAGGCTCGCGCTTGCAATGGCCGCTATGACAGAAAGAGCTAACGAAGCCTCCCTCGTCGGTTGAACGAATGCCTGTAGGCGCGTCGGCGCCACCCCGATTAGGAAATCCATAGCAAAGCGCACCGACCCCAGAGACAGCACAAATCGGTCGCGGAATCCGACCGCATCCACGGCAAGTCGCGTTAACACGATAATGCCCAAGGCGTACACGACGACGGACCCTAGAGGCTCTCGGTAAACAGGCAGGGGCGATCGTAACGTTTCGTAGGCAGCGAAGATCCATTGCGCAGACAGCAAGACATAAACAAGCGAAGTCTTCCAGCTGCTAGCGCCCGAGAGTCGGAGGCGTCGGTGGGTTTGAATTTCCATGTTCAGTAGTGGCCCGCCCCGTAAACCTCCTGGACGCATGCCTCGCGTATTTCCAACGCTATGATGAGGTTCGCTCCAACAGCTGTGGCCGGGTATAAAGCGGAGCCGCCCTTCAGAACTGCCCTTACCGCCGCGGCGTCCACCACAGCCAAGACACCGCCTGTGTCACTGCCGGACAGAAATGATAGAGCGCTGACTTCGCATCCAATGAAGTCCCAGTAGTTGTGGGTGGGGACAATCCCCGCATTCATGACGCTTGCGCCCTGGCCAGGAAAGTTCGGAGCGGGTAGCGAGGACCTCCGGGGTTGAGGTCCGCGGTTCTTCTGGCGATGATTGCTCACGGTGTTGTATTCTAGCGCCATGTCGCGGCTCCGGCGTCCGTTTCTTTCCGACCGTTATTTCTTCATCACCGTGCGTTTGCTCATGGGGCGCGACCGATTGCCTGACGTGGCTGGCGCAGACACTTGCCTTGTAGGGTCTGCGTTCTCGCGAAGCGAGAGGCATTTGCTTCTTTCATTCCACCCGGCCCTTTGCTGCCACTGCGGCGGCTCGGGACTGCCTTTTTCATCCTTCATCCTTCAGAATTCATAATTCTCTTTCCCCCATTCAGCTTCGCTGAACGCAGACATCAAAAATCGATATCTGCGCCAGCCCCGGGCCACGCAGAAGATATGCGCGACCCGGCCAGCGAAGGGAAATCGCAGAGACAGGAACCGCCTCTGCGCCAGCCGAGGCTTCAAAACACCCCTCACCCGCCGTCGTACCTCCGGCACCCTCTCCCCCCGGAGAGGGCATGGTGTTTATCCGAAGCGTATGCGCGACCCGCGTTCCGATCAATCGGGGCGCCACCCGCCGCAGGTCGCAGCACTTCGATCTTGCGTCAAGGCGGGCCGGCTGATGTGCCCTGGCGCTTTTTGCGGACCCGGAGCACGAGTTCGACAGAGTCGTTGGCGCCGGTCCTTTGGTCGGAAACGCTGATTTTGATTTTGTACCGGCCGGCTGCTTTGGCGGGCAGAAAGCCGGCCAGCAGGCCCGTGTTTTTGTCAATCGCCAGCCCCGGAGGCGCGCCGGTGACCGCGAAGGCCAATTCATCTCCACCCTGGAAGGAGTTGACCTCCCCGCTTTTTGACTCCCGGTAGACCAGGTGGCCGATGGAAGCGGAAACGCCGATCCTGGCGTGGTAGTCGGCGCCCGTGTCCGCCTCGGGCAGTTGGCGAGTGAGGACCAGAGGATGATTGAGATGGGCCATGTCCGAGGACTCGCTCTGGTGGCCTGCTTCATCCACAGCCGCAACACGGTAGTAAGGCCTCCACAGGGGCGTGGGAATTTTCCACGAGGTCACGGAGGTTTTCGTTTCCAGCAGCAGGTTCGCGGAAGCGTTCTTGATGCCGTCTTTCCCGGCGTTGTAACGGTAGGGCTCGGCGCTCGCGGTAAAACCCTGTTCCGTGCTGCCAAAGATCAGGTATCGAACGGGCGTGGCGCCGCCCTTCCCGCGTTCCCACCGCAGGGTGACCGTTCTGGCGGCCGGATCAAAATGGGCGGTGACATCCAGCGGGACGGCGGGAGCCCTGGCGGAAAACGAAAAGACCCTGGACCAGGGTCCCCACACGCCTTCCGAACTCCGCGCCCGCACGTGCCAGTAATAGGTTTCGCCAGGGTTCAGCAGCCCCCGGTAAGGAAGCTGGTAGGACGCTGTGCCGCGGTTGGCGGTGAGGCTGATGAGCTTGCGAAAGTTCGGTGAGAACTCCCAGCGCATATCCGGATGCCTGCTGAGTATGAATTCGTAGTCGGCGGGCTTCGGCCCTGTGGCCGGCGGTTGCCAGCGAAAGTGGATGCGGGTGCCTCCGCGGCGCCGCCGTCCGGCGGGTAGGCGGCCGCCGCAGGCCTGCCCGGGACCTCCGCGGAATCGCACTCCCGCCACGCCTGGGTGATCCTGACTTTGCTGCCCGGGCCGCTCTGGTCGCTGTAAAGGAAAGTATTTTCGCCCAGGTGCACGCCCGGCATGGACAATTGCGCCATCTGCAAGGTGGAGCGCAGGTAGAGGCTCCTGACCGAAACCTGGGGCGCTTTGGCCTGGCTGGTCAGCTGAAGACGCAGCAGGTAGGAATAGCGCGCGGGGGCCTGCTGCGGGAACAGGGGATTCAGGTCAATGTACTTGCGGCCGAAGTCGCTCCCGTAGCTAACCCCGGCCTGCTGCCAGGTCTTGCCGTGGTCGAAGCTCAATGAGGCTTTGAAGCCATCCTGCTGCGGATCGCCCGCGCTGAAATCAACTTCCAGACTCCCGCCCACCACCGGCCACGCGGTGTTCACCGGAACGATGATGGATCCGGAAGGGCCGGAGAGATAGAGGCCGGCGCCGAACGGGCCGCTTTTCCGCAGGTCCACGCCCTGCCTTTGCACGTACTGAAGATTGGAAGGATCTTCCAGATTCAGGGCGTAGCTGAGTTCGCCGTTCTTCACGCGGGCGATCAGCCGCCAGCGGTCCACCCAGCCTTCAGTGCCCGCGCCGCAACAACTGAAGGGTGTCTGGCGGAAGCGGTTGCCCGTCGATTTCCACTGCCAGGTGAGCGCCTCGCCGGGCCGCAGGGTGAAATCCATGTTGTGCTTCGTCAGGCCAGGCTGTTCGCCGCTGCGCTTGCCTTCGTAAGAGTAAAGGCTTGCGCCGGACTCATCCCTGAAGCGATCGTCGGCGCTGAGCGGGCCGTAGTTGTGCGTCCGCTTCATCAGATCGTGGTCAGCCACAACCTGCGCCTCTGAGGCAATGGTGTCGTTGTTCCGAAGCAGGCAGATGATATCTTCGTCGGGGTCGAGCAGATGCCAGCCGCCCTCGTAAAAAACCTCCGCCGTGCTGTGCCCCTGGGGATATCCGCGCCGAACCTTCAGCCCGGCGGCGCGCCAGAGGTCGCTGATGATTTTGCTCTCGTCGTAGCAAAGCGAGTAGCCGTAAACGTTGAAGCGCTTGACGGCATCGCCCACGTCCGCGTCGTTGGGGGTGGCATGAAAGCGGCTCCGCAGATCGAATTCCCAGAGGCGGCGCGCTTTTTCGCGGTCGCTCATCCCGGGTGTGATAACCGAATCCACAATGGATTGCAAGGTGCGGGTGTCGGGCTGGTCCGCCCTGCGCAGCCAGGGATTCACCACCGGCACGTTGCCGATGTTCTCCAGGCGCACAGTGACGTTCGGTTCCCAGTACTGATTGAACGCCCAGTAGCCGACGGGATCGCGCGTGCTCTTGCCGTCAATGCGCCCTCCCATGCGGATGACGTAACTGCCATGGTGAGAGTTGACCACCACGGCGTGCTGGTGAAGGTTGTCGCCGCAGGCGCGCCGGAGATCCGCCGCCAGGGCGCAGCGAAACACCAGCATGGCAAAAATGAGATAAAAACCGGCTCTCTTCATTACCCCTCCCGCTTTCTTGCCTGGCCCCGACTACGCGGGAGCCCGGAGGGCTCAAAACATTTCCCTCCGGGCTTCTCCCGTATTCTGCAGGCTCTGCAATGCGCCGGAATCAGGATATCAAAGCGCCCTGACGCGGTAGAGGACGACCCCATGCGAGGGAACCATCGCACTGATGGCGCCGCCTGTTTTCTCCTTTTTGCCTGTCCACAGGTTCTGCGCGGAATAGCCGTGCGCATTCCCGGGGAGGCCCACCTCAGACGCTTTGATGGAGACTTTCTCGGCCGTGGCGCCGGTGTTGAACAAACCGACAATGGCGTCTCCGTTCGCTTCCATCTTGGCGAACACCTGTCGGCTGCCGGAATCGAGGACCCTTTTGGCGGCAATCGAATCCTGGTCAACGGCGATGATCGCGGTGTTTTTAAGGAGTTTCAGGTCCTGCGGGTCGAGGCGAGTGAGATCGACGCCGAGGATGAGAGGTGACGATCCCAGGGCCCACAGGCTCAACTGGGTCTGGCGCTCGGCGGGAGTCAGCCCGTTGTTCGAGCCATTACCCACCTCGATGGAGTCGTAGTCGTTGAAGCCCCCCGGACCCGCGTAAGGCTGCCAGTCGGCCACATAGTCGAAGCGGTTCTCAACATGTGCCCAGTCGGTCAGCGGGTAGCTGCCGCCGTGTTTCTCGCAGCGATAGCATTCGACGTCGGGGGCGAATTCCCACTGATCAGCGTACTTCTTCAATGTTGGGACGAGGGCCTTTGTGTAGCTGCCCTGCGTGACATCGAGGACCATCGGCCGGCCGCTTTGCCGTATGGCATTGGACCATGCCTCAACGTCAGGGGCGTTGCTGTTTGCAGTGCCGTCGAGTTTGACGTAATCGACGCCCCATTTCGCGAGCATATCCGCCCATGAATTGATATAGGCTTGCGCTCCGGGCTTATCAAAGTTAATCCTGACCATGCCGCGGCAGTTGTAGTTGTCCTCCTTTATCGATGGCTCCGCAATCTGGGCGGCCGTGTACGACGTGCCTTTGATGGGCGTGTTCCTGCTGACGGCCTGCTTTGAAATGCCCGGGGTAACGTAGATGCCGAACTTCATCCCCAGACTGTGGATGTAGTCAGCGAATGCCTGGATGCCGTTGGTATCTCCATGGGCCGGGAACCTCGATGAATCCGTCACCCAGCGGCCATAAGGCCCGACGTTGGGACCCTGAGGACCCGGACACTGGTACCAGAAGTCGTCAAGGTTCACGTATTGGTACCCGAGTTTCTGCAGGCCGGAATTCTTCAGCGCAAGCGCCTGGGCTTTGACGTTTGCCGCCGTGGGCTGCTTGCGGAGAAAGCTCCAACTGCTCCAGCCGAGAACGGGTGTGCGCTCGAGACCATTATTCTCCGCCCTGGTGTTCTGCGGGCCGCCCAGGCCTGCCAGCAACACCATCACCAGTGCGGCCGTCAAGGTACGTGTCAGTTTCATAGAAATTATTCCTTTCTTTAAAATCAAAATCGCCAGAGTTACAAAACAACTTCGAATGTTATAAGGCCGTTGCCTCCCTGGAGGATGAGTAAGCCGGCGTTGTGCGTAAGGCCAGGAACGCTCAACCGAAGGAGCGGCCGGGACATGACCATTATAGGATGTGATTTCCCTTCGCGCGCCCGGCAGATTAACATGCCGGACACGGAAACGGGGGAAGTGATGGAGATGCCGGGGGCCGCGAAAGCGGCCGGTGAGGTGTTTGTTGTAGCGCCGGGCTTCAGCCCGGCATTCGTCTCTTGCCTTCGTGCTGCGCCGTTCCGGAGCGCCACGACAGCGGAGCTTCCGCAGGATGGCTAGTCGGGCGTGGTAGTGGTGTCCGTCCAGACCCGCACGTTTTCTTTCGCGTTGTTGACGGTCACGTCCACGTCGCCCTCACGAACCAGGGCGCGAATGCCGGCGCCGACGTCGACCTGGTCGGAATTCCCGGCCAGCATCGCCCGAACCACAGGGATGGGAACCCTGGCCGCAATAGATTCGCCCAGATGCTCCCCGGCGGTTGGTTTTCCAACGATTTTAATCACCAAATCTCCGCGGGACTTCGCCACGCTCACTTGCTTATCATTCCGTTCATAGGTCACGAAAACGTTGTCGGGCGCCTTGCCAATGGCGTCCAGCATGGCGTGCAGATCCATGCCATTCACCGAAGCCTGCAAATTGAATTTGCCGTGGTGCTGCGGATCGGACGGGATCATGGGCAAAACCGCCGCCGCCATCTCGATGGGCAGGTTGAAGCTCACGTTCCCGCTCACCCCTTTCGCGGTCTGCACTCGCACGTGAATCCAGCGCTGGGCAGACGCCGCCATCAGCGCGGCGGCGCTCAAAAACAGAAGGGCCAAAGTTTGAAAGATTTTTCTCGTCACGAGACACCTCGCGATCATTCCCGTCGGGGTCGGGCAGTCACCGTTCCTTGGTATGGTTGGATGCCTCGCCATGACCGGGAGATGCACGTCTTCAGCCGGAATTAAGGGTTGGCAGCCGGCGATGGTCGTCTACTGTTTTTGTCCCAGGATGCCGGGGAACCAGTGCACGGCATTGGCGTGGTACAACTTTTCGAGGACCGGCTGCGGCAGATCGAGACCCTGGTATTTTTTGCCCATGTATTCCACCCAGCCGTCCGTTGCCAGGAAGCGCCAGTCGCGCGCGTAATAGTCTTCCCACTGCTTGATTTTGTCCTGGGGATTGGTGCCGGGCATAAAGTTGAGGTCCGTGCCGTAAATCAGGCGGTCCTGATACTTCGTGATGAAGGCGATGGCCTGGGCGCGCGGCAGCATCATGACGTAGGGCATGCGCGCCGCCATATCCACGGCAAAGTTGGGATGGCGGTCGAGGTCTTCGCCAAGTTCGGGAAAATTGGATTCCATGCTGCCCAGGTGAGCGCCCACCACTCGCAGATCCGGATTTTCCTCCACCACGTGGTCGCGCGCCTTGAGAATCGCTTCCTTGGAAGGAGCGTGAGGATTGCCGTACATGTACCATTGCGGGTTGTGCTTGAAGTACCCATAGTCGGGCGAAGCGGGATTGGGCGCCTTCCAGCATGAATCGGGGTCGGCAACGTGCGCGACCAGGGTTTTGTGATGGGCGGCGATGTCCTTGTAGATGGGCTCGAACATGGGATTATCCGGCATGATGTAATTTCCGTGCGCGTCCTTCAGCTCCATGCCGATGTTCTTCCAGATCTTCACGGCAATGGTGCCCTGGGCAAAACTCCGGTTGATTTGCCGGATGGCCGCCTGGGCAAATCCGGGCTTGCGGAAAAGATAGGGATCGAAGGTTGTGCAGAACACCGAGTGCCCATGGCTGGCCGCAACATATTGGAAGCCGTCGTGAATTTCGCGCGGCAGGTCCTTCAGGTAGGGGTCCGTATCGTCGTCGACCGCGATGTTGAGCGTATGAAGGTTGAGCTTTTCGATCATGGCGATGAAGTCTTGATTCGTCACAAAAATATGCGAGTGCGTATCAATCGGATCCAGCGATGTGAAAGCCTTGAGTTCCACCGGCGTAAACGGGCCCGCCACCGCCACGGCCGCCGCCGAAGGCGAAGGGGCGGCTTTCTTCGCTTCCTGCCGGCTGCAGGCTCCCGCCATTATTGCTACGAAAACTAAAACCAATAATTTCTTCATGACTGCATGTCCCTCCAGAGAGTGGCATCCGCGGCCGCCGTGCTTCGGGCCGCAGGCCTTGTAATGACGCCAAGAATCTTACCGCGTCTTGGGCAAGGCTGAACTGTCTTTTTTGCCGCCGCGCCGCCCGCCGGAGAATCAAAGCCCTCTACCTTGGGGAGAGGGTGCCGGAGGTACGACGGCGGGTGAGGGGTCTGTTGAAACAATTGAATGATTGAGCGAATTGCGATTGGGTGATTGAAAGAAAGGCTCTTCGTGGCGGGGGCTCCGCCCTCCCGTTTTTTGCCTGGCCCAAACTGCGCGGGAGCCCCGAGGCTGGCGCCCCGAAAGATCGGGGCGATCTCGCGTAGCGAGAGGCGCTCACCTGTGTTCACTCCACCCGGTCCATCGCTGTCATTGCGGTGGCTCGGGACTGCGTTTTTCATCCTTCATCCTTCATCCTTCAGAATTCATAATTCTCTTTTCCCCGCCATTCTAACCCCGCTCAGCTTCGCTGAACGTCCCGATCCATCGGGGCGCCAGCCGACCGTTGCTACCTGTTAACTAGTCGGTCTGGCCTGATATTTTTCAGGATATCAGCAGAAGTCTGAAGGGCAGTTGGGAGCCAGTGGGACCATCTGGGATCCAATATTGTACGCGGAGGAGGCAAGCGGGTATATACTCGTAGCCGCCGGAGGGCCAAAAAACTAATTCCGGCTAAGTGCAACTTGATGATCGACTTGCGAGCAACGGAGCGGCTTTGGATTGGTTAGGCATTATTTCAGTTATTGCGCTCGCGGTCGGAGGGATCTGCGCTCTCTGGATCGCGCTGGATATCATGGCCGGTCATCCGCAGCAGATGTGGATTATGAATTGGGTTTGGCCGATCACCGCGCTCTATGCGGGACCGCTGGCAGTTTGGGGGTATTACGCGGCCGGCCGGCTTTCGACCAAAGCCGCTGTGCGGGAAGCAAAAGAACGCGGCGAAGATCCCTCGGGAAAGAAGAAACCGTTCTGGCAGATGGTCGCACTGGGAGCAACTCACTGCGGCAGTGGCTGTACTCTGGCGGACATCATCGGGGAATGGGCGCTCTTCTTCTTTCCGCTCACTCTCTTTGGGATGAACATTTTCGGCTCCTGGGTGGTCGATTATTTTCTCGCGCTCAGTTTTGGAATTTTCTTTCAGTACTTCACGATTGCGCCCATGCGCGGGCTTTCCTTCGGGAAAGGCATGGTGGCGGCCGCGAAGGCAGATTTTCTTTCCCTCACTGCCTGGCAGGTGGGGATGTATGGGTGGATGGCGATCGCTACTTTTCTTGTCTTTGGCCACGAAATCCCGAAAACCGACCCGCAATTCTGGTTCATGATGCAGATCGCCATGCTGGCAGGATTTCTAACCGCCTACCCCGTGAATTGGTGGCTGCTCCGGGCCGGGATCAAAGAGAAAATGTAAGGTTGTAACTCTCGGAACGATCTCAACATGAAATGGTCTGGAAGAGCACACCTTCGCGAACTCCTGTTTCGCGCCAGCGTCCTACTAAAGGGGCTGGACGCGGTTTTGGAGATCGCGGGCGGCATCGCACTCTGGATGGTCGGCCCAGGACTGATTGTCAGGGTGGTTGGGTGGCTCACCCAGGACGAAATTGCCGAGGACCCTCGCGATCTCGTTGCGAATTATCTGCGTCATGCTGCGAGGCACTTTTCGCTCACCAGCCAGCATTTCGTGGCGGTATACCTGGTCGGCCATGGCATCGTCAAAATCCTCCTCGTCGTCGCGCTGCTTAAAGACAAGCTGTGGGCTTATCCGGTCGCCATAATCGTCTTCGGTGGATTCGTCGTGTATCAGGTTTACCGCTTCACTTTAACTGGTAGCGGCGCCCTGATCGCCCTCACCGTGATCGACTTGATTGTGATCTCGTTTATCTGGCTGGAATATCGAGCCGTGGGGTCGCGCCCGTGCAAGGTCCAACAAAACGAGGAGTGAACACTTCCTAACCTGCTTTATTCATGAACGGGCGGCGAAGTGCGAGTTTGAGGCGTTGGGTGCGGGTTGAGATTGGTCTCGCGGCTGGCGCAGATGCTCGCATTGTAGCGTGTGCGCCTCGCGTCCCGATCTATCGGGGCGATCTGGCGAAGCGAGAGGCTCTTGCTTTTCTTCATTCCACCCGGTCCATCGCGATGATTGACTCGTCCTCCAGAAAATAAAACCTCCAGCTTGACCACGGCCACCCAATGCAGAAACAGTGCGGTTGCGGTGTCGCGCCATTTTAACCCCACTCAGCTTCGCTGACCGTCCCGATCAATCGGGGCGCCACCCGCCGGGTTACGAATTACGAATTACAAAACGGCGTGCACGGTTTTTGAGGCCCGGAGGGCCGACAGACTTTAGCCCATGGCGTGAGCCGTGGGAAACGCAAAACGCCCATCAGCCCCGGACGGGGCGAAAGAACTAAAGCCTGCAAACCCCTTCAGCGGCTGAAGCCGCGCCGGTACCCAGCGGCTCGAATGACGCAACTGAAGTTGCGTCCCCCTGAAAGGCCGCACGCCCCTTGGGATCTCAGATTGGAGATAGAAGGTTTCAGAGGAAAAGCGAGGGGTGGGTGAGGACGGCGATTCAAAATTCCAAATTCAATGGCGGCGCCCAGGCGAGGCCTGAAGGCTGATGGCGGGAGGGCAGAGCTCTCCCCGACAAATAGCCGCGGACCTCGAAATTGCCGGAGCCATCGTGCCCGGCGTTTGTGAAAGGGCATGACTTCAGTCGTGCCGCGAGCGCGATCCCTTCCGCTCAAGCGGGCTTCAGCCCCTGAGCAGGGCCGGGGATTTCGATGAATAAGGCGCAGCGGCTAAAGCCGGTATTGGGTTGTGCCGTTTTACGGCACGAGTAAACTCGTGCCCTTTCGCAAAACACCCCTCACCCGCCCCGGCTCTGCGGGGCACCCTCTCCCCACGGTAGAGGGCTTTAATTCTTTTGGGCGCATTCCGGGACGGCACGGATGAATCCGTGCCCTTTCGCGTCGCGGATCGGAGGAATTGCCTTAATAGAGAAAGGGCCCCGATTTATCGGGGCCGTAACAAAGCCACAACGTCGCGGGCTTCAGCCCCTGAAGCTCGTGTCCGTGGACGCAAGAGCCGGCGGCTAAAGCCGCTCGATCAATGCGTCGCTTGTCGGCGCGGCTGAAGCCACGCCCCCCTGAATTCGAGGTTCGTGCCCTTTCGCGAAAATTCCGGCCGCGATCGATTCGGCATGTGGCGGCCGGAAGGCG
>Ga0307372_10009556_pt1 | contig 13337 bp, 17 predicted proteins | sample OX1MG_FD_202533 | JGI IMG/M metagenome (GOLD analysis project Ga0307372, IMG submission 202533) | Soil microbial communities from Risofladan, Vaasa, Finland - OX-1 | ecosystem: Environmental > Terrestrial > Soil > Coastal area > Acid sulfate soil | place: Finland: Risofladan, Vaasa | collected...
CTGCCCAGGTCTCGGTCGGGTTTCTCGGCTAGGCCCCTGACCACTCCGGCCGCCGTTTCTCGAGGAACGCCGAGATCCCGGCTGCCGCGTCACCCGACCTGAAGATGCGGTCGAACTCCTCCAGCTCCAGGGCCAGGCCGGCCCCCAGGGGCTGGTCGAGTCCCCCGCTCACCGCCCGCTTGATGGCGGCGACGGCCAGGGGCGCCTGCTCGGCCAGCCTTGCCGCCAGCTCCTGGGCGGCCATCCGCAGCTGGTCGGGCTCGACGACTCGATTGACCAGCCCGAGCTCGAGGGCTCGGGCGGCGTCGATCGACTCGCCGGTCAAGAGCAGCTCCAGGGCCCTTCCCCGGCCGACCAGCCGAGGCAGCCGCTGGGTCCCCCCCCAACCGGGAATGATCCCGAGCCGGATCTCCGGCTGGCCCAGCTGGGCCAGCGAGCTGGCCAGCCGGAGATCGCACGCCATGGCCAGCTCCAGCCCTCCGCCCAGAGCAAAGCCGTTGACCGCAGCCACCAGGGGGTACCGCAGCTGCTCCATCTCCAAGGTCAGCTGCTGGCCGGATTCGATGCTCGCCCGGGTCGCCTCGGCACCCCGGGTTTGGAACTCGCCGATGTCCGCCCCGGCCACGAAGAACCGCTCCCCCGCCCCGGTCAGCACGGCCGCCCCCAGCTGGCGGTCCTGGTCCACCTCGGCGAACGCCGCCCGCAGGCCGACCATCACCTCCTGGCTGAGGGCGTTGGCGGGCGGGTGGTCGATTGTGATCCAGGCCACCCGGCCATCTCGCTCCCAGCGCACCTGCTCGCTCATCGGGTCTCCTCCCCTTGCCCTAAACCTGCTCCCGCCGCCTTGTGTAGGCTAGCTCCGTGGCCGATCCCGAGGCGCCGCTGGAGGCCGCCGAGATCTCGGTGCCCCCGGCCGAGGAGCTGGTTGGGCTGGAGGAGGAGCAGCTCCAGGCGCTGGTCCAGCGGGTGGCGGCCACGGAGCGCCGGCTGCGCGACCAGATGGCGCCCTTCCAGCTCCAGCTCAATCGGCTGGCCAAGGACTCGGCCCTGGTCCAGACCGAGCTTCGCCGGCGCGAGCGCCAGCGCCACCTGGAGGCCCGCCGCGAAGTCCGGGAACAGGTCAAGGAGGGCGACGCGCCCTCGCTGGCCGAGCTGATCGAGGCGGAGTCGCCGCCCGCGTTTGGCGAGCCGTCCTTCTCGGAGCTGAGCTTCCTGCTCGGAACCGGCGGCGAGGTCGCCCTCGGCTACCCCGGCACCCGGACCCCCAGCCTGCAGATGACCGACGGCAGCGCGATCTCCACGGTGACCACCCTGGCCGAGGCCCGCACCCTCTACCGCCAGGGCTGGGAGATCGGGGTACCGGCCCGCCGTGGAGTGCGGGTGCACACCCCGGGCACCAGGCTGGAGCGGCTCCTCGACCCGGACAGCTGCTTCGTCCGCCCCGCCCCAGCCCAGGGCTCGAGTTGAGCCGGGTCATCGGCCTGACCGGGGGGATCGCCAGCGGCAAGTCCACCGTCGCCGAGAGGCTCAGTGAGAAGGGGGCCTGGATCGTCGACGCGGACCAGCTCGCCCGGGCGGTGGTGGCCGTCCAGAGCCCCGCCCTGGCCGAGATCGTCGAGAGCTTCGGAGCCGAGGTCATCGCCGGCGACGGCTCGCTCGACCGGCCCCAGCTGGGACGGCTGGTCTTCCAGGACGAGGCGGCGCGAGAGCGGCTCAACGCGATCGTCCACCCCCGGGTACTGGAGCTGAGCCGGGAGGAGATCCGCCGGGCCGAGGCCGCGGGTGCCGAGCTGGTCGTCTACGACGTCCCCCTCCTCTTTGAGACCTCGCGCGAGCAGGAGTTCGAGGGCACCCTGGTGGTCTGGGTCGACCCGCTCACCCAGCTGCTTCGCCTCCGCCACCGTTCCGGGCTGGACGAGGACGAGGCAAAGGCCCGGATCGAAGCCCAGCTGCCGCTGTCCCGGAAGCGGGAGCTGGCCACCTGGACGATCGACAACAGCGGCAGTCTGGAGGCGACCCGGGCCGCCGTCGACTCCCTCTGGGAGGCCGAGCTTCAGCCCCGCCGGTGACCGCCCCGCTCGGGCTGCGCTATGCTCGTCGAACAAGCGTGCCCAGTACCACTGATTTCTGGATCAAGGTGCCGAATCCATTCTGGGGCGTGGAGACGGTGGGGTTCAGCGTGCGCTGCCCGACCCGGCCGGAGGCGGCCACGCTGGCCGACATCCCCTTCTTCGTGGAGGGCGACGCCCAGTCAATGGCCTCCCTGGACGAGCCGCTCCGGCTCTTCGCCCAGCGCGAGCGCTATGTCGACTGTGCCAGCCTGGGCGAGGCCTACAGCTGGACCGATCCCATCAAGCTCACCGACGAGGTGATCGTGATGGCGTTCCGAGATCGCAGCCTCGCCTCCGGGGAGCCCGACCCCCAGCGAGCCCTGCTCAACCGGCTCTCCAACCAGCTCGTGCTCCTGGCCTTCCCCTTCCTGCGCGACTGCGTCCGGGTCGCCGGGCTGCGGCTCAGCTCCTTGATCTCGGTCAAGCTCGGGTCCGAGTCCTTTCCGGAGATCGATCTCTCCGTCCCCCTCGCCGACATCGTCGAGGGCAACGGCCGGCGGGCACTCCTGGCGCCCTGAGCGCCCGGGTCCTACCCCCTACGCCTCGCGGCTCTGGAAGCTGAGCAGCGCCGCCCCCAGCACCACCAGACTCCAGAGCGCGACCCAGGCCAGGTATCCCACCGTAGGCCCGGACGCCGCCGCGAACGAGCTGCCCAGGCCGCGCACCGCCTCAGTGGCGAAGGCGGGCGGCTCCATGGCGTAGACCGCGGCGTGCCAGAGGCCGTCGGTGGGCAGCAGGAAGTGGGTGATCACCCCGAGATTGCTGATCGCGGCGTTGTGGAAGACCTGGCCGAAGGCACCCGCCACCCCGCCCAGCCACATGGTCCCGAAGGCGATCACCGCGATCACCCCGGCGGTGATCGCCGAGATGCGGGTGCTCAGGGCCAGGGTGAAAGTGAGCAGGACCAGTCCCTCCACCAGCAGCGCGGCCTCGGCCGCCACCGGCTGGCGCGGCCAGAAGCCAGTGGTCCACCCCACCAGCCCGAACTCCAGGGTCACCGAGACCACCGTGTAGACGGAGATCGGCAGGGAGAGCCCCAGCCAGCGACCGAGCACCAGCTCCCGGCGCCGGAGGGGCCGGGCTAGAAGGCCCTGGGCCACCCCCGACTCCAGCTCCCCGGCCACCGCCGGTGCGGCCAGGAAGGCGCAGGTCAAGGCGAGCACGAAGCTGAACATGAACATGACCAGCAGCAGCAGCTGGGCGGCCGCGATGTGGACCTCGCCCGGGGTCAGCAGCTGGCCGCCGAGGTGCAGCCCCCGCACCCGGGAGAACCCCCAGCCGGTGACTCCGATCACGATCGCGGTCAAGGCCAGCAGGGCCAGCACCAGCTTGCGCCGGACCAGCTCCCGCCAGGTCAGGCTGGCGATCACCCAGGTCGCCATCAGGCGGCCTCGATCAGCTGCAGGAAGCGCTCTTCCAGGGTCTCCTGGCCGGGGTCGACCGCGTACACCCGGCCCCCGGCGGCCACGATGGCGGCGACCAGGTCGGGAACCCGGCCCACCTCGATACCGGTCACCCGGAGCCAACCCTCGTCCTCGAGGACCTCACCGAAGGAGCTGAGCGTGGCCCGAGCCGGCGCCGTCAGCCCGGTACAGCGGACCCGGACCTGGGGCCGGGAGAGGAGCTCGTCGAGCCGCCCCGCGGCTACCACCCGGCCCTGGTCCACCACGGCCACCCGGTCACAGACCAGTTCCACCTCGGAGAGCAGGTGAGAGTTAAGAAAAACCGCAACTCCCTGTTCCCGCAGGCCGCGGACGATCTCGCGGACGTCGTGTCTTCCCACCGGGTCCAGCGCCGAGGTGGGCTCGTCCAGCAGGACCAGCTGGGGCGACCCGAGCAGGGCCACCCCCAGCCCCAGCCGCTGCTGCATCCCCTTGGAGAAGCCGGCGACCCGGTCGTCGGCGCGGCCGGCCAGCCCCACCGTCGCCAGCGCTCCCGAGATCGCCTCCGCCCAGGTGGAGCGCTCCATCTGGGCGAGGCGGCAGTGGAGGGCGAGCACCTCGCGGGCGGTCAGCCAGCCCTGATACCGGAAGAGCTCAGGCAGATACCCCACCTGGCGGCGGGCGTCGAGGCTTCCCAGGGGCGCCCCCAACACCATCCCCTCTCCCGAGGTGGGTTGGGCGAGTCCCAGGAGCAGCTTCACCAAGGTGGTCTTGCCGGCCCCGTTGGGACCCAGGAACCCGAACACCTCTCCCCGAGGGACGGTCATGCTGAGCCCCGCGAGGGCCAGGGTTTGCTGGTACCGCTTGGTCAGCTGGCTGACGTAGATGGCGGGGCTGGGGGCGAGCCCGCCGGGTGGCGAACCTAGCGGCCCCTGGGCAGCGACCTCGGGCGCGGTGACGCTCTCATCCACGGGCCAGGCTCAGCACGGTGCCGGAGTCGAGCAGCCCGCCGACGGCTCGGACCATTCCCTGATCTTCCCAGACCACAGCCGAGAGGAGGGGACTGGCGGCGCCGAAGAGCACCGCCTTCTGACCGTTCACCAGGGCGGGCTGGGACTGGCCCAGGTCGGACAGGATCGGAATCGGCAGAGTATCGATCGGATTGCCCAGCTGGTGGATCGCCGACGCCAGCGAGGCGGGAAGGAAGGGCAGGCTGAGCAGGTAGTTCTCCAGCTGGGAGACGCTGACTCCGGTCGAGTCCAAGACTGGAGAACGCATCGCCATGAGGACCAGGGAGGGCGGATCGGAACTGCTGCTCGATGTCGGCAGCGACTTCGGGCAGGTGCTCCCCGCCGCGCAGACCGCCCGCCGTTGGCTGTGGCCGATCGCGAAGAGGTCGGAGATGGACGTCGGGAGCGCGCCACTGCCGACGCCGTAGACCACGATCACCCCCGGTCCGACCGACTCGCGCAGCTGGGCTCCGTCGAATCCCGCCGGGAGCGCGGGCAGGGCTACCCCCGCGGATAGAGCGGCGGCCTGCGTACGGGCGGCGCTGAAGGTGAAGGTAGAGCTCCAGCGGGGTACCAGCAGGTATTCCGGGGTTCCGGTCACGCCCGCCGGCAGTTTGCTGGGCAGTGACAGCGTCACTCCGGCGGCCGCGTCGGCGGCGGCGAGGCTGAACTCGGGAGTCAGCTTGAGCACGCCAGCACCGCTCAGGTGGCCAAAGTCCGAGAGGTGGGGCAGGGCCAGCAGCTCCGACCGGGTGACCGGCAGGGCCGCCACCTTGCTGGGCGCGAAGATCTGGGTCCACTGGACCCCGGCCACCGCCGTGACCGCCCCGGTGGCGATGGCCAGGGCCGCGATGGCCGCGACCACCCCGCCGGGACGACCCGGGTGGATGAGCCGGTGAGGAATCCGATCACTCAGGCGTCGGCGCGGGGCCGGCCGACCGCTGCGCAGCCGGCGCTGCACGGCCGCCAGCGCTGTCTGGGCATCCAACCCGTGGAGCGCCGGCTCATCGGGAAGCAGGCGACCGGCAGCTGCGGCTTCGTCTGAGAAGCGCAGGAGTCGAGCCGAGCAACGAGCGCAGGAGCTGACGTGAGCCTTGTCCCGGTCCGGGACCAGGAGCGGCTCGTCGACAATCCGCCGCAGCTGCCCGTCAGCCGGATGGAGAAATTTGATCACGTTCAACCTCCTTGCGCAGAGCCGCCTCGGCGCGCCTAAGGCGCACCCCCACCTGGCTCACCGGGATCGAGAGCGCGGCCGCCACCTCGGCGTAGGAGAGGCCGCTGTACCGCAAGACCAATAGCGCTGCCTGGGGACGCTTGAGGCGGCCCAGGGCCCCCCGCACCTCCTGCCGGGTTTCCCGGGCTAGGGCCGCCATCTCCGGGGATTCATCGCCTGAGTGCTCCTCGCCGACCCCAAGTTCGCGATTAGAGCGCCGGCGCTCACCGCGGATCCGGTTGAGAGCGAGGTGGGCCGCCGCCAGCCGGAGCCACCCGGGCGCCATCTGGTGGCCGTGGGGATACCGGAGGTGAAAGTCGAGGAACACCTCCTGGGCGACATCCTCGGCGGCGGAGCGGTCCAGGAGCACTCGGGCGGCCACCCGCGCCACGGCGGGGTACTCGGTCATGAAGAGCGCCTCGAACTCCCGTTCCGAGGCAGCCTCCGAGCCAGTGCCGACCGGTCCCCTTCCCACTCTCAGGGGCTGGCTCGGGGTGATGCTTCGGGCGGGGCTGTCCACATCAGGGTCAGCACCGGGCGGGCTCAGAATGTGACACCCGGGGTGGAAACACTCTTCAGGTGCGCGACCCGACCGGTCGCCCGAGTCGGTACGCGGCCTACTTCGAGGGGCTGGCCGATGGGGTCTGCACCACGACCTGAGGCGTGGGGCATCCGAAGGGAACCGGTTTGATCGAGATGGTCGGGGTCGCCGAGCTCGCCGGAGAGGCCTGGGCGTGGATCACCACGGGCGTCGTCCGGGGGCAGGGGGGAGCGACCGGGATCGGGGTCGGGGAGATGGCACGGACCACCAGGGTGACCAGCACCGCGAGCCCGCCCAGGAGCACAGTGGCGAGGAAGGTGACCGCCCCCCATTCCTTCCTCATGAATTCCCGATTCAAGTCAGCTCAGGCTCCCTCACGGCCGATTTTGCCCCGCCACCGTTGCCAGGATAGCCAGCCCATGCTGCGCGCCTGCTGCTGAAGCCGTAGCCCGAGGGACGGGCCTTGGGGGTGGCGATAACGCTCCAGGGGTTGGGTGGTGGAGCTCTCGATGGCGCGCCTGAGGTCGGCGGCGGTGTGCCCGGGGAACACGGTCACGGTGCGGGCTAGGTCGTGGCCGCCGAAGTGACTGTCGCTGGAGCCGAGGGCCGCCCCCAACCGATCCCGGTGCAGCTCGTAGAACTGATCCAGGCCCCGGATCCGGCTCCGCGTGGTCGGACAGGTGTGGCGGAGCTCGATGCCGTCCAGCGGGAGGTCGGCGATCAGCCGGCGCAGGCTGCCCGGGGTGATCGAGGCGAAGTAGGTGGGCATCCAGGGATGGGCGATGATCGCCAATCCCCCCTGGTGGTGAATGGCCGCGATGGTGTCGGCCACTGGCATCCCCATCCGCACCGGGCCTTCCAGGAAGAGGCCCAGCACATGCACGTTGGCCGGCGACGAGGTGGTCACCTCCTCACCCGCCACCACCTCGATCCCGAACTCGGCACCCGCCTCGACCGCCTCGGGGCAGCCGGAGAAGGTGTCGTGGTCGGTGATCGCAACCACGCTCAGCCCGGCGGCGGCGGCGGCGGCCACCAGCGCCCGCGGGCTGACCATGCCGTCACTGGCGGTGGTGTGGGCGTGAGGGTCGGCGACCGCATGGCCGGCGGCGATGGGAACGCTGGCGCCGGGGCGCCCCGAGAGGGAGGTCAGCGACCCAGACCCGGCCCGACCGCCGAGGTGGGGGCCGGCCGCTCGCCGTCGTCCGGGTGGTCGTTCTCATCCTCGCTGCCGGGCCGGTTGCGCATGTTGAGGATGCGCAGGAAATCCTGGGCCCGGGCCATCGCCTTCCAGCGCTCGGGGTAGAAGTCCTGGGCCACGATGCTGGAATCCGCCAGCCGCAACACCGACACACACCACTTGTTGAGGGTGTGCGAGACCTCTACCTCGAAGTCCCCCTCCTGGCTGCGGTAGCGCAGAAGGTCATCACCGCGCCGCGGGCGTTGCATTGCCATTGCACTACCTGAAGTCGAATAGGATTGAGGACGGTTTGCTCCGCACCGGTTGCCATCTGGCAGGGCAGTATAACGCGGTCCGGCGGAGAGTTTTGGTGAGCCCGGCGACGGCTCGGGACTGACCCCAGAGGGCCGCGCCGGAGCCCCGCGCGAGCTCTGACTATCAGCCTTCCCCGATCTCGAGCTCCTCAATCCGCCGGCGCAGCAGTGGGCCTAGATCGGGGTCCCGCCAGACGATCTCGGCGTTGGTGGCGAGCCAGCTCTCCAGGGTGCCCACATCGAGCAACCGGCCGGTGAACTCGAGCCCGACCACCGCTCCCTGAGGCGCGAGCTGACGGATGGCATCGGTGAGCTGGATCTCGCCTCCCGCGCCGGGTCCGGTCGTCTCCAGAGCGGCGATAACCTCAGGGGTGAGGACATATCGACCCATCAGAGCGAGTTCACTGGGGGCGTCCTCGGGGGCTGGCTTCTCGACCACGTCGAGCACTCGGTAGACGGGCCCCTCGCCCTCCACCGCGGCGACCCCGTAGCGGGAGATCTGCTCTTTGGGGCAGCGCCGAAGGGCCAGCACCGTGCAGCGCTCGCGTTGGAACACCTCGATCAGCTGGCCCAGCAGGGGCGGCGTTCCGGCGAAGAGGTCGTCGGGCAGCAGCACCCCGACCGCCGCCTCCCCCCGAACCAGGGGCGCGGCGCACCCGACCGCGTGGCCAAGCCCGAGCGGCTCGGGCTGCTCGACGAAGTCCAGCTCACAGAGCCGGGCGATCTCGCCCACCCGCCGGGCCAGCTCAGCTGAGCCGCGAGCGACCAGGGTCGCCTCCAGCTCCGGGTCGGGGCTGAAGTGGGCTCGGATCAACTCCTTCCCGGGGGCGGTCACGATCACCGCCCGGCTCACCCCGGAGGCGGCCGCCTCCTCGATCCCCCACTGGATCGAGGGCCGGTCGCCGACCGGGACCATCTCCTTGGGCAAAGCCTTGGTGGCGGGGAGAAAGCGAGTGCCCAGTCCTCCCGCCGGCACGACCACGGTTCGGAGTTCGCCCACGAACAGCGATTCTAGGTGCGGGGCGGCCTCGTCACGGCGCCCGCCCCTGGGCGCGCGCCGGCGCCGAGGGGCGGGTCCAGGCGCTTCGGCTAAGCGCGAGTCGCGTTGCCGGCCGGGGCCGGAGTCGGGGCGCTCGCCTCCGGGATTGGTTCTAATCCGGTGGCCCGGGCCACCTTGGCACCCAGGCCGGGATCCACCTTGGTCCAGTAATCGATCACCCGGGCGAGCATCTCCGGTTCCAACCCCTGCGACGCGTGTCCGGCGATGTTGCCGGCCAGCCGCTCCCGGGCGGCCTGGTCGAGCACCTGGCGGTAGAGCGCGCCCGGCTGGCCGAAGTCGTCGTCGTCCCGGTGCTTGGTGTAGGCCGCCCGGACGATCTCGCCACCCTCGGTGGACCAGCTGGTCTCCGCCGCCGCCGGGTCGGCTCTAGGGCCGCCATAGGAGTTGGGAGCGTAGACCGGGTCCGGCGGATTGGCGTAGCGCATCGCCCCGTCGCGGTTGTAGGAGTTGACCTCCGACTGGGGCCGGTTCACCGGCAGCTGCAGGTAGTTAGGCCCGATCCGGTGGCGGTGGGTGTCAGGGTAGGAGAAGAGCCGGCCCAGCAGCATCTTGTCCGGACTGGGCCCGATCCCCGGCACCAGGTTGGCCGGCTCGAAGGCGGCCTGCTCGATCTCGGCGAAGTAGTTCTCAGGATTGCGGTCGAGCACCATCCGGCCGACCCTCTGCAGGGGGTAGTCACGGTGCGGCCAGACCTTGGTCAGATCGAAGGGGTTGAAGCGGTAGTCGGCCGCCTCCGCCAGTGGCATCAGCTGCACGGAGAGGGTCCAGGCTGGGTGGTCGCCGCCGCGGATCGCCTGGTAGAGGTCGCGGAGGTGGCAGTCCGGATCCTCGGCAGCCATCGCCTGGCCCTCCTGGGCGGTGTAGAACTCGATCCCCTGGTCGGTGTGGAAGTGGTACTTGACCCAGTGCTTCTGACCCGCCTGGTTCTCCCACAAGAAGGTGTGGCTGGAGTAGCCGTTCATGTGCCGCCAGGTCTTGGGGATGCCCCGGTCGGACATCAGGATGGTCACCTGGTGGGCCGACTCCGGGGAGAGGGTCCAGAAGTCCCACTGCATGTTGTTGTCGCGGGTGTGGCTGTCCGCGCGGCGCTTCTGGGAGTGAATGAAGTCCTGGAATTTTTGGGGATCTCGGATGAAGAAGACGGGCGTGTTGTTGCCCACCAGGTCGTAGTTGCCCTGCTCGGTGTAGAACTTCAGAGCGAAGCCCCGCGGGTCCCGGTTGGTGTCCGCGCTGCCCAGCTCCCCGGCCACGGTGGAGAAGCGGGCCAGCACCGGAGTGCGCTTGCCGGGACGCAGGAAGTCGGCCTTGCAGTAGCCGGTCAGGTCGTCGGTGACCTCGAAGAAGCCGTGCGCGCCGCCACCTTTGGCGTGGACCACGCGCTCGGGCACTCGCTCCCGATTGAATTGGGCCATCTTCTGGATCAGGTAGTGGTCCTGGAGCAGAATCGGGCCGTCCGGACCTACGGTCAGGGAGTGCTCATCGCTGGCGGCGGGGATGCCGGCGTCGGTCGTGGTCACCTTGGGATCGTCGCTCATCACTGACCTCCTACTTCTCGTCCTGTCCGGGCCACCGTGATCGCCTCGGTCGGCTCCGCCCGGCAGCTCGGACAGACGCCCCAATAGGTCACCTCGGCCTCGTCGACGAGATAACCAGAATCGCTGATCGGCACCAGGCAGGGAGCGTGCCCCACCGAGCAGTCCACGTCGGCCACCCTGCCGCAGCGCCGGCAGACTAGGTGATGGTGGTTGTCGGCCACCCGGAGCTCGAACAGCGCCGGGCTGCCGGCAGGCTCGATGCGGCGGATGAGTCCGGCCTGGCCTAGGACCCCGAGGGAGTCGTAGACCGCCTGCAGTGAGATCGATCCGAGCCGCCTCCGGGCGCCGTGGACGAGCTGGTCGGCACTGCCGTGACCGATCTCCTGGAGGAGCTCCAAGAGAGCAACCCGAAGGCCGGTTACCCGCTGCCCGGAATCGCGGATTCGGGCCTGGGGACCCAGTTCAAGCTCGATCGTCACCGACCGATTCTAGCAGCAAGACTGGAGCGACTCAGTTCTTTGGCAGATGCCACTGTGACCCCGATCGACGCTCAGCCGAGCTCCTCGGGAAGGCGCTCCCGGAGCGCCAGCGCCGCCAGCACCACGGCCCCAGCCAAAACCGCGCCCAGACCCACCCAGACCGGAGCCGGGACCATCCGCGCGGCCCGCCAGACCTCTCCCCAGGGGTCGTCCATCGCGTCCCCGAAGCTGACGCTGGCGGCCCCCGGTCGCGCCTCAGCCAGGGCTCGCTCGTAGAGCCGGGAGCGGGTCACCGGGTGGAGCGGGGTGGGGGCCAGGGCGTCAACCAACAGGACCGCGGTGCGCGCGATCGCCCGGGCGGTGGGATCGCCGGTTGGGGCTGGCCCGTTCCCCTCCAGCCAGCCGGCGATCTCGCCGGCAAGCCGTTTGTCCTCTCTGCTGGTCACTGGCTCACTCCTCTCCTTCAGTCGGTTCGCCGCCGCCCATGGCGAGATAGGGGGGCGCTTGAAATTCGGGGCCGAGCCGGCGCTCCAAAGAGCGCAGGCCGCGGAAGACGAGCAGCTTGACGGCGCCCTCACTCTTGCGCATCACCCGGCCCACCTCCGCGTTGCGCAGGCCGGTCCCGAAGCGCAGGGTGATCGCCTGGCGCTGGTCGGGCGAGAGCTGGCGGACGGCGGCCTGGATCCGCTGCACCTGCTCAGAGCGAATCGCCGCGTCCTCCGGGCCCTCGCCGGGGTCGACCATGTTGTCAGGCAAGGTGATCCAGCCCGGGCGGCGGTGCTCGCGCATGACCAAGTTGGCGGCGACCCGGTAGAGCCAGGCCGAGTAGGGCACCCCGCGCCATTCGAAGCGCCCGATCTCGGCGTAGGCGCGCATGAAGGTGGTCGCGGTGACGTCCTGGGCTCGCTCCCAGCTGCCGGTCTGGTGGTAGGCGAAGGCGTGGATCTGATCGACGTAGCGGTCGTAAAGCTTGGCGAAATCGGCGGGATTGAGCTTGGCCGCCTCGACCAGTCGACGCTCCTCCTCGAGCTGCTCGCTGGGCCGGGAGCTGGGCCGGCGCAGACGGGCGAAGCGACGCGCCCTGACCTCCTCGGGCCGGGCAGGCGACTCGTCATCCGCCGGCGACAGCTTGGGCGCCCGGGCCACCCCTACCCCGTCCCCAAAGTTGAGGGCGCCGGCTGGGGCTCGATGCCCAGCTCCTGGCCGGCCTCGGCGAAGGCGAGCAGGGCGCGGTCGAGCTGGTCTTTGCTGTGGGCGGCGGTGACGATGGTGCGGACCCGGCCCCGGTCCTCGGCGACGGTTGGAAACCCGATCGCGGTGACGAAGATCCCCCGCCGCCGAAGCTCCCCGGCGAGGCGGACGGCGCGCTCCGCCGAGCCCACGATCACCGGGGTGATCGGGGTCTCGCTGGCGCCGCAGTCGAAGCCCAGGCTGACCAGCCCCGCCTTGAAGTGGCGGGCGTTGTCCCAGAGCCGGACCTGGAGCTCGGGCTCCTCTTGCATCACCTCCAGGGCGGCCAGGCAGGCCGCCACCACCCCGGGCGGGTGAGAGGTCGAAAAGAGGAACGGGCGCCCCTTGTGGATCAGGATGTCGCGCAGCTCCTGGGAGCCGGCCACATAGCCGCCCAGGACTCCGACCGCCTTGCTCAGCGTGCCCACCTGGACCTGGACCCTGCCCTCGAGCTGGAAGTGGTCGACCGAGCCCCGGCCGTGCCGTCCCAGCACGCCCGAGCCGTGGGCGTCGTCGACCATCACCGCCGCCCCGCCAGCCTCCGCCAGGGCCACGATCTCAGGCAGGGGGGCGATGTCGCCGTCCATGCTGAAGACCCCGTCGCTGACCACCAGGATCCGGCGGGCCCCGTTCTGGCGGGCCTCGGCGAGCCGCGCCTCCAGCCCCTCCATGTCGCGGTGGGGGAAGAGGTAGCGCCGGGCCTTGGTGAGCCGGATCCCGTCGATGATGCTGGCGTGGTTGAGCTCGTCGCTGACCACGGCGTCGGCATCGTCCAGCACCGCTCCCAGAACCGCCTGGTTGGCCGCGAACCCGCTCGGCAGAGTGAGCGCCGCCGGCGTCCCCTTGAACTCGGCCAGCTTGCGCTCCAACTCCTCGTGCAGCTGCTGGGTCCCGGCGATGGTGCGCACCGCCCCGGATCCGGCGCCCCACTTTTTGGTGGCGGAGACCGCCGCCTCGATCAGCCGGGGGTGGGTGTTCAGGCCCAGGTAGTTGTTGGAGCAGAGGTTGATGTAGCGCTTGCCGTCGATCTCGACCTCGGAATCCTGGGGACTCTGGAGGACGGTGAGCGGCTGCCAGCGACCCTGGCGGCGCAGCTCGGCCAGTTCGACGCCCAGCCCGGTCTCGAACTCACTCATCGCCAATCACCCTCCGGAGGATAGAGCACCACCTTGCCCACCTCTCCCGAACCCGCCAGGTCGGCGGCGTGCTCGAAATCGGAGAGGGCAACTCGGTGGGTGAGGATGGGGCCGACGTCGACCCGGCCTGAGCGGAGCAGCCTGCTGGT
>Ga0307372_10009557_pt1 | contig 13336 bp, 11 predicted proteins | sample OX1MG_FD_202533 | JGI IMG/M metagenome (GOLD analysis project Ga0307372, IMG submission 202533) | Soil microbial communities from Risofladan, Vaasa, Finland - OX-1 | ecosystem: Environmental > Terrestrial > Soil > Coastal area > Acid sulfate soil | place: Finland: Risofladan, Vaasa | collected...
GGACGTGAAGGCCGACATGGAGCGCCCCCAACCGATGGACCGGCTGATCTGTGGCGACGTGGGCTTCGGCAAGACGGAGGTGGCCATCCGGGCGGTGTTCAAGGCGGTGCAGGACGGGTACCAGGCCGCGGTCCTCGTGCCCACGACCCTGCTGGCCAGCCAGCACGCCCAGACCTTCGCCGACCGCTACGCGCCGTTCCCCCTCAAGGTCGAGCTGCTCAGCCGGTTCCTTACCAACGCCCAGGCCAAGGCGGTGCTGGCCGGCCTGGCCGACGGCTCGGTGGACGTGGTGATCGGGACCCACCGCCTGTTGGGCGGGGACGTCGCCTTCAAGAAGCTCGGGCTGCTGGTCGTGGACGAGGAGCAGCGCTTCGGGGTGAGCCACAAGGAGTCGATCAAGGCGTTGACCGACGGGGTCGACGTCCTCACCCTCACCGCCAGCCCCATTCCCCGTACCCTCGAGATGGCCCTGACCGGTATCCGCGACCTCTCGATGGTCAACACCCCTCCGGCGGCCCGGCGGCCGATCCTCACCCACGTCGGGGAGTTCGAGGAGGCGGCGGCGTCGGAGGCGATCCGCCGCGAGCTGCTCCGGGAGGGCCAGGTGTTCTACGTGCACAACCGGGTCCAGGACATCGAGGCGGTGGCCGAACGGGTCCACCGCATGGCCCCCGAGGCTCGGGTGGCCGTCGCCCACGGGCAGATGGACGAGGGGACGCTCGAGCGGGTGGTGCTCGACTTCTGGGACGGCGGCTACGACGTGCTGGTGTGCACCACCATCATCGAGTCGGGCATCGACATGCCCACCGTCAACACCTTGGTGGTCGACCGGGCCGACCTCTTGGGACTGGGCCAGCTCCACCAGCTCCGCGGCCGGGTGGGTCGGGCCGGGCAGCGGGCGTACGCCTATCTGTTCCACCCCGTCGACCGGGTGCTGTCCGAGCAGGCCTACGAGCGCCTGCGGACCATCGGGGACCACACCGAGCTCGGTTCCGGATTCAAGATCGCCCTACGCGACCTGCAGATCCGGGGGGCGGGCAACCTGCTCGGCCGCGACCAGACGGGCCACATCGCGGCCATCGGCTACGACCTGTACGTCCAGATGGTCTCCGAGGCGGTCGCCGAGATGAAGGGCGAGCCGCGCCCGCAGCCGGTCGAGCTGTCCCTCGACCTGCCCGATGCCGCCCACCTTCCCGCCGGTTATGTGGAGGCCGAGGACGTCCGCCTCGAGGCCTACCGCCGGCTCGCCGCCGTGCGCAGCGTCGAGGAGATCGCCGACCTCCGGACCGAATGGGAGGACCGGTTCGGGCCTCTGCCCGCTCCGGCCGTCGCGCTGTTGGACGTGGCCCGGCTGCGGGTCGAATGCCTGCGCCTCGGGATCACCGACGTGGTCGTGAGCGTGCCCCGGCGGGGGACGGCCGCCATGGGCGGGCCCCCGGCCCGGGCCGCGGTCAAGGTGTCGCCCCTCACCCTGCCGGCCTCGGCCGAGGTCCGTCTGCGCCGGCTGGCCCCGGGCGCCACCTACCAGGCCGACCTGCACCGGTTGCTGCTGTCGGTGGCCTCGCCGGCCGGGGGGAGCGACTACGCCCGGGCCCTGGTGGACCTGCTGGCAGAACTGGTGCCCTCGACCGCCGCGTAGAGGCAGGTCGGGACCCAGCCGGTAGCATCGCCGCCGATGAAGCGCCATCTCTCCGGGGCCGCCGCCACTGTCGTGCTCGTCGTCGCCCTGGTGGGCACCGCCTGTGAAGTCACCCCGCCGGCGGCCTCGGCCAACGGGACCGCCATCACCACCAGCACCCTGAACACCCAGCTCCACACCCTGCAGGCGACGGTGGCCGGCAATTGCCTGCTCGAGCTGGAGAACGCCCAGATCACCCCCCTCTCGGCGGTGGGAGCCGGCGGCCCCGGCACCTTCGCCATGCCCTTCGCCGTCAGCGTGCTCGACAACCAGGTGGGCGACCTCCTGGCCGAGCAGTACGCCGCATCGAAGGGCATCTCCCTTTCGTCGTCCGACCTGGCCGCGGCCAAGTCGGACTTCGAGTCGACGTTGGACGGCGAGATCGCTGCCGCCGTCCAGCAGGCGTCCTCGTCGGGCACGGCGTCCTACTGTCAGGACCCGACCGGGGCGAACCTCACCGGCGTCGCCCTCCTGTCCGGGCTGCCCGAGCCGGTGCGGGCAGGACAGATCCGCAACGAGGCCGTCGACGAGAAGCTCCTGGCCCGGGGGGCGGACCTGTCCGACGCCGCAGTGGCGGCCTACTACGCCGCCAATCAGCCGCTGTTCACCGCCGTTTGCGTGAGCGTGATCGCCACCGACACCCAGGCCCACGCCGCGCAGCTCATCGCCCAGTTGAATGCCGGAGCCGCCTTCGCCGACGTGGCCAGAGCCAGCTCGCTCGACCAACAGACCGCGGCCAACGGCGGATCGCTCGGCTGCAACTACACCGAGGCACGGGTGGATCAGGCGCTGCAGCAGCAGTCGATCGCCGTGGGCCGCCCCGTCGGCCCCGTGCAGGACACCTCCACCGGTCAGTGGATCATCTACGAGGTGACCAACCGGACGGTCGAGCCGCTGTCGGCCGCCGCCTCCGTGGCGCGGCGCGAGTTGCTCCAGGCCACCCCCAACGTGACCCGGGTCAGCAAGGAGATCGTCGGGTTCGCCCGCCACTCGGACGTGTGGATCGACCCCATGTACGGAACCTGGAAGGCTCTGACCATCGTGGCCCCCATCGCCCCCCCGGAGCAGTACCTGCTGGCCGGCGCTTCGGCTGACCCGACCGCACCGACCGCACCGACCGCACCGACCGCACCGACCGCACCGACCGGCCCGGGCGCCTCGACCGGCTCGCCGGGGACCGCCGTCCCGGGGGGCAACTGATCCGCACGGCGCCCACCGCCGGCACGCGGCGCGGTGAGCGGAGCGCTCCGCACATCGACGTGGTCGGCCTGGGCCCCGCCGGGCCCGAGCTCATCACCTCGGGGGCCCTGGCCACGATGGCCGGGGCGGCAGCCGTCTTCTTCCGCACCTCGAGGCATCCGGCGGCGGACCGGTTCCCCGAGGCCGACTCGTTCGACCGCCACTACGAGCGGAGCCGGACCTTCGACCAGGTCTACCGGGCCATCGTGTCCGATCTGGTCGCTGCCGCCGTCGAGGTCGGTTCCGTCGCCTACGCGGTGCCGGGCTCGCCCACGGTCGGCGAGCGCACCGTCGCCCTCCTGCGGGAGCATCCTGGCGTGACCGGCGGTCAGGTGACCCTGGCCGTGCACCCGGCGGTCTCCTTCCTCGACCTCGTATTCGACCGGCTCGGTGTCGACCCGATGGCCGCCGGCGTCAGGATCGTGGACGGCGGCTCGTTCGCCACCGATGCGGCCGGCGAGCGCGGGCCGCTGATCGTGGCCCAGTGCTGGAGTACGGCGGTGCTGTCGGAGATCAAGCTGTCGCTGGACCCGCCGCCGGAGGGGACCGTGACCCTCCTCCACCATCTGGGGCTGGATGACGAGGAGGTGAGGGAGGTGGAGTGGCAAGAGCTCGATCGTGACCTCACCCCCGACCACCTGACCTCCCTGTGGATCCCCCACCTCGGCGACCCGGTGGGAGCCGAGCTGATCCGGCTCGACGAGCTGGTCCACACCTTGCGCCGGCGCTGCCCGTGGGACCGCCGCCAGACCCACGGCTCCCTGGCCCGCCACCTCCTCGAGGAGTCCTACGAGGCGCTCGAGGCCATCGACGCCCTCTCCGCCATCGACGCCCTCTCCGCCATCGACGCCGGAGCCGGGGCTGCCGGCGAGCGGACCGGTGACGGCCGGGAAGCCCTCGTCCACCAGCAGGGCGGCGCCGAGGAGCAGGCGGTGGACCATCTCGAAGAGGAGCTCGGCGACCTGCTCTTCCAGGTCTACTTCCACGCCGCCCTGGCCGCCGAGGCCGGCCGCTTCACCCTCGCCGACGTGGCCCGGGGGGTGCACGACAAGCTGGTCTCCCGCCATCCCCATGTGTTCGGCGACGTCACCGCCGACACGCCCGAGGAGGTGGCGGCCAACTGGGAGGAGCAGAAGTTGTCCGAGAAGAACCGGTCGAGCGTGACCGAGGGCATCCCGGTCGCCCTCCCGGCGCTGGCCCTGGCGGCCAAGCTGCAGCGGAAGGCCCTGGCGGTCGGGATGGTCCTCCCGGACCTGGACGCCGAGGCCGGCCGGGTGGCCGATGCGATCTCCCGCCTGGCCGGTGACGTCCGGGCCGACGACGGCTCGGACGTGGGGCGGGGACCGGGGAGGATCACCGACGGCGAGGGCGGCCGGGCCGACCAGGCCGAGATCCTCGGAGAGCTGCTGTTCTCCCTGGCCAACGTGGCCCGGTCCCTCGGTGTCGACCCCGAGACGGCGTTGCGGTCCCGCGCCACCCGGTTCCGGGCATCGGTCGAGCAGCTGGGCTGACGGGCGGGCGGAGTCCTCGCAAGAGCCACATGGGCGGGCGAGCGGCGATGGGATTTCTGGCGAATTCCCAGGTCCTCGGGTTCCCGGATGGTAACTTTTCCCACACCGGCAACAGGAGTGACTACCCACAGTGAGCTTGATTGAACAGGTCATCGGTCGCGAGGTCCTCGACTCCCGGGGCAACCCCACCGTGGAGGTGGAGGTCGTGCTCGACTCCGGGGCGGCGGGTCGGGCGATCGTGCCTTCCGGGGCCTCCACCGGCTCGTTCGAGGCCGTCGAGCTCCGCGACGGGGGGGACCGCTTCGACGGTTTGGGAGTGCTCGGCGCGGTGGCCAATGTCAACGGCGAGATCGCCGACGTCCTCGACGGGGCCGATGCCCTGGACCAGCGGGGGGTCGACCTGGCGCTGGTCGACGCCGACGGGACCCCGAACAAGGCCCGGCTGGGGGCCAACGCCGTCCTCGGGGCCTCGTTGGCCACGGCCAGGGCCGCCGCTGCCGAGCTCGGCCTCCCGCTGTTCCGCTATGTCGGGGGGGCAGACGCCCATGTGCTGCCGGTGCCGATGATGAACGTGGTCAACGGTGGCGTCCACGCCGACAACTCCATCGACCTGCAGGAGTTCATGATCGTGCCGGTCGGCGCCGCCTCCTTCTCCGAGGCCCTGCGCTGGGGTGTGGAGACCTACCACTCGCTGGCCCGGGTCCTCAAGGTGCGGGGCCTGTCCACCACGGTGGGCGACGAGGGCGGCTTCGCTCCCGATCTCTCCTCCAACGAGGATGCGGTCCAGATCCTGGTGGAGGCCATCGAAGCGGCCGGGCGCACTCCGGGGGCGGACATCGCCATCGCCATGGACCCGGCCACCAGCGAGCTGTACAAGGACGGGAGCTACGTGCTGGCCGGCGAGGGGCGCACCCTCACGTCGGATGAGATGGTCGCCTACTGGGTCGACCTGGTCGGCCGCTACCCGATCGTCTCCATCGAGGACGGGATGGCGGAGGACGACTGGGACGGGTGGGCGGCACTGACCCGGGCCCTCGGGGGGACGGTCCAGCTGGTGGGCGACGACCTCTTCGTCACCGACGAGGAGCGCCTGCGCCGGGGCATCGACGCCGGCACGGCCAACGCCGTGCTCATCAAGGTCAACCAGATCGGGACCCTGACCGAGACCCTCGGGACCATGGCGCTCGCCACCCGTTCCTCCTACGCCTGCGTCATGTCGCACCGCTCCGGCGAGACGGAGGACACCACCATCGCCGACCTGGCCGTGGCCACCAACTGCGGTCAGATCAAGACCGGGGCGCCGGCCCGGTCCGACCGGGTGGCCAAGTACAACCAGCTGCTTCGCATCGAGGCGATGCTCGGTGAGTCGGCAGCCTTCCGGGGCGGGGACGCCCTGGCGGTCCGGAGCGCCACGCCGTGAGCGGTCGCCTCCACGCCCGCTCGCATGGCGCCAGGGGCAAGAAGCCGGCGAGTGCGCCGCGGGCCTTCGGCCCGGCCAGCGACCCGGAGGTGGCGGCTCGCTTCCGGGCCGCAGCCGAGGCCAAGGCGTCCCGAGGGTCCATGCCGGCGAAGGGCCGGAAGGGGCCGGCGAGAGCGGCAGCGAAGGCGAAGCCCTCCCCGGGGCCACGGGCGGCGAAGAGGCCGAAGGCGCCGGAACCGCCCACCGGGTCCGACCCGCACAGGCGGGGCCGCCCGCCGACGGCCACGCGCGGGTACCGCCGGCTTCGGGACTGGAGACCTCGCGTGGCCGCGGCCGCGGCGAAGGCCCGATCGTCGTCCTCGACCGATGCCCAGGAAGCGGCCCTGGCCCGTCGGCGCCGAATCCCACTGGCCCTCGCCACCACCCTCGCGGTCGTCGTGCTGGTGGCGAGCTTCCCTCTGGGCGCCCTCTTGTCCCAGCACCACCAGCTTTCGGCCGCTGCCGCCCAGCTCCGCCAGCTCCAGGCCACCAACCGGTCGTTGGCCGAGCAGCAGCGGCAGCTGAATTCCACCGCGGCCATCGATCGACTGGCCCGCGAGGAGTACCAGATGGTCTCACCGGGACAGACCCTCTACGTCGTCCTGCCCCCCGGCGGCAGGTCCGCGGGGACCACCCGGGGTGGGCCCACCGTCGGTGACCCGGGCACCCAACCGTTGGTGGCGCCGGCCAACGCTCCGGACATGTCCCCTGACCCGGGCCTCTCCGCACAGGCGTCTGCCGGCGGCTCGGGCTCCTCGGCCCGAGCGGGCGGACCGGGGGCCAGGGCCGCCGGCGGCCCGTCGGGGACCGCAGGTGCGCAGAGCACGACCAGCTTCTGGGGCCGGGTCACCAACTCGCTCGAATTCTGGAGGTGACCACGGGGCCCGGGGCCGACCCCGGCGGACAGGATGGCGCCCACCCCGACCGGGAGGCCGTCGCCGAGCAGTTGGGGCGTGAGCCGGCCGGGGCGTTCGCAGTGGTGGTCCGGGGGGACGACGGGAGACCCGCAGTCATCGAGAACGCACCGTTCCTCTTCGACGGGACCCCGATGCCCACTCGCTACTGGCTGGTGGATCCGACCCTGCGGGATGCGGTGAGCAGACTCGAGTCGACCGGAGGGGTGCGCCAGGCCGAAGCCGCGGTGCCGGTCGAACGGATCGATGCCGCCCACGCCCGCTACACCCGTGAGCGGGACGCCCTGATCCCTCCCGACCACCGGGGTCCGAGGCCGTCGGGGGGAGTCGGCGGGACCAGGCACGGCGTCAAGTGCCTCCACGCCCACCTGGCCTGGTGGCTGACCGGTGCTGACGATCCGGTGGGGGAGTGGACCGCACAGCGCATCGGTCTGCACCCATCAGCTTCGGGAAGGATCCACTGACGTTGGGCCATGGTCGGCCGGCCGTGGTAGCAAGGGGTCCATGGAGCCAGTGGGCCCGGTGGCGGCCATCGACTGCGGGACCAATTCCACCCGGCTACTGGTGGCCGACACCGCCGCCCGGCCCCTCGAGCGTCTGACCAATATCACCCGGCTCGGTGAGGGTGTCGACGCAACGGGGGCGCTCTCCTCCGAGGCGATCGACCGTTCCCTGTCCGTGTTGGCCGAGTACCGACGCATCATGGACGGGTTCGGGGTGGTCCGGGGCCGGCTGGTGGCGACCTCGGCCACCCGCGACGCCTCGAACGGCGACGAGTTCCTCGACGCAGCCGGCAAGGCCACGGGGATCAGCCCGGAGATGCTCACGGGACTGGAGGAAGGAAGGCTGTCCATGGCGGGGGCGGTCTCCAACCTCGATCCGAGCGGCGGTCCATTTCTCGTCTTGGACATCGGTGGAGGTTCGACGGAGCTGGTCACCGGTTCCGGGCCCGAGGACCCCGACCTGACCGCCGTCTCCTTACAGCTCGGTTGCGTGAGGATCACCGAGCGCCACCTGTTCTCGGATCCGCCCACGCCGATCGAGCTGAGGAGCGCCGAGGCCATGGTCGGCGAGATGTTGGACCGGGTGACCTCCGAGCACCCCCGGTTCCTGGCCGCCCATCGACTGGTCGGCTTGGCCGGCACCGTCACCACGCTGGCTTCGCTGCAGCTCGGCCTCGACGAGTACGAGCGAGACCGCATCCACCACGCCGTGCTGTCGGTCGGCGAGGTCTACGACTGGTATCGGACACTCGCCTCTGAGGTCCGCGGCGCCCGGCTCGATCGCGCCGGTATGGTCGCGGGCCGTGAGGACGTGATCGTGGGGGGCGCGATGATCCTGGCCGAGGTGATGACCCGGTTCGGGTTCGACGAGTGCCTGGTGTCGGAGGCGGACATCCTCGATGGGATGGTGATCGGCCTCCTGGCCCGGTGGTGAGGCGGCGAGGAGCGGGTGCTTTGCACTGACCGGATGCTGAGACCTTGCCGGGATTTGCCGAGCCTTCTGATAACTTGTCGCAGGTGAGGGCTCGATGGACCGCCGATGTGACCGTCCTCGGTGGCTGCGGACACGTGGGTCTGCCATTGGGTCTCGCCCTCGCCGATGCGGGTCTGCGGGTGGCCCTCTACGACACCAATCTGGCTGCGGTCGATCGGGTCCGGTCGGGGAAGATGCCCCATCTCGAGCCGGGTGCTCCCGAGGTCTTGGCCCGCACCGTGGCCGACGGAACACTCTCTGCGTCGACGGATCCGTCCACCATCGGAGCCAGCGAGCATCTGGTCGTGGTCATCGGCACGCCGGTCGACGAACACCTGAACCCCGACCCCCAAGCCGTGGTCAGCGCGCTCGAGGTGGTCTCCGACCACCTGGTCGACGGTCAGCTGCTCATCCTCCGCAGCACCGTGTTCCCCGGCGTCACCCGTTTGGTGGAACGGCTGATCGACCGGTTGGGCAAGTCGATCGACGTGGTCTTCTGCCCCGAGCGGATCGCCGAGGGCAAGGCGATGGAGGAGCTGCACTCCCTTCCCCAGATCGTGGCGGCACGGACCGACCGGGCCTACGAGCGGGGCGCCGCTCTGTTCGGCCATCTGACCGGGAGGATCGTGCGGGTCGAACCGGAAGAGGCCGAGCTGGCCAAACTGTTCACCAATTCCTACCGCTACATCAAGTTCGCGGCCGCAAACCAGCTGTACATGATGGCCAACGATTTCGGGGTCGACTACGAGCGCATCCGGAGGGCGGTCATCGAGGACTACCCCCGGGCGGCCGACCTGCCGGGAGCCGGGTTTGCCGCCGGGCCGTGCCTGTTGAAGGACACCATGCAGCTGGCTGCCTTCAACAACAACAACTTCGCCCTGGGCCAAGCCAGCATGCAGATCAACGAGGGCCTGCCGCTCTACCTGGTATCGAAGATCGCCGCCCGCTACGACCTCGACTCGATGACCGTGGGAATCCTGGGCATGGCCTTCAAAGGCGGATCTGACGACAACCGCTCGAGCCTCTCCTACAAGTTGAAGCGGGTGCTCAACGTCCGCGCCGCGGCTGTCTTGACCACCGACCCGTTCGTGACGGTGGACGACTCCCTCACCCCGCTGGAGGTGGTCCTCGAACGCGCCGACCTCGTCGTCATCGGGGCACCGCATCAGGCCTACGCCGACATCGCCATCCGTCAGCCGGTCGTGGACATCTGGAACCTCCGGGGGGACGGGGTGGTGGTGTGAAGCCCCGGGTGTCCATCGTCATCCCCGCCTACAACGAGGGTTCGGACATCGAGGACGTGCTGACCCGGTTGACCGAGTCGGTGCAACTTCCTCACGAGATCCTGGTGGTGGTGGACGCTCCTGACGACTCCACCGTCTCCTGCGTCGAGAAGTACGCCCGTCAGCACCCCACCACCTCCGCCGTCGTCAACGACGTCGAGCCGGGGCCGGCCCAGGCCATCCGCTATGGCATCGAACGGGCGGCCGCTGACGTGGTGGTGGTTACCATGGCGGACGGGTGCGACGACCCTCAGCAGATCGACCAGATGGTGCGCCTGGTCGAGCGGGGGGTGGTGATCGCCGCCGCTTCGAGGTATTCGAGGGGCGGACAACAGGTCGGTGGTCCCTTCCTCAAGAGCCTGCTGTCCCGGGCGGCCGGTCTTTCCTTGTGGGTATTGGCCCGGGTGGGAACGAGGGACGCCACCAATTCGTTCAAGGCCTACGACGTCGACTTCGTCCGGAGGGTCGGTATCGCCTCGAGCGCCGGGTTCGAGATCGGCATCGAGCTGGTGGCCAAGGCCAGGCGGGCCCGGCTCCCGGTGGCCGAGGTGCCCACCATCTGGCTCGAGCGGAACCACGGTGTGTCAAACTTCAAGATCGTAAGCTGGCTCCCGCACTACCTCGGCTGGTGGCGATTCGCCTTCGGTCCTCGCCTCGAGATCGATCAGGTACGTACGGCGGCTGAGCGGAAAGGGTCCTCATGAGCAACGTTCTCGTCACCGGGTCTGCCGGGTTCATCGGCGGCTACGTGGTCAAAGAGCTGCTCGACCGCGGCCACGGTGTGGTCGGGATCGACAACTACTCGAAGTACGGCCCGGTCAAGCGCTCCTATGACGACCATGACGGCTATCGGTTCATCGAGGGCGATGCCCGAGACGTCGACCTGATGACCGCCGAGCTGGCCAACTGTGACCACTTCATCGCCGGGGCCGCCCTGATCGGTGGCATCTCCTACTTCCACACCTATGCCTACGACCTGTTGGCCACCAACGAGCGGATCACCGCCTCATCCTGTGATGCCGCCATCAAAGCCCGAGAGAGCGGTCGGCTGCAGAAGGTGACCTATCTGAGCTCGTCGATGGTCTTCGAATCGGCCGACGCCTGGCCGTCCCACGAGGGACAGGAGCACGAGATCCCGCCTCCCGTCTCCTCCTACGGCTTCCAGAAGCTCGCTGTCGAGTACTTCGCCAAGGCGGCCTTCGATCAGTACGGGCTGCCGTACACGATCGTCCGGCCGTTCAACTGCGTCGGAATCGGCGAGCGGCGGGCCCTCGGAGACGTCGAGATCCTGAGCGGCAATGTGAGTCTGGCCATGAGCCACGTCGTGCCCGACCTGGTCCAGAAGGTGGTGAAGGGCCAGGATCCCCTGCACATCCTGGGTGACGGCACCCAGATCCGCCACTACACCTTCGGCGCCGATCTGGCCGAGGGCATCGTCGACGCCATGGAGCACCCCGACGCCCTGAACGAGGACTTCAACCTCTCGACGGCGGAGTCGACCAGCGTGCTCGAATTGGCCCAGGCCATCTGGGTGGCCATCAAGGGGCCCGAGGTCCCCTTCAACTGGGTGTCGGATCCTCCGTTCGAGCACGACGTCAACCGCAGGGTGCCCTCGACCGAGAAGGCCAAGCGGGTGCTGGGCTTCGAGGCCACCACCAGCCTCGAGAAGATCCTGCAGGACGTGGTCCCCTGGATCGAGAAAGCAGTCGCCGACGGCACCATCTGAACCCAGAAGCTCGATTGAACTGGGATCTGGTTGGATCTCATCTCGACCAGCGGGCTCCGCCCGGGCCGGTGGCCAAGAGCCGTCAGTCGTCAGGTCGAGTTTCTGGCCGGCTCGGCGGTGGGCACGAGATCGCAAGCCTTGCCGACCCGGTCGATGAAGGCGTCGGTCGAGCCGTACTCCTCCTCGGCATAGGTCCGGCCCTGGGTGCTGAAGAGCTGGCGGGTCGAGGGCTCGAGCAGAGCTTCTACACACCAGGCAAGATCGGCAGGATTGGAGAACCAGAGCCCACCCCCACCCCTCTTCGCATGCTCTTGGGCCCGGCTGTGCTCGGGCACGACGATCGGTGTGCCGAAGAGGAGGGAGGTCACGCATCGACGGGCGAGCAACCGACCCGGGCGCAGGTCGACGGTCACCCTCGCCCAGGCCATCAGCCGATCGAGGTCGCTGGACCGCTCGATCGGCCACCCTCTTGTGACCCGCCCCTCGTGCCAGGCGCAGAAGGCGTCGTTGTGGGCGATCCCCACCGGGTTGTCCGGGAACCTGACCCGGAGAAGGCGACTGAGCTCATTCTCCTCGTGCTCTCCCTCTTCGTCAACGCCCGTCAGGACCAGTACGTATTCCGTGGCACCCACCCAGGGGTTCGGCTCGGTGAGCACACTGGGGTTGGCGGCCAGTGCCGCCCCGATGCGTCGGACCTTGCCCGGCGATCCGTGGTGTTGGACGATCAGCGAGCGTTCAGTCTCCGTGGCGGCAAGGACGGTGTCGGCCCGGTCGAAGAGCGGATCGAAGTGCGGGAAGGCCAGCGACCGGGCATCGGAGCCGAGAGCGAGCAGGACAACCGGTACCTCTGGACTGTGGTGGTCGGCCGCCCTCAATGCCCCGATGTTCCGGTGGTCGGCAATGACCACCAGGTCGGGGAGAAGCGCTGTGAGGACATCCGCCGCGCCGGCCCACGGTTCGATCAGGTCCTCGTCGAGGAGGGCCCCGAGCTCCGGGGTCATTGCCAACCCGCCGCCCGTACCGGTCTCTGAGATCCCTTCGACGAGGAGTTCGCGCCGGAGTTCTGCGGCCGGGCAGATGGGAGTCCCCAGCCAATGGACGCTGAAGACTCCGTCCATTGCGACAGCGGGTCCGGCGCCGTCAGGGATGATGACGTGGACGTCGGCGGAACACGCCAAAGCTCCCGCTACCTGCCGGGTGATCCATCCGGCTTCGCTGGTGGTCTCCCAGTGGGCCGTCAGCACGGCCACCGCTGGCCGGCGGGAATCGGGTCGGTGGACGGAGTTGGTCATCTGCGGGTCACGGGTGAAAAGGCAAGAGAGGTTCTGAGCTCCTCGTGCATCAGGTCTACGTGCGACTCGGTGGACGGACCTCGTTATCTGCCTTCCTGACGCCTTGTTCCGTGGAGGGCGTCGTACCCGGAGGTTCGAGGTGAAGCCAAAGGGCCAGCTTCGCCTGGTTGGCCGCCTCGGCGACTTGCCTGTCGATCATGTCCTGGTTGAGCTGCTGCAGGTGGAGTGTGAGCGCGTCGCAGCGCTGTTCGAGGGCCTGGTTGACCCGGACCATGTGGGCGAGCAGCTGACGCTCGTCGTGGAGGTAGCGAACGAGAACCTGAAAGGTCAGGCGGGCAAAGAGCGACAGCATCCTGCCGCGGATCCCCCGACCTGCATCGTCGGGATCGAATGACTCCGGAAGAACCCAGTGGGAGTGCAGGTACTCGAGGGAGGCCCGGTTTCGCGCCTGGCTGATGTCCGAAGTTCGAATGCCCTCAGGCGGCAATGGCTCCCACTCAAGTGTGCGGTGCTCGTCCTTCAGTCTCCGGAGGAATTCTTCCGGATCGATGGCAGGCTGTTCCAACTTGTGCTTCTCCTCCGATTGGTAGTCGACAAGTGGAGATCTCTCAAGAGACCATGCGGCGACGGCCACTCTTGACCGAATTGGACGCTTCGGTGTGCAGCTGATCCGGACTGGTGATTGTAACGCCTTCCGACATGCGGAACAGGATGTGCCAACCGATAACTGGTAGGACTATACCCGCGCCCGGCTGTGG
>Ga0307372_10009558_pt1 | contig 13335 bp, 10 predicted proteins | sample OX1MG_FD_202533 | JGI IMG/M metagenome (GOLD analysis project Ga0307372, IMG submission 202533) | Soil microbial communities from Risofladan, Vaasa, Finland - OX-1 | ecosystem: Environmental > Terrestrial > Soil > Coastal area > Acid sulfate soil | place: Finland: Risofladan, Vaasa | collected...
TGGAAGGCCCCGCGGGATTTTATCTGAAGTTTCGCCACATCTTCCTCGGACGCTGGCTAAAGCACGGAGGGCTTTATCCCACCTGGCTTCTGCGGCTCTTCCGGCGGCAGCGGGTACGGTTTGAAGAGCGTCCCCTCAACGAGCACGCGATCCTCGATGGGGCGGCGGGTTATCTGCAGCAGCCGTTTGACCACCAGGACCGGAAACCGCTGGCCGACTGGGTGGCCAGGCACAACCGTTACGCGGGCCTGGAGGCGGAGGAGTTTCTTCAGGAGACGCTTGCCGGCGGATACGATTCGTCCATCCGCATCCGGCTCCGGGGGAGCCAGGCGGAAAGGAAGCGCTGGGTCAAACTGAAGATCTGGAACCGGCTGCCGCTTCTCGCCAGGCCCTTCCTGTTTTTCTTCCGGAATTACTTTCTTCAGCTCGGTTTTCTGGACGGGCGCGCCGGGTTCGTCTACCACGTTCTCTGGAGCTTCTGGTATCCCTTTCTGGTCAGCGCCAGGGTTCTGGAGCGCCGCTACACAGGCCGGCGGTCCGCGGAAAAACGATGGGGCCTTCCGAAAGCCCTGCCGCTTGCCGCCTCGGCCGGCCCGGCGCAGGAACAGCACGACCGGCGGACTTCCGCCTCAAGTGGCGACCCGAACGGCGGTCTCCACCAGAGGGTTCTATAGATCCGCCCGCGCCCATGGGCGCGACCGGCCTGCCTGAAATGTGAGGCCATGGCTTTAACCGGCAACTCTTTAACCATGTACCAACAATATCGATATCCAGGAGGGGGAGATCATGAAAATTCTTGCAACCGGTGGTCTGGGGACCGTAGGAAGTTTCCTGGTGGAAGAACTGCGCGGGCGCGGGCACGAAGTCTGGGTTTGCGACCTCGTGCACCATCACGACCCGCAATCCATCCGCTGCGACGTCTCGCAGTACCGGCAGTTGGAACGTCTGTTTGCGAGCCATCCTTTCGATTACGTCTATCACCTGGCGGGAGAATTCGGCCGCTGGAACGGTGAAGATTTTTATGAAAATCTCTGGAGCAGCAACGCCGTGGGGACCAAGAACATCCTCCGGATGCAGGAGAAGTACGGCTTCCGGCTGATCTATTTTTCAAGTTCCGAAGTGTATGGCGACTGGGACGGGGTGATGAGCGAAGACGTGATGGACCGGTTTGAGGTCCGGCAGTTGAACGACTACGCCATCACCAAGTGGGTGGGCGAGATGCAGGTGCTGAACTCCGCCAGGATGTTCGGAACGGAAAGCGTCCGCGTCCGGCTGTTCAACCTTTACGGGCCGGGCGAAAAGTACAGCGACTATCGCAGTGTGAACTGCCTCTTCTGTTACCGCGCGCTGCACGATCTGCCCTACACCGTCTATCTGGACCACCAGCGCAGCTCAACCTACATCACTGACGCGGCCAGCACCCTGGCCAACATCGTGGACAACTTTATTCCCTGCGAAGCTTACAACATCGGGTCCGGCGAGTACCACGACATCAAGACCGTTTCCGACATCATCCTGGAAATCCTCGGCAAAGACGACAGCCAGGTGACTTACGAGAAATCGGAAGCTTTCACCACCCGGAACAAGAAAACCGACACGAGCAAAGCCGTCCGGGACCTGGGGCACGCGCCGAAGGTGACGCTGGCGGAAGGGTTGCCGCTCACCCTGGAGTGGATGAAGCAATACTACGGCGTGAAAAGGCCCCTGAGGAAGAAAACTCCTGCGCTGGTGGCATAGGAAAAACCGGAGACCAACCCTTCGGCATGAGAATCCTGATCTATACACAGCACTTTCCACCGGAAACCATCGCCACGGGCAGGCGGGCGTTTGACCTGGCGGAAAGCCTGGCGGGACGCGGACACCAGGTGGCCGTCCTCACCGGCGTTCCCAACCACCCGTCCAGCCTGGGCCGGCCGTTCTGCCAGCCGGCGCCCCGCAGGGAGGTTGCCGCCGCCGGGTACAGCGTGGTGCGCGTTCCTGTCTTTCGCTCCGAGGATACCCGGACGATCAACCGGGTGCTTACCTACGCAACCTTTGCGCTCTCCGCGGCCTGGGCCGGGGTGCGGCAGCCACCACCCGACGTGATCCTGGCGGTTTCTCCCTTGCCTGCAGGGCTGGCCGCTTTGCCGGCGCACTGGATGCGCCGCGCTCCGCTGGTCTTTGACCTGCAGGACATCTGGCCGGATTCCGCCCTGGCCGTGGGCGTGATGCGTTCCCCCCTGGCTCTCCGCCTGCTTCGCTGGCTGGAGCGCTTTTTCTACCGCCGCTGCGCCCTGATTGTGGGCATCACGGAAGGTTTCCGGCGCTATCTCATCCGCCTGGGAATGGACCCGGCGCGGGTGGCAGTGATTCCCAACGGAGTCGGCCGGGAGATGTTCGGCGCCGCAACACCCGGCCGGAAATTCAGGAAGTCCCATGACCTGGATGGAAAGTTTGTGGTGGGCTATGCGGGCAACATCGGGCTGGCGCAGGGGCTTGCGACGCTTCTCGATGCTGCGGACGCGCTGCGCACGAGCGCTGTGAAATTCCTTCTGGTCGGCGAGGGTACGGACAAGGCCCGGCTTCGGAAGCTGGCGCGCATCCGGGGACTCGGGAATGTGGAATTCCTCGAGGGTGTTCCGCGTGAGCGCGTGGCTCCCATCCTGGCGTCGTGCGACGCGCTTCTATTGATCCTGCGCCGTGATCTTCTTTTTGAAATCACCATTCCCTCCAAACTTTACGAATATATGGCGGCCGGAAAGCCCATTCTCTGCTCGGTGGGAGGCGAGGCCGCGGGGCTGGTGGCTTCGGCCCGCTGCGGACTTTCTGTGGAGCCTTCTGACGGGGCGGCCCTGGCCCGGGCGGTGGAAAGGTTGAGAGAGAACCCGGCCTTGTGCCGGGACATGGGCCGGAAGGGAGAGCGTTGCGCCCGCGAGCGATTTTTGCGCGACAGACTGATGGCCGGTTACGCTGAATTCGTTGAGGACCTCGCCTCCCGGCAGGTGAAGCCCGCCTTCCGGTTCAAGCTGCCTGCCGTCAGGGAACTTGCCTCGTGGAAGTCCTGGAGAATGATCGCGGGACATCTGCTGCGGATGTTTTCTCTGGTGATTTGCCTGCTCGACTATTAGCCTCGGGTTCTTAGGGCTTGTGGCCAACCTTTTGGGGCCCGCGCCTTGCAGGCCCCCCGGTTTTTGATAGATTGCTCGGAACCACCGTCCTGATATAGCCTAAGGAGTATCCGCAGGTCATGCTTTGGTGGAGGAACGGTGAGCGGAGCAGAGCGGTGGTCGCGTCCGGCGTTTTTGTTGCTTGCCGCGTTCCTGTTTCTGGAATTCATTTCATGCCGTGGCAGGAACACCGAACCCTCTAATCCCGCGCCCCGGAACGCCAACGTTCTTCTGATTACGCTCGATACCACCCGGGCTGATCATCTGAGCTGCTACAGACCCGGCTTTGCCAAAACCCCGAATCTCGACGGGCTGGCGGCCCGCGGCGTGCGATTTGAACACGCCATCGCCCAGGTCCCGCTTACCATTCCCTCGCACGCCTGTATCATGACAGGCTCGTACCCGGAAGTTAACGGCGTGCGCGACATGGCCGGGTTTGTGCTTTCCGCCACCCATCCCACCATTGCATCGGTCACCCACGCGGCCGGCTACGCCACCGCGGCCTTTGTCGGCTCCAGCGTGCTGAGCCGCCGCTTCGGCTTTTCGACCGGGTTCGAAACCTACGACGACTACATGGGCAAGAGCTTCGTGGAAGCCAACCAGCCGGGGCTGCTGTTGGAGCGCCGTGCAAGCGTGGTGACAGACCGCGCCATTGACTGGCTGAAAGCCAATGGCAGCAAAAACTTCTTTCTCTGGTGCCACTATTACGACCCGCATGCGCCCTATGATCCCCCGGAGCCTTACAGCCATCTTTATGCCAAGGACCCCTATTCAGGAGAGATCGCCTACACGGACAGTCAGCTGGGGCGGCTGTTTGATGACCTCAAGGCGCAGAATCTCCTGGACCGGACACTGATCGTGGTGACGGCCGACCATGGAGAAAGTCTGGGCGAGCATGGCGAGGACACGCATGGAGTTTTCCTTTATGACTCCACCATGCACGTGCCTCTGATGATTGCCGGTCCCGGGATTCCGGCGGGGAAAGTGATTGCGCAACAGGTTCGCTCCATCGACATCATGCCCACCATTCTGGCCTTCCTCAATCTTCCGCCGGGCAGGGAGGCGCAGGGCGTGGACCTCCTGCCGCTGATCCAGAAAGGGCAGCCCCTGCCTACCGACACCGCTTATCTGGAAACCCTCTATCCGCGCACCGATTTGGGGTGGTCCGAGCTTCGGGCCGTTCGCACCAACCATTGGAAGTTTATCCTGGCGCCGCGGCCCGAGCTCTACAACCTGAAGGACGATCCCCAGGAGGCGACCAATGTGGAGTCGCGTGAGCCGGTTATCGTGTCCCGAATGGATGCGCGTCTCTGGTCCATCATCGGCCAGGACAAACGCGACGAAAAACTGGTCTCCAGCCCGGTGACCGAGCAGACCCGCGAGGACCTGGCTTCACTGGGATATGTAAACGGCGGCACGCCCCGGGTGATTCAGCTGGGAAGCAAAGCGCCAGATCCCAAGGATGAGGTCCGCGTGCTGAAGATCCTTGGCGAGGTCGATCGCCTGATGAGTCGCCAGGAGTTTGCGCGCGCGGCTCATTTGATGGAAGAGGGATTGAAGCAGGACCCCACCAATCCGCTGGGCCTGACCTATCTGGCGTCGTCGTTTGAAAACCTGGGGAATTTCCCCGAGGCAATCCGGATTTACGAGAAAGCCATCGCCATGCATGTGGAGACGGACCAGATCTTTTCCCGGCTGGGAAAAGACTACCTGCGGACGCACCAGCTTAAGAAGGCGGTGCAGGCGATGCAGCGCGCCGGCGAACTCAATCCCACGGATCTTGACAACCTGAACAACCTGGGCGCGGCCAATCTGCAACTCGGGCGCGTGCAGGACGCCCGCAAGGCGTTTGAAACCATCACCGCCCAGAGCGACCGTTACGCTCCGGCCTTCAACGGGCTGGGACTGGTGGCTATCTCTCAGGGGGATTCGGACGCAGCGCTGCGCAATTTTCGGAAGGCCGTTGAGGCCGATCCGTCGGAAATGGATCCGCTGTTAAACCTTGGCTTTCTCTACAAGAGGTCGGGACAGAAACAACAGGCCCTGCGTTGCTTCCAGACGTTTCTCCAGAAGGCGCCGCGGGGCCGGTACGGCAACCTGTTCCCGATGGTGCGCGAGACCATCCGGCAGTTGCAAAGCGGCGCCTGAATTGAAACCGCCACGAGGTTCAGCAGGTGTTTTCCGGAATGGCAAAGCAAGTCTGCGTCCACCGCGTGTGCGACCGGCGGGCGGCTGAACGCATCGTCAGGATTCTCCACGACGCTTATGGGATCCCGAGAGCAGGCGATTGCAGCCGGCAGGCGGCGGTCCCGCCATCGTTTCCTGAGACCACAATTACGCCGTAGAGAAGGAGGCTGTGAATGTCCGGTAAGAAATGGTTTAGGGGAGCGTGGGCGCTTGTGTGGCTGATGGCGCTGGCAGCAACCGCGGCAGGCGGCGGTCCCGATGCTGTGGGTTCGCTGGTGGGGAGCCGGAACGCCACGCTGGACGGCCAGGCGCCGCTGCCGCACACGGTACTTCTGAGCGGCGATCAGGTTGCAGTGAATAACGGGCTTGCGATGGTGACCCTGGACCGTGGCAACCGGATGATCCTGGGCCGCGATTCAGAAGCTGTTTTTCTGCGTGAAGCACGCACCCTGACGGTTCAAATGGCCCGTGGCAATCTCTCGCTTTATCACCCGGCGGACGGCAGCAGATTGCGGATCAAGGCCGGCGATGTAATCGTGGCACCGGCCGGTGAACCGTGGACACTGGGTGAAATCGCCCTGGCCAACGGCCTGCTGGTGGTGACCGCCAGGGATGGGAGCCTGAAAGTGGAAAAAGATGGGGCCACGAGAGAAGTTGAAAAGGGCCAAACGCTGACGGTTGCCGCAACCGCCGGCCCCGCCCCGAAGGCCGCCGACCCGGGATTTCCTTCTGCCCGGCCTGATTTCAGCCCTCAGACGGGAGTGGTGGCAGGAGCCGCTTCCGGCGGCGCCGGCGCAACCCTCGCTTCCATGGCCCTAACTCGTTCCAGCCGGCAAGTCTCGCCGGTGACGCCCGGCCCGTGAGCGGCGCCCCTACCAGTTGATTGAAGTGAACAGTTCCGCGTACCACCAGGCCAGCCAACAGATCTGAACGCCTGGCTGGATGAACAACTACTAATTTGCCCTCCGGTGTGCCAGCACGGCTGCGCCGGGGGGCATTTTTATGCGGATTGTCACATTTCCAGGCAGCTCTATAAGGCTGGCAGGCTTGGAAATCTTCAGAACATTTTCAAATAGGCACTTGACTCCAGTGTTTAAGATTGAGAACATTGGCTGTCTGGTAAACCCGGATTGTGCTCGGGCCAGGCGGCCAGGTTTGGCGCCAATGGTTGTTCCCGGGGCGACCGGATCAACTGAGGGTGTTGTGCATGCCCTTTTTTATCTTGAACAGGTCCAGTGATCGCGAAATAACGGACGGGGTCCAGGCTGCGGAGGGGGCGATGACTGGTTTGAAATGCGACCTGGGGAAATCGGCGGAATGGACAGTCTGGCATTCCATGAAGTCTGGGGTCAGTATTTATCGGTTCGTTGTGCCCAGGTGAACATCGTGCCCGCCCTTGTTCGCGTGTGTCCTTTTTCCCTCCGCAAGACCGTCGGCCGTATGGGGTGAAACGCCTGTCACCCCAATGGACCTTCAAAGGTGAAGTGTGTGAACGCTGGCAAGACCACAAATCCATCCGGTAAGCCAAAGGAACTTGTCCAGGAAATTGCGCGCCTGAAGTCGCAGGTCCAAACTCTCCAGCAAACCCTCGAAGCCATCCGGAACGGAGGCGCAGACGCGCTGGTGGTTCCGGGAAAAGAAGGAAAGCAGATATTCACGCTGCGCGGCGCGCAGGAGCCCTACCGCGTGTTTGTGGAAACGATGAATGAAGGCGCTGTGATGGTTGCTGCGGACGGAACCATTGTCTACAGCAACCGGCGTTTCGCAGACATGGTGGGCATGCCTCTGGACAGGGTGATCGGGTCGTCGTTTCAGCAGTTTGTTTCGCAAGAGGACTGTCCTTTTCTGGAACAGTTTCAGGAACAGAAGGGTGCCACCGGGTACCGGGGTGAATGCGAGGTGAGATGCGCGAACGGCACGGCGGTTCCAGTGCAACTCTCCGTGCGGCCGATGAAGACAGGCGGCACACCGAGGTTTTGCATTATTGCCACGGACATCACGGACCGCAAGCTGGCCGAGGAGAAACTGCTGGCGAGCGAGAAGCAATTACGGCTGATTTTCGATCAGATCCCGGCTGCAGTCTGGACGACCGACAAGGATCTCCACATCCTGTCTGCGTCGGGCGCAGTCCTGGGTCCTGCGCTTCTTCGCACTGAAGAAATCATCGGCAAGACGTTGCAGGAGTTTCTTGATAACCCGGAAGAACTGTCGGTTCCCCTTGTCGCCCACCTGGCCGCGCTGAAAGGTGAGCATCGCTCCTACGAATATAACCTGGCGGGAACCATTTTTTCTGTGAACGTCCAGCCGCTCCGCAACGCTTTTGATGAAATCGCCGGAGTAATCGGTGTTGCGCTGGACGTTACGGAGAACAAGAGGGCCATGGCGTCGGTCGCCAAGCTTGCAGCCATTGTGGAATCCTCGCAGGATGCGATTTTCGGGTCAACCCTGAGCGGGTACATCACCAGCTGGAACCGCGGAGCAGAGCAGATGTTTGGATATCCAGCCGGGGAGGTTGCGGGGCAGCACATTTCCATCATTACACCGGACGACCGGCGGAACGAACCGGTTGAGGTTCTGGAGAGGCTCAAGCGGGGTGAGGTGGTCAGGCCTTTTGAAACCGTGCGGCGGCGCAAAGACGGAAGCCTGGTGGACGTTTCGGTGACCGCTTCGGCCGTCAAGGACCCGATGGGCCGCATCACCAGCGTTTCCGCCATTGTCCACGACATCGAGGACCGGAAGCAGGTGGAAAGAGAACTGAGAGAACTCTCGGCCCGGCTGCTGAATGTGCAGGACGAGGAACGGCGCAATATGGCCCGCGAGCTGCATGACAGCGTGATCCAGGGGCTGGCTGCCGCCATCATCAACCTGTCCCTGATGAAGGACTCTCTGCAGCTTGATCGGGAGGCCGCCAGGACCCTGGATGAGACTTTGAAGATCATCGAAGAATCAGTTCGTGAAATCCGAACGTTTTCCTATTTGCTCCACCCGCCGCTGCTGGACGTGAACGGGCTGCAATCGGCCTTGCGGTGGTATGTGGAAGGCTACAGCAAGCGGTCCGGCGTGCAGGTGGACCTGGATTTGCCGGACGGGCGGGAACGATTGGGGAATGAGATTGAACTCACCCTGTTCCGCATTGTCCAGGAAGCGCTGACCAACATTCACCGCCACTCGGGGGGCCGCCGGGCGACCATCTACATGCGGCGGACGGCAAAAGACGTGACCCTGGTTGTTTCTGACGACGGGCATGGAATGGATGCGGAGACTCTGGAAAAAGTGAGACGGGAAGGAGCCGTTCTGGGCGTCGGGATCGCCGGAATGAAGCAGCGGCTCCAACAGCTCGGAGGAAGGTTGGAAATCGAGTCGGGCGGCGGCGGAACCGCAGTAACGGCCAGCGTCCCTGTTGATTGAACAGATGACAAAACCCTTGAAAATCCTGATTGCCGACGACCACGAGGTGGTCCGCCAGGGCGTTCGGACCATCATCGAGTCCCAGGCCGGATGGACCATTGTTGCCGAAGCCCGGAACGGGTCGGACGCCGTGAGCCAGGCGCTGGAAACCCAGCCGGACATTGCCCTGCTGGACATCACCATGCCTGAGTTGAACGGCCTGGAGGCGGCGAAGCAGATTCTGAAACAGCTTCCGGGAACTCAGGTGCTGATTCTGACCATGCATGAAAGCGACGAACTGGTGCGCGAAGTGCTTGCGGCCGGAGCGCGGGGTTATGTGCTGAAGACGGACGCTAGGCGCGACCTGGTGAATGCCGTCCGCTTCCTCAGCGAGGGCAGGCCGTTCTTTACCTCAACGGTGGCCGAGATGGTGCTGGAAGGATTCCGGCATGGGCAGGCGCCGGCTAAAGCCGAAATTGCCGTGGGAGACCGGCTGACTTCACGCGAGCGGCAAATTGTCCAGTTGCTGGCCGAGGGGAAAACCAGTAAGGAGATCGCCACGGCGCTGGATATCAGCACGAAGACGGCAGATACGCACCGGGCTAACCTGATGCGCAAGCTCAACTTGCACTCTCTGGTAGACATCGTCCGCTACGCCATCCGCAACAAGATGATTGAACCCTGACCGCTCTTCGCAGATTCCCACAAGCCAGCGGGCTGGTTTACCAGTTGGTTATGAGCCCTACCCTATCTACACAACATTTCCCGGCCATCTACAGAATCCTGCCGATTTACTCCTTTTCCTCCTTGCTCTAAATTGAGACTGTCCCGAAGTGGAGAGACATCTGCGAAGACAGATGCTCGGCATCAGGGGCCGAATCAGGAAAACACCCTGGGAGGGGGAAAATGAGACGATATAAGAGCGAAGCAGGCCAGGCGCTGCTTCTCATGGCGCTTTCAATGATTGTCCTGTGCGGTTTTGCCGGACTGGGCATCGACATGGGATATCTCCGTTACATGAAAAGGCAGATGCAGGCGGCCACGGACAGCGCTGCGGTGGCCGGCGCGGCTGAAGTGGGCTATGCCGATGTGATATCCGCTGCGGACGCGGACGCAGCGACCAACGGATTTACGAACGGAGTGAATGGGACCACCATCACGGTCAACAATCCGCCGACCAGCGGCCCGAACCAGGGCAACTCAGTTTACGTGGAAGTGCTCCTTTCACAGCCGCAGCCGACGTTTTTCATGAAGCTGCTGGGCGTTAAATCGGAGATGGTCACGACGCGCTCCGTGGCGTACTCCGGGATTTCCGGGGGCTGCATCTACGCGCTGAATTCCAGCCAATCCAGCGCGTTTGTGGTGAACGGGAGCGCCAACCTGACCGCCCAGTGCGGCATTCTGGACAACTCAAATAATTCCACGGCAGCACTGGTGACGAACGGCGGCGGCTGCCTCTCGGCGAAGTACATCGGAGTGGTCGGGGCCTTTAAAACCAACTCCTCGTGCGCGACGACGCCCACGCCGGTCAGCGGAATCGCCGCGTTCTCCGACCCGCTGGCTTATCTGGCGCCGCCCACGGTGGGAGCTTGCGACCATACGAGCACATCCATCTCCGGCGGGACGACCACGCTCTATCCGGGGGTTTATTGCAGCGGTCTCAGCATCAGCGGCGGCTCCACCGACGTCACCTTCAGCCCCGGGACCTACATCATCAATGGCGGCGGTATGAACATCAGCGGCGGCGCCAACGTCCATGCCAACGGGGTCACCTTCTACCTCACGGCTCCAAGTGTAAGTTCTTTCAAAGGCGTGTCCATCACGGGCGGGTCCAACAGCCAGCTGGTCGCTCCCACATCGGGACAGTATGCGTCCGTCCTGTTTTTCCAGGATCGATCCATACCGGTTGGTTCCTCCGGCGCTGACAGCAATATCGCCGGCGGCAGCGGAACGGCCATTGAAGGGACGCTTTACTTTCCCACGACCAACCTTACTTATGCCGGCAGCAGCGTGGACTCGCTTTACACCATTCTGATTGCCGACACGGTGAAAATTACCAACACGACCGTTATTCAGGACACTTACCAGGTGTTGCCGCATGGGACTTCACCCATTCACAGCGCCATTCTTTCGGAATAGCTCAAAACGGAGGGGAGACTGACAATGAAGAACAGGTTTAAATCAAAATTTGGTTTTCGCAACTTCACTTTCGGCCGCAGGCTGGGAATCCAATCCGAATCCGGCCAGGCCATTATCGAAATGGCCGTCATTCTTCCGGTGGCAATTGGACTTCTGATTGGCATCGCGGAAATCGGCCGGTATGCCAATGAATCCATTTTGGTGAGCCACGCCGCCCGTGCGGGCGTGCAGTACGCCGTGCAGAACAGGGTTACAGCCTCAAGTGACGCTCAGACCATACAGGCTGCCAAGAATGACGCACCCAGCCTCACGACCATGACCGTGACGCCCAGCCACTTCTGCACCTGTGCGGATGGAACAAGCTCAACCTGCCAGGGCTCAGATTGCTCGGGCAGCCGCATCATCGAGTACGTGAAGGTGGATACGCAGGTTGAAATGCCCAGCATGTTCGCCTATCCCGGTTTCCCGAAATCGTTCACGGTAAGGGGAGAAAAGATCATGCGGGTGAGCCAGTAGCAGTGAAAGATGTTTGTGGGCGACCCGTGGGGACGGGCCGTTCGCAATGAGCTTAAATAATCGAAAAGACGATTACAGGAGGGGACGATTATGAAAGGGACTGAAATCAGGAAAGATCGTGAACCAAGGCTGAATGAAATCGGAAGTGCGATTTTGGAATTCGGTCTGGTCATCGTAATGTTTTTCATGTTCGTGTTTGGTGTGATGGATTTTGGACGGGCTCTTTACACTTACCACTTTGTAAGTAACGCGGCCTGTGAAGCTACCCGGTATGCAATGGTGCGGGGATCGAGCAGTACAGAGCCGGTGACGGCTGCAGATATTGAAAGCTACGTGAAGTCGATTGCGCCCGAGGGGATTGATCGTGACAATCTTACCGTCTCCGCTACCTGGAGCCCCAATGACAGTCCCGGCAGCACGGTCCGCGTCCAGGTGGGCGACAATTTCCGGTTTATGACCCCTGTGTTGGTCAGCTATCAGATGAACCTGAGCGACTCATCACAGATGGTTATTTCCCAATAGTGCGCCGAAGGAAGAGTCCGGCTCATGGCGCTCTGTGGCTTGCCGGGCACGGGAACAATCGTCAGCTTCCCGGTCCTGCGTTACTTAGGTCAAAATCACCCGGGGGCGGCGGGAAGTGGTAAACGCTCTTCCAAGGCCCCCGGTGTGAAGAGGGCGAGAAAGATAAGGGAGCGGTTTTAGAAACACAGGTCTAAAGGAGTCTTCCAAGGTGCACAGGAGCAGAAGGAACATTCGTACTCTGGTGGTAGACGACTCCCCGGTGGCCTTAGGCTCTATCCGGTTGCTGCTGAAAAACCGGCGAAGTCTTGAAATCGTGGGCTATGCCGAAGATGGTGAAGAGGGCGTGGCTCAAGCCAGGGATTTGCAACCGGACCTGATCCTGATGGATCTGCAAATGCCGAGGCTCGATGGGATGGGAGCCATTCGGCTGATTCGCGGCTTCATGGATGATGTGCGGATCATTGTGATTACTTTCATTCATGGTGAAGAGGTGCAGAAGGAGTGCAGAGAGATTGGCGCAGACGGATTTGTGGTGAAAGACCGGCTGTACCAGGACCTTATTGCTGAAATCCAGCGCGTCTTCACCGGACATTCTTCAGATTTGAATGGACCTGTGCGGATTCAATAAATTTGAGGACCGGAACATTGTACAGAAAAGCCTGTTTGGCGTGAGTATTCCCATGGCTTGCTCGTGAGCACCCGGGAAGGGACGGCGCGAGAACCTCCGACCCTGGAATCGTGATGTTGATTTCGACTCTGGATTCTCCCCTTGGGAGTTGATGGGGAACTGAGGAGGGAAAGGCGACCTTGAACCTCTGGAGCTGTCTGGCAGCGGCCTTCATAACAGGTTTTAGTTCGGGGACTGTCTTCACGTTCTTCCGTTTGAAGGAGAAGCTCAGTTTCTATCAACGCTTTATTGAAGATCGGTTGTCCAGGTTAAATACAACCCGGCACTATGTCCAGTCTGGGCGGGCCCAATAGGACCGCAGCTTTTGATGCCGTCCTGGGACCGGGGCTCGTGAAGACCGGCAACCGGAGTCTCTCTTGGATTGGCGATGAAGGCAGCCCTGTTCCCAGGGCTCGTTGAAAGCGCTGAACGGCCTCCGCCCCGTTGCGCATTCCTCGCCTCACTCATTCACCCTCCCTGTTCCGCACAAGTTGGCGACCCCGTTGCGGAACCGCTGCGGCGGTCCAACTTCCATTCGAGAGCTACGCCTGCAACCTGGGAGAACATTGCCACCCTGGCAACGTTCCACTAGTGAATCAGGCGCTGGTGGCTGGCGCGCCATGGCCCAGGCCAGCTAGGGTTTGGACGCGGCAGCCAGGAGTTTGGACTCGATCTTCCGAAACGCTGCCACGTCGCGAACGTAATCCGTGAACGATGTAATGGCGCTTGACCCCAGGCTTTTGGCCTCAGCGGGGTTCGAAGCCTGCAGTT
>Ga0307372_10009562_pt1 | contig 13328 bp, 9 predicted proteins | sample OX1MG_FD_202533 | JGI IMG/M metagenome (GOLD analysis project Ga0307372, IMG submission 202533) | Soil microbial communities from Risofladan, Vaasa, Finland - OX-1 | ecosystem: Environmental > Terrestrial > Soil > Coastal area > Acid sulfate soil | place: Finland: Risofladan, Vaasa | collected...
GAGTTCATGGTTATCGATGCTGATGATGATGCGCCCGTGTACGAGACCGTTCCCGTTCCAGTCCATCCGTTGAACGTGAATCCTGAGTTTGCGGACTGGCTGATGGGCACAACGGTGTTTGAATCGTACCAGTCGCTACTAGGCGAGACTGTGCCAGCGGACGGAGTGTTAGCTGACATCGTTAGGAAGTACTGGGTTGTGCAGCCGATAGTTATGGTGGTATTTGAGCTGGCGGTGCATGTGGAGCCCACCGACCCCGAGGTTATGCTGCACTGCCCCCTTACCAGCGAGTTGACAGTCACTGGATTGTCGATGTTGCAACTGTGTGTTGTTCCTGATCCCCACGACAGCGTCGAAGAGGAGAGCTGCGAGCAGGTGTAACCGACCCCATCGATGGTGATTATCTGGCCTGCGGAGGAACAGTAGGGCCAGTTTATGTCGAACCTGACGTTGAACGCTGGTATGAATATTATGTTTGCTGTGGCGTTCAGTCCCGCGTATGATGCGGTGACGACCACGTTGCCCGACTTAGATCCCCAGATGGCGCTGATCGCCTTTCCTGTTGTGTTGGTGGTGGTGTAGTTGGGAGATATGGTATAGCCAATTGCGTTGGTTGTGAAATTAACCGTTGCTCCGCCCAATGGGTAACCTAGAAGTTTAACTGTGGCAACCAGCGGATCGTGCGCATTGTTGGCGAGCTGCGTTGAGTTCTGCACGGTAAGGGTTATTACCGTATTCGTGTCTATCAGCGGCTCGATGTGGGACTGGAATGTGCCGGCGTAGGTCTCCCTGGGCGCGGCGTTGCAGAGGTTAGAGTGAGAGTAGTTGAGCTGAAGTCCGCAGTAAGTGGCATTGAGATACAGCCTGCCGCCAAGGAACTGGCCGAGCGAGGTCTTTGTAGACAATGGGAGCACGCACACCATAGACCCCGAGGCGAGTGCGTAGTTGGGCGTGCAGGAGACGCCTGTGCTGTTGGCACCATTGAGCTGCACGAAAAGGTAAGGATTTGCGAGTGGATAAGGCTGCGAGTTTGTTAGGAAGAGCGCTATGGTAGTTGCATGTGTTGTGGGGTTTACACCAATCACCATGGCATTGCAGTGGACACCTGTGACAAATACGCACGACGTAGGGACTATGGTGGTTGGTGTCGTTGAATAGAGGTACAATATGGAGGTTATGATGCCCACTATGAGTATCGCCCACCCGTAGGTGGTGAGGTACTCCATTGCTGATTGGGCTTTTGCCACCCTCATAAGACCGCTATTAATGCTTTTTAAACAACTAAATAGCTTTCATATGAAAGATATGCGTGCTAAGATGCAACATCCACAGATACATGAATTACTGTGTATGCTTTCGTAGGATTTCTACAGAACCTAACTAACGTAGAATGTTGCAGTCCTGGGTGGTGCCGCTGCCGCATTCGTATGGAACACTTCCAGAAGAATCTCCGCAAATGGAAGAGGCTCAAGCGCGAGCAGAAGAGGAGAATCGGAGAGCTGTAACTCCTTGTTTCCTTGGCGCTGCGGAGCAGCGCCGCTTATTTATTTACCGTGTAATAAAGGTTAGCTTGGCTCTTGCTTGATTGTACTCCTCTTGCGAAGTAGCACCGCTATTGCTATAACTATAGCTATTGCGGCTGCCAAAATAGCCATTAGATTTAGATTATTGGAGGGCTGGCCTTGGAGGCTTATTGATAGGGGGGAGGGCAGGTCCAGCGCGATGGTGTTTGCGCCTGTGGAATCCTTTATAAAGACGCTGAGGGTTGCCGTTCCCACTACTGTGTAATTGCGGTAAAGTATTTTTGAGGAGTATATTGCATTAGAGAGGTGCGTTGAATTTACAAGCGGACTTGGCTGCCACCCACCTATGCAGTAGATAACGTTCCCGATGGAGAGACAGCTCTGCAAGTCTGTAGGTGTCGGATAGTTAGGGGCAGTGGCCCAGTCCGACATTCCTTTGCTGGAGAGCTGCGTGTAATAGGAATGGTTCTGCGGGAGTATGGGTGTTGTATAATAAGAATAGTTAAGGTTTCTTACAGTGCCACCTATACAGTAAATATGGTCCGCAGATAAGGCACATTGAGTGGTATATATATTTAGGGGCGGGCTTTTCGTCTGCGTCCATTGGCCTATTCCAGCATCCGAGATTGGCGCAAAATATGCCGCGAGTTGGCCTGTGGGGTTGTCGTCCCTGATTATGCAATAGATGAAGGAGTTATACGAAAAGCAAGAAACCTCGAACGAAGGGCCAGGATAGTTGCTCGTTGGCTGCCAATTCCCTATTCCCAACGGAGAAAGGCTTGCATAGTATGCCGGTTGTGCAGCGCCGCTGGGATTTGCAGAGCTGCAGTAGATATAGCCGGCGGAGGCAGTGCATCTTGCTAAAACTCCATTTTTAGGATATGGACTGGTTGCATTCCAGCCAGATAGCTGCCCATTTCCAAGCACCTTGGCGAAGTATGCAGAATTTGTCGCATTCCCATTGTACCCACCGCCAACGCAATAAATGTATGAAGAGTAGGCAACGCAGCTTTGGTCATATATCGGTGTCGGATAATTATTTGTGGCAATCCAATCTGTAATGGTTCCGTTGCGGACAACTCCGTAAAAAGTCTGGTTCGTAGTGGCGGCAGGAATCTTAATGGTTATAGCGTTTCCATTGAACACAAAAACCTTCGTTATCGAAGTATTGGCAAAGCCTCCAACGCAGTAGATATATTTGCTACTACCTAAAACGCAACTCTGCGAGTCTAATGAAATAGGATACGCGGAATTAGGGCTCCATGGACCAAATCCGCTCGCCACATTTGAAAGGTTCAGAACAGCGCTGCTTGAAGAGTTTGTGGACGATGCAGAGATTGTAATCGAATGTGGGGACGTTATATTTATGTAAAAGGAGGCAGTATCGGAGCCAATAACTTCGGTCTCTGTGCTCTGGTTCTGTGCGGCAAGCCTAAGATTGAGATTTATATTGTATGGAGGAACTCCACCCGATATGCCTGAGACGGCCAAGTTTGACGAGCCGCCCACGATTATGTTAGTATTTGTGAGAGAAATCGCCCTGCATGAAAGAGCCCCAAATCCCGCACATGAATAGGAAGAGGCGTAGAGCATACCAGGTAGAAAAACCAGGACGAATAATGCAATCAATTTTTTATTCATAAAATCACTATTTGACTAGACGTACTGTCCATTCTGGCACGCCCAGCTGCGGCAGGTGCCTCCATCACTGCTGCAGCCGCAGTTATCACAGGCTACCCATCCATATGATTCAGCTACACATTGAACACATCCGCAACTACCGCATAAGCTACATGCGATAGTAGTGGTTGCTATAGTTGTGGATGTCGTGGTAGAGGTAAAGCTGGCGGTCTCGCTAACAGACGAGCCTAGGGTTATGCCGGTGGGGTTGGTCGCCCCGGAGTATGACCCTGTGCCGACGCCTGTCCAGAGCGAGAACCTGTAGCCCGACGAGGGGGTTGCGGTTATGGTCACTAGGCTCTCAGGGGCATACCAGCCGGTTGCAGGGCTTACAGAGCCGCCTGTGCCGGTTACCATTGTGAGATAATAGCCCTTGACAAACGTTGCCGTTTCGCTTATGGGATTGCCCATGGTGAGCGCAGTCGATGAAGCCGTTCCGGTGTAGGATCCAGCCCCTGATCCGGCCCAATTCTGCAGGTAATATGTGGATGATGGCATTGCGGTTATCGTGGCCTGCGAGCCTGAGTTGTACCACCCACTTGATGGAGAGACCACCCCATTGGATCCGGCAGCCATGGTGAGATAGTACTGTTTTGTGTATGATATGGGCTGCGTTGCAGATCCTAATGATGTGGAGACAGTACCTGAGGATGTGGCGGCAAGATATTGGCACCCGGTGCCACAGGATATCGATGCTGCAGTACCCCACGCGTACGAAGCAGGAACAAGGTTGTTGAAGGTTATGGATGTCCCTGTGGAGGAGAGCGTATTCCCGTTTAGGGTTACGGCCCAAGAAGTGCCGCCACCCAGTCCGGACTCGGTGAACACAACGTTGGTCACGTAAGATGACGTCTCACTTACAGGGGAGTTCATGGTTATCGATGCTGATGATGAGGCGCCCGTGTACGAGACCGTTCCCGTTCCGGTCCAGCCGTTGAACGTGAATCCTGAGTTTGCGGACTGGCTTATTCCAATCACGGTGGACTGGTTGTACCAGGCGCTGGATGGAGAGACAGAACCTACGGACGATGGGCTCGCAGTCATAGTGAGGTAGTACTGGGTTGTGCAGCCTATCGTTACCGTGGTGTTGGAACTTGCCGTGCAGGTCGAACCTACGGAACCTGATGTTATGCTGCAAATGCCCCTGACCAGGGAGTTGACAGTCACCGGGTTGTCTATGTTGCAGCTATGTGTAGTGCCAGCGCCCCAAGACAATGTTGATGACGACAACTGCGAGCAGGTGTAACCCACGCCGTCGATGGTTATTATCTGCCCTGCGGCGGAGCAGTAGGGCCAGTTTATGTTGAACCTTACGTTGAATGCGGGTATGAATATTATATTGGTAGATGCATTGAGTCCGGCGTATGAGGCTGTGACGACAACGTTACCCGCGGTGGATCCCCAGATGGCACTGAGCGCCTTTCCTGTTGTGTTTGTGGTGGTGTAGTCGGGGGAGATAGTGTAGCCAATTGCGTTGGTTGTGAAATTAACCGTGGCTCCACTCAATGGGTAACCTAGAAGTTTAACTGTGGAGATCAGTGGATCGTGCGCGTTGTTGGCAAGCTGTGTAGCGTTCTGCGCAGTGAGCGTTATCGTGGTGTTGGTGTCTATCAGCGGCTCTATGTGTGACTGGAATGTACCGGCGTATGTCTCCTTGGGAGACGCGTTGCACATGTTGGAGTGGGAGTAGTTGACTTGGAGTCCGCAGTAGGTGGCGTTTAGGTACAGCCTACCACTAAGGAACTGCCCAAGAGAGGTCTTTTTAGACAGAGGAAGCACGCACACCATGGACCCTGAGGCGAGTGCGTAGTTGGGCGTGCAGGAGACGCCTGTGCTGTTGGCACCGTTGAGCTTGACAAACAGGTAGGGGTTTGCGAGTGGATAAGGCTGCGAGTTTGTGAGGAACAGCGCTATTGTAGTTGCATGTGTTGTGGGGTTTACTCCTATCACCATGGCGTTGCAGTGAACCCCTGTGACGAATACGCATGAGGTAGGGACTATGGTGGAAGGGGTGGTGGAGTAGAGGTAGAGTAGGGATGTTATGATGCCAACTATGAGTATCGCCCAGCCGTAGGTGGTAAGGTATTCCATAGCGGATTGCGCTTTTACCATGTCAACTGCACCGTTATTGATACTTTTTAAACAACTAAATAGCTTTCATGCGAAGGATAAGTGTGCTAGGATGCCCAAGCCCGAATGGCTGGCGATAAAGCCCGCCTCAACGGAGAAGTACGCGGAGATAAAGGAGACCATAGGCGCGTACAACCTCCACACCGTATGCGTCGAGGCGCACTGCCCCAACATAACAGACTGCTGGAGCGGTGGCACAGCCACGTTCATGGTGCTTGGGGAGCTGTGCACAAGGGGATGCAGGTTCTGCGCGGTATCGAAGAGCGCAAAGGGCAGTGCAGTTGACTCACTTGAGCCGGTGAAGCTTGCCAACGTGGTGAAGAAGTGGGGGCTCTCTTACATCGTGATTACATCAGTGTGCAGGGACGACTTGTCTGACCAGGGCGCAGCACACTTCGCGAGCTGCGTCAGGGAGATAAAGAGGCTCAACCCGAACACGCTTGTCGAGGTACTGATACCTGATTTCAGGGGAGATGAAGATTGCCTGCGTACCGTGCTCAATGCGCAGCCTGATGTGGTTGGTCATAACATAGAGACTGTGGAAACAATCTCGTCAACGATAAGGGACAGGAGAGCAACTTACGAACAGTCCCTTACGGTCCTTGAAAACGTCAAGAAGATAGATCCAAGGCGTTACACTAAGTCAGCGATGATGCTGGGGATGGGGGAAACAGAGGCGGAGGTGATTGGGGCTATGGCCGACCTGAGGAAGATCGGCGTCGACTTCATAGCGATAGGCCAGTATCTGAGGCCCGGCGAAAGACACACGGAGTTGAAGGAGTACGTGAAGCCCGAGCAGTTCGATTTCTACAAGAAGAAGGCGCTTGAGATGGGATTCAAGTACGCCGCTGCGGGGCCCTTCGTGAGGAGCTCGTACAAGGCCGGAGAGCACTTCATCAGCGCGATGGTGCAGAACAAGCAGTCGTAATCATCTGGAAAAGTTCCATGCTTCCGAGCTGTAGATTTCCTTTGAGAGGGCGTTTGCTCTTGCTATCTCTTCATCACCCAGCTTTCCCATGTGGAAATCCTTGCCTTTTGTGAAACCTGAAAGCAGCGCGGCGTAAAGTTCTTCCTGTGAAATCTGCGCGTAATCAAGAACCTTGGTCACCCTCTCCTCCACGCTCTTTATCGCCTTGTCTGAGAGCTTCGCGTTGTCCACCTTGAGCAACGAGAACATCCGCTTCAGGTCCGTGTTGTATAGCACTGTTCCGTGCTGAACCAGGACTCCATCCCTTCTCGTCTGCGCGTTGCCTGAGATCTTCTTCCCGTCCACCACGATGTCGTTGATGGGCGCGAACGACGCGGCTATGCCGATTGCAGCCAGAGAGTCGACTATCCAGCCGCATATCAGCCTGTAGCTTTCTATTATTCCCTTTGGCATATCGCTCTCGGGTGCTATTACGCTGTAAGTTATCTCACCACCCTCATCGTGGAATACGGCGCCTCCACCTGTGCGCCTTCTTACGTAGTCCACGCCGGCTTCCCTGCACCTCTGCACGTCAACCTCGTCGTTCATGGATTGGAAGCAGCCGATGGAGACCGCGCTGGGATGCCACTTATAGAATCGTATGGTCGGGTCGGAGCTGCCGGACGATACGGCCTCTGATATCGCGTGGTCGGCCGCCATGTTGAAGCAGGCGTCGTGGGTCTCCAGAGCGATTATCCTCCATCTCATCCAATCGCCTTCCTCAATGTCTGCGCTATGGCCTCGGGAGTGACGCCGACCATCTCAGCGTTGCATCGGACAGCTACACTGCCCACCAACTCTGCTATCGAGACCTCAGAAGCTTTTGAGTCCACGCCTTTCAGCGAGGTCTCAATCTCCTGCACAGCGCTTTCGGGGTAGACGAAGAAGTCGCCGAGTATCCTCACGCTTTCGATGCTATCGCCGAAGCTCACCTTTATGATGAGGAGCTTTCCGCCCGGAACCTTCTGCTTGGCTATGCCCTCCATGATGCGCACTACGTGGTGTTGAACGTGAGGTTGACCAGTATGTCGGGGGTCTGCACCGGCCTTGCTGAGAGACCGAACCCTCCCGCGGCGATGTACGTCTGCTGGTTGGTGCTTCCCGCCACTATCTTCACCTTGACTGGGTCGCCGGCGAAGGCCGAGAGGGGTATGCTGGCGCTCCTGAAAGTGCTGGCGGAGTTGCCCGATGCGGTGTAATTGAAAGTGTTGTAATGGGCGGTGGCGAGCGTCTGGTTGTTGATGCCCTGCACGGTTATGTAAAGCGTGGCGCTTGAGGGGCTTATTAACTGGAAGTTGAGGAACGGCTTGGAGGGGCTGACGTAGAACAGGCTGGATGTCAGGTTGCCCGCTGCCGCCTGCAGGCCGCAGTTGTAGTTGGTGGCGAAGTAGGTGCCACTGTATCCGCTCCAGGGCTGGCCCTGATAGCATGTCACGGATGGTTTGACCGCATAGGTTATGTTGAGCGGGGTTGGGCCGAATCCCGGATTGGTCTCAGTCCATCCCAGATATGTGCCGGTGGAGAAGTTTCCGTTGTATACGTCGCTGTATATCTGCTGCGGGGCTACGGTCGTCCTGTTTATCCTAAGAATGGCGTCGCCACACGAGCCGCCACCCAGTCCGGACTTGAGCGTCACGTTGTACGTCTGCGCTGGCAGCGTGATGTTATCGTAATAGGTGGTGCAGTTGTATGATGCGGTCTGGGACAGGAAGATATGGCCGCTCATGTTCTTTATCGTGACAGTCTCAGATCCGCTCGTACCCGCCGCGACCCATATGCCGTAAAGGCCGCCGGATGATGCGCACTCTTCTGACAGGCTGGCATTGGCATATGGGGTGGAGATGTAGAGCGTGTCGCAGGTCCCGATGAAGGTTCCGTTTGTGCCGCCTCCCCCACCGCCGGGAATAGTTGTGGTGCTGGTTGCGACCGTGCTTGTGACCGTGATGGGCTTTATCGTGCCGACCTTGCTGAAGTCAAACCCTGTGGCCAGATATATCAGCACCACTATGGCTACGATGATAATTATGTATGCGATTATACCTTTGTGCATGTGGGATTCTCCTCTACTGACGCAATACCATAGCTATTTAATATGGAGCGCTTAAATATCTAATGCTTTTACAAAGATGAAATGGTGTTATACTGGGAAGCATACCAAGGAAGTGGAAGAAGAAAGGAAGGATGCGCTGGAAGTGGCTCAAGAAGCGAAGGAAGAGGCTCAAGCGCGAGCAGAAGAGGAGAGTCGGAGAGCTGTAACTAACTCCGCTTTTCCTTGGCGCTGCGAGGCAGCGCCGCTTATTCTTTTTGATTGATGTAGTTAGCCCTGCTTGGGTTTTGTGTCGCGCGAGCTAGGTGGTCGGGTACCTTGTGAGCGGACCAGGGAGGGAATTGAACTCGTTGGCAGGGACATTTTGGTTCACGGATGTCGCGTTTATCGAATAATAGGTGTAGATTCCGCTGCGGCTGTAATTTACGATTGTTCCGTTTTGTAGTATCGGGTAGTCGATTTCAGTTAGGCCTACAAACTTGCCGAATAGAACAGAGTAATAGCTGTTGGATATGCACTGAGTGAGCGTGCCGTTTTCTATTAAGCGCTTGTGGACCGAAGTGGTTATGTTGTATATCTTCTCCAGCAGGAAGCCGGAACGTATGAGGGTGCAACTGTCCCCGGCGTAGGAGAGGTTGGCGCTGATGACGGTTATGTTGGACAGTACCCCTATGGTGGCGTTGCTAGGGAAGGTAAACGAGTCCTCGAACGGGGAGTATGCGGCATTGTCAGGGTCCATGCCCTGCCGCATCTGGCAGACATACTCGCCCCTCGCTATGGCCGTGCCATTGGGCAGCGCGTAGGAGAGAGGCGACTGCTCGCATATGAAGGTGCCGGCCTTGTACGAGCTGTTGAGCGAGCTCTCCAGCATTATGGAGTTTGTGGGAAGGGCAGACATCGAGTACTCCTGCGAATAGTTATCGTAAAACTTCATTATGCTGATTTCGTAGCTTACGTCCGTTGCGGTGCCGTTTGACATGTAGGGTTGGGTCGATACGTAACTGATGTTGAGGGGCCCGAGATTCGCGGTGCTTGATGCGATGAACTCGGAGAGGTTGTCCAAGGTCACCGTAGGGTTATCAGCGAAGAATGTGGCCAGCGTGGCGTGTTGCGACGGCGAGGAGGAGTTGGAGTATGTGTGATGGGTTATTGAGTAAAATATCAGGAGCGTAGCTACTGCGGCAACTACAAAGAGCGCCCATCTTCCGGCTGAGGGCTCGCGCGCTGCCCCGAACCTTGCGCTTCTGCGTTTGTTGCCCATGACGATCAGCAAGATATCTCGTTCAGTGAGACCATGCAAGAGTCAGTACGCTGCCGGCTGTGGGCGATGGGCTCCCAGTGCATCCGTTGCCCGCCGGGCTGCCTCCGCATGCGCCATTTCCTCCGTACCCCCCCTTGGCGGTGCCCAGGCTGCCGCAACGGCTTATGGTGCCCCCTCCTCCTCCGCCGCCAGAGACGGTTCCTCCAGAGCCTCCGGATGTCCAGGAGACGCTGCAATCGCTTCCGCTCTGACCCGCGCCGGTGCCGCCGGTGCCCGCGGCGCCGTTGGAGCCCGCGGATACCAACGCGGTTCCGAGGGTGATGCTGGATGCGTAGCCTATGAGTATCATGCCGCCGTTGCCCCCTGTGCCAGCGCCGCCGCCTCCACTGCCCGCTGCCGCGCACGAGTTCAGCGGGTTGCCGTATGATGCGCCTGCGCCGGTGCCTCCGGTGCCCCCGGAGGTGGCTGCAGCATTAAGCGTTCCCTGGTTGAGGAAGTTGCCGGCGTATATCTCTATGATTCCGCCTCCGTTGCCTCCGCTTCCCCCTCCGCCGCCGGGACCGGTCTCAACGTAGCCGTAGAAGGTCGTTGCGCAGCTGAAGGCGCCCGATCCTCCCCCTCCTCCCCCGGAGCCGCCGTGGCCGCCCGTCAGCGTCTGGCTGAGGTACTTGCTGGTCCTGGACTTGCCGGCTCCACCCGCAATTCCGTTAGTGCCTGTGTTGCCGTTAGAAGTGCCGCCGCCCGTTGGGCCGGCCAGTCCTCCGCCGCCTCCTCCGCCGCCTCCGCTTCCGAGGTCATAGCTGTCCGTAATCGTGCCCTTGTTGGTGAATGTGTTGTTGGCCTCCATGTAGAAGCCGTGGACGTTAACGGTTATGCCGTTGTTGATGGTGATTGAGTTGCCGGCTATCACGTTGCAGGTGAGTGTGGAGCCGGAGCTGTAAACAACGTCGCCGGCATAGTTGCCGCATAAGGGATTAGAGGTTGTGACGAATGCGAAACTCCCTGTCTCTGATGTTGCGGAGTTCACAGTTATTGTAGTAGGATTTGTTGCACCTGTGTATGAGCCGGCTCCGGTGCCTGACCACGATACGAAGCTGTAGCCGCTGTTGGGAGTCCCTGTTATGGTCGGCGTCGATCCGGTGTTATACCAGCCGCTGCTAGGCGACACCGCGCCGTTGGATCCCGCTGCCATAGTCAGGAAGTACTGGGTAGTGTAAGAGACCGGCTGCGAGGCGGATCCTGAAACGGTCGATACGGAGCCGGAGGATGTCGATGGGGCGTACTGGCAGCCTGTCCCGCATGCTATCCCCGTATTAGTGGTCCATGAGTACGATGCAGGGGCAAGGTTGTTGAACATTATCGTTGTGCCGGTTGAAGGGAGCGTGACCCCATTGAAAGTTACAGCCCATGATGTGCCGCCCGGCAGCCCCGACTCAGTGAATACGACGTTGGTGGTGTAAGCGGAAGTCTCGCTTACCGGCGAGTTCATGGTCACCGATGCGGATGAGGACGCACCGGTGTATGACACCGTGCCCGTTCCCGTCCATCCGGTGAAAAGGAACCCGGAGTTTGCGGACTGGCTGATCGGTACGACTGTGTTTGTGTTGTACCAGTTGGTCGCAGGGAGCACGCTGCCGCCTGTTCCTGCGGTCATGGTCAGCAGGTACTGTGTTGTGCAGTTGATCGTGAAAGTGGTGTTCGTTGCGGCTTCGCATACTGAGCCAGAACCGGTGGATATGGTGCATTGCGCTCTTATCAGCGAGTTCACTACGACTGGGTTGGTCAGGTCACACTGATGCGGGCTGTTGGGCAGCCACGGGAATGTCGTGGAGGTTATCTGCGAGCAGGTATATGCTATCCCGTCGATAGTTATTATCTGTCCGGCTGATGCGCAGTACGGGAAGTTGACATTGAACTTTACGTTCACAGTGGGGACGAACTGCACGACCACATTGGAAACCAATCCCGCATATGAAGCAGTTACCAGTACGCTGCCAGAAGTTGTGCCCGATATGTGACTCAGGGCGATTCCAGTGGTGTTAGTGGTAGTGAGGTTAGGAGAGATTGTGTATCCCGGAACGTTGGCGGTGAAGTTGACCGATGCGCCGCTGAGCGGATAGCCCAGAAGCTTCACTGTGGCGGTTAGCGGATCGAGAGCCCCGTTTGCAGGCTGTGTGGCATTGGCCACGGTGAGGGTGATTACAGTGTTTGTGTCTATGAGGGGCTCAATATGGGAGTTGAAACTACCCGCGTATGTCTCCCTAGGCGCACCGGAGCACATGTTTGCCTGGGAGTAGTTCGCCTGCAGTCCGCAGTATGTGGCGTTTAGGTACAGTTTGCCGCTGAGGAACTGCCCCAGTGAGGTCTTTGAGGGCAGGCCTAGTACGCAGACTATGGATCCTGACTGCGATACGTACTTGGGTGTACATGCAACACCGGTTGTGTTGGCCCCGTTGAGCTGCGCGAACAGATACGGATTGGCTAGCGGGTATGGTTGCGAGTTTGTGAGGAACAGTGCTATGGTCGTCGCGTGAGTTACCGTGTTTGTGCCCAGCACCATCGCCTTGCAGTACACCCCGCTGACGAATACGCATTTGGTCGGCACTATTGTGGATGGAGTGCTTGAGTAAAGGTAAAGAAGCGCTGAGACGACCGCTATGATGAGTATAGCCCACCCGTAGGTGGCGAGGTATTCCATGGCAGACTGGGCTTTTGCCATTCTCGATACACCAATGAGTATTTCTTCCGTGTAATTAAATATCTTTCGCGGATCTGGCGGGATTTGAACCCGCAACCATCTGGTCCGAAGCCAGACGCGCTATCCAAGTTGCGCCACAGATCCAACTATACTTGGAGGATTAGGATATAAATGCTGTGCTGGGTCAGAAGTTCGTGAGCTTCTTCTGCTTTATGTGATCAAGCGTGGACCAGTACTCCCTTATGTGGGTCTTGAGCTTGCCGCTCTTGAGGTTCTCCCTTATCATCCCTATGGTCTCCTGGTCGGAAGGGTATCCTGACCCTATAGGTATGTCGAGCTCCTTTTCTATCCTCGCTATCTCTTTGTCCCTTGTGACCTTTGCTATTATGCTGGCCGCAGATACTATCGGATACTTGGTGTCCGCCTTGTGCTCGGATATTATTCTCGTGTAGCCGGTGCCCCTTGCGTCGGACTTTACGCCCACGACCTTGGTGCGCCTTGAGGATGAGAGATTGAACCGTATGCCGAACTTCTCGGGCACCACGTCAGGCGAGTCGAGATAGACAACGTCGATGTCGCCCTCCATTGTGTCGAAAAGCCTTGCGAACCTTATCGCCTCAAGCTCGTTTAGCGAAATCTTGCTCTTCATAGCCTCGTTTATCTCGCTGGGAAGGATCTTGTCGACCTTGACGTCGTCCGCTATCCTTGTTATTTCCTTGTAGAGGAGCCTCCTTCTCTTGTCGGAGAGCATCTTAGAGTCCCTGACCCCGATGTCGGAGAGCTTGTGCAGACTACTCTTCTTGATTGAGACTAGGCTAATCACTAAGGGTCCCAGTATCGCACCCCTTCCGGCCTCGTCGCCGCCGCACAAGATAACTATAACCACCAAACGGGTCTGCTCCACTTGCCAGTAAGCCGCAAGATTAGGCTACGTTCTTCCTGTCGATTATCATGTAGTCGTTGACTGCCATGACAGAGTCGTAAGGTATCTTGATCAGTCCGTCGTCGGCCTTGATCTTGTT
>Ga0307372_10009565_pt1 | contig 13327 bp, 9 predicted proteins | sample OX1MG_FD_202533 | JGI IMG/M metagenome (GOLD analysis project Ga0307372, IMG submission 202533) | Soil microbial communities from Risofladan, Vaasa, Finland - OX-1 | ecosystem: Environmental > Terrestrial > Soil > Coastal area > Acid sulfate soil | place: Finland: Risofladan, Vaasa | collected...
ACGGTGATGTCATAGCGCGGGGCGGTGTGGAGCTGGAACCAGTTGGATGCTTGCTGCAGCGAGGCGAACCCGCTCCGGACCATGGCTTGCGCCACGTCGTCGACCGTGAACGGCAGGTCGCGCGCCGCCGTCGTGAAGCGACGCTGGATGATCGCGATGGCGAGGCGGTTGTCGTCGAGCCACGCGAGCGTGCGCGGCCAGTCCTCGGCGCTCATGCCGGATTCTCCCTCCTCCTCGGCCTTGATCGATGCGGCGCGAAGATTCGTTCCAGCAGCGAACACCATGTTCAGAACCCGCCGAAGCTTCGTGTGATCCTTCTGCGCTATCGTCCAGTTCAGGGTTTGCAACGCCTCATCAACGGCTTGCCGACACACTTGCTTCTGCTCCTTCGTCCAGGCGACATGCGCGTAGCGCGGCTGTGGCATTACCAGATCCTCCATTGGTTTGCTGACAAGGTCGCGACGACAGCAAAAAGGCCGAGGTTGATCGTCTGTTCGGACGGTTCTCGCACGTAGACGACGAGTTCGTGGAGTGGTGCTCGCGCTGCCACTCCTTGTGCCAAACGATGATCGCGTCGGCGATTTGCTCAGAGGGTGTGCCGGCGCTGAAGTGGCCGAGGAGATGGCGTCGCATCAGGCTGGGCTCGGCCACTTCGGGCTCAGCCTCGTGGCAGATGCGCTCCACTGTGTCGCACGCACCACGGACCCGGGCCGGTTGGGGAGGCGCAAATGATCACCTCAAGGTCGCGATCCTCGGGTGCGGTCGTATCGCACCGCGAGCAGACGCCGCTCACCGCCTGGAAAGCGGCCTTACCTCGAGCTGACGGGTGAAGAGCTCGCGGGCCACCTGCATCGCGCGGGCCTTGCCCGAGGGGAGCCCCGATGGGTACTGCAGGCCGAGCACTCCGAGCTTGTTCCGCACGGCTTGCCCGAGGACCCGAAATGCCGCATTGCGCTCGGCACCCTTCTCCGGGTAGTCGATGCGGACCTGGGCACTCTCGTCCCAGTACCACCCGATGAGCGCTGCTCCCTGTTCCGGGATGGAGACTTCCTTTGTCATTGCTGACCTCCGTGGGGGGTTTCTATTTCCTTGCCGGCAACTACAGCCAACACGCGGAATTCCGTCAGCTGCTCACCCACGCCGCCCTCAACGTTGACGCTGACGACATGTACGCGGATCCTGGCCGGTTCCGTGACCAACCCTTCTTCGAGCTGATCTTTTTCGCGGACACGGAAAGGTACATCGGTCCCCTTGCAGCTGCCGACCTGGCCGCCGATTTCGCATAGGGGCGCGAGAGTCGACGGCAAGCCAGGTTGAACGAGGCTTACCAGTCACTCTACGACGTCTGGTCGCATGCCTACACCTCGCGAGTGGCAGCGGTCTCGTGTACTTCCAGTTAGCACGTCTCGCTCATGACCTCTGGAGCGATCCGCTCATGACCTGTGGAGCGATCCCCCGCGCCACTCACTTCCGCTTGCTGTACTGGAGCAGGGCGGCGATAGCCACGAGCACCTCGACCGCGTACATGAGCCCGGCGACGACAACGGGAACCTGGCCGCCGCTCGCCCACGCAGCTGGGGCGACGACAAGGAAGGCCCCAAGCAGGAACCAGAGACAGCCGCCACAGCCCGATGACGAGCGCACCTCGGTGCTGCCGGTCACGTTGCCCTGAGCGTCGCGCGTCACCCATGTCTGGCGGCTCATCGATTCGGCCTCACGGATACTTCCCGGTCCGCCAACGGAACTTGACTGATTCGGTGCATATAGAGAAGGGTGCCGCGGGCGTGCGACAGCAGTCTGTCGCGGGAACGCAGCGCCGCCTCGCCTCTCTGACCGGCGAGCTCTGCGCGCATGCGTGCCAGCGCGCCGGATGGCCGGGCTCAGCGCCGTCACCCTTCTTTGTTACCCAGCCTCCCAGGCCCGGCAGAGCGCATTGGCCAGCACCATCTGATTCGGTGTCCCGCAAAAGACGCGCAGCAGGTCGGGGCTCGCCACGATGATGGCGAGGGCCTGGGCGCGGGATGTGGCGACGTTGAGACGGTGGAGGTCGAAGAGGAACTCCAAGCCGCGAGGCGCATCGTCAGCCGACGAACTGGCCATGGAATAGATCACTGCTGGCGCCTGGCGGCCCTGGAACTTGTCCACCGTCCCCACCTTCACGCCACTCACTGCGGCCCTGATCAACGCCTGCTCGATTTCGCGGATCTGGGCGTTGTAGGGCGTGACGATCAAGACATCATCCACGGTCATGGGCCGCTCTTTCCGCTCCTGGTTGCGCCACTGCATGGTCAGCAATGCCGTCACAATCGCCGCGACCCTGGCAGCCTCCTCCGGCGACGCGTTGCTATTGCCGTGATGCACGACCTCGGCGATGCGGAGCCCGGAACCGGACCATTCCGTCGCGCCGATGATCGCCTGATGTTCCAATCCCGAGATCCCGGTCAGGCGCCCCTCATAGAAGGTGTCGGACGTGAATTCGCAGATGGCAGGGTGCATGCGCCGGGTCTGGGCGATGAAGAGGCCTGATTCCGGCGGCATGGTGGATGCGCCCCCGAGGACGTGCTCCAGAGCGGAGACATCGGAGCCCGGCGGGTGCGACCCCTGACTCGGCTGAGCGAGCTGCATCGGGTCTCCCAGGAACACCACGTTTTTCGCGGCCGGCGACACGGCCAGCGCGTCGGCAAGGCACAACTGCCCGGCCTCGTCGACGAATAGCACGTCCACACATTCCGTCATCGTCGGCGCTGCCCACACCCAGGTCGTTCCACCGACGACATCGACCACGCCGTCCGCGAGGGCCGCGCGGACCTGCTCATTGTTGGCGAAGACAAGCTCGGCGTCGGCGGCGCACTGGGACAGCGATGCCGAATCCCTGTCTGCCCTCTGACCGATCCGCACCGTCTGGTGACGTTCCTCCGCTGCTATGGCGAGTTCGTCGAGGAGATGGCAGATCACCGCGTGTGAGTTCGCTGTAACCCCGACCTTGCGACGTGCTTGCACTAAGTCCAGGATCTGATGCGCGCCGGTGTAGGTCTTGCCGGTCCCCGGAGGTCCCTGAATCGGCAGGACGGAGGTGGCCAGGGCCATCACCAGCCTTCGCGCGGCATCTGTGGCGGTCTCTCCAGGCTTCATCAAGGGTGCCGCTTCCTCTCCGCCGACGCGCGGTGAACGGCGCAGAAGCAGATCGACGGCAGGACTGAGCGGCCAGCCCGCGTCCGGAGCCCTGAGGAGTTGCCGTCCCAGTTCCTTGAGCTGCGCGGTATGGATCTTCTTGGAGTATTGGGGGCCACCGTTGATCACCGCGGAAGGATGGGGATCGTCGAGTCGACTCGGCCCGCGTTTGAGAGTCAGCACGCCCCGGGCGTCGTCGATCGAGTGCACGGTCCACGTCTTCCCCGTGGCGGGATCCTCGACAGTGTTGGGGGTGCCATGCTCCTGGGGCGGAAAGCTGTATTCGAAGAGCGTCGACTTGTTTTCCTGCCCGGCGGTCCCAATGAATGCCAGCCCGGAGATCGCGTCGCGCTCATAGAGACGCTCAGCGTCGTTGAGGTCGTTCCTTACATGGAAGTACTTCCACCACGCCGGTTTGTTGTCCCGGCGGAAGTAATCCAGCAAATCCGCCAGCAGTGCCCGCGCCCGCTGCTCCGGCGTCCGCGTCGCCTCGTCCTCGGGCAGACCGTCCTGCAGCTTCGCTCGCAACTCCACGATCTCCGGATCCTCGGTGGACTCGGGCTCGGCTTTAACGACAGGCCGTGGCACGCTGCAACCGAGCTTCGTCGCCAGTTCAGGTCGCCGCGCCTCCAGCCAGTCGCGCAGCGCCAACGTGGCGCGGCAGTCGTCTTCGTTGTAGCCGGCTACAACACGCGAGTCACTCGCAGCGTCTTCGGCCGTCCCTTCTTCCAACGCCTGCTCGAACGCGATGAGGTGGGTCGTCGCATCGCGGAGGTCGACAACGCGCCCGTAGCCCACAAGGGGCTCGAGGCGCTTGATGGAGTAACTCTCGACCCCCGCCCGAAGGCCCTGGCGTACAACGCGATAGAGGTCGACGAAGACGCCTCGCCGGAAGAGGTCGTCGACCGCATTCTCGTGGGTGGCGAAACGGCCCATCAGGCGACCGACGGCCTCCTGGCGCGTCTCGTGCAGCGACGTGAGTTGCTCGATTGAGGTGGGCTCGTAGTGGTTGTAGTGGTACACGTGGAGCCCGGGATTGACCCTGCGGCGCTCGGTGATGAAGTCGATCAGCTCCTCGAAGGCCAGCTTCTCGCCAGGACGGTCGTGCGCCCAGATCTCGGTGTACCGCGGTGTGCCGCTGGCGTCCATATCGGCCGTGTCGACGATGCCAAAGAGGTATTGGAGGCCGAACTCCTGATCATCCTCGGTGTAGTAGCGCGCACCCTCGATGTCGAAAAAGAGATCGCCGACGCAGGGCTCCGGGAGTGCCAGAAGGCCGCGGTTGGCCACAAGCGCGCCGTCGGCGTCGCGCTCCGGGTCGAGCAGCTCGTACTCGATGCGTCCGGCGTCCTCGCTGCGTACCTGAAGCCGCGCTTGCAGCTGCGCCTTGGCGAGCGATGCCATGTTGCCGCGGCCGATGGTGGGAAGCTCAGTCAGGCTGGCAAATCGCCGGCGAGTGCTGACATCGACGCCTTTGACGGCCATGCGCTGGTTGGTGGGCATGCCCGCCACGAGCGATAGGTCGTCGTCGCGGCGTCGGCGACTGTCACAGTCCGTGCTCCACCGGCAGATGGCGCAATGTTCGACCGGTTCGGGATATGGGGAGACCGGAGGCAGCTCGCCCGTGTCCTCGGCAACGAATGTCTCGAGCTCGCGCCGGATCCGACGTTCGTAGGCCGCGTAGTCAGCCAGCCGGAACGACGAGAACGTCCCACCGCCGAGCGCAAGGTGCATGAACTCGGGTGCCACACCCTGCGCCTCCGCGAGGAGGGCACTGTAGAACGCGGTCTGCAACACGGCGCGTGCCTTGGCGGAGCGTGCCAGCTTGGCGTCGACCACCTCATACGTTCCAGGGCTGGCGACTGGCACGCCGTCCGTGCGGCGCAGGATGTCGGCGCGTACCAGAAAGTCGGGGTATCCGAGTAGAGCCGACGCACCATTCGCGGGATCCCTCCACAGTGCCCCCTGGTAGATGACTCCGACGCCGCGTCGGATTGCATCCCGAGTGGCCTGCGCCCCCTCGGCCTCATCGCCGAAAACCTTCGGAATCCCGACGATCTCGTGGCCTTCGGCCCGGAACCGCGCCAAGACCTTCTGCTCGTGCCTCTCGCCGCGTTCGATCAGATTGGCAAACCCGGCGTCGTACAAGCGCGAGGGCTTCAGGCGGCCACTGGCCGCGCGGGTGTCGAGGCGGGTGACGTGTCGGCAGGCGAGGAAGTTGGAGAGATCGCTTGCCGAGAACCGCACGCGGCCATCGGTGACCTTCATCGGTCCTGAGGATACGTGCGCAGCAGCCCCGGACCGGCGGACTGGCGGACGCGCCGATCGCACTCATTCACGTGGACCATCCTGCCCGGGCGCGGCGACAGGCGCCTGTCGCCGCCATCGCGCAGTATCGATGCGTGGGAAGGTAGACGCGAATCCTCCACGACGCGCAGAGCAATGTGGTCCGGACGATGCCGACTACCGAGTCGGATGGTTGCGGTTGGTTGGTGGGTGGCCACCCGAGGTCGTCCGCGACATGCTGTTGTCGCCTGCTGCAGGCAAGGTTCCCCGCATGACCTACACATCCACCGACGCCCGCGCATATGTCGCTTCCGTGCGGTGGCAGTTCGCGTCGACCATGCCGGAGATCCCCCACTGGTACACGATCCGGAAGTGGCGGCCCGAGCTGGACGGCGCCTTCGTCGCCTTCGTGCGCCACATCCGGTCCACTGGGATCAGGATGGAGTGGCCGGATCCTCCAGCAAAGCCCCTTTACAACAACCAGTACCTGCTGCTCGACGGCTGGAAGTACTGGACGATGGGCGATCCGCACCCTGGGGTGGTGCCGCCGATCGAGACCGCCGAGACCACCACTCTGGTCAACCGGGCGAGGATCGAGCCTCAGGTGGAGGATCGAATCCTTCCCCTTCAACCAGTGGCGGATCACCCTTCCGCGGACGCTGAGTGCGCGGGCCTTCAACAGCATCGATAGCACCACAAAGGAGAATCTGCTCGTGACAGACAAAGGCACACTCACTGAGCGGCAGGTGCAGGGGCATACTGACGCGGCATCCAGGTCCAAGGCGGCTTTTGAGCACGCGAGGCATCATGTAGAGAAGGGCCCGGAGCGCCGGGCTGCCTTCGCGGCTCAAGCCGTTACGTATCTTGCGGACGTGGATACGCTCGGTATCGGACGGGACAACCCATTGGTCGCGAAGCTGGTCCACATGGGCCTCAACAACATCCGCGCGGCCGACGCAGATGGGATCCGCGCGGCTGAAGCAGTCCGAGTCAGGCGGGTACCCGTCGGAACCGTGTTCGCCTACCGCTCGTCCAGCCATGTCTACCACACCCACGTGTGCGAGGGGATCATCAAGGCCACCGAGCCGGATCCACACGAAGGTGACCCGCATGGAGGCGCTACGGTGACGATGACACTGGTGCAGGCGCTGGCCCAGGGGCGGCGACTCTGCGACTACTGCGGGCGACCGTGACAACAGGGGTGGACGACAGCACGGTTGAGCAGACAGCGGTCGTCTCGCTTCCGCCGCTCCGCTGACCACGGCTCGGTTGGAAACGCAGTGGAAGGAGAACACGAAAACATCGGATTGCCGATCCCCGTCCGCGGTTCGATCGACCGGATGGTTGGTCGTCGGCAGACCAAGGACGGCCTGCGATGATCCGATCGCGGTGGATCGCGTCTGTACTCGCACGTGGTGACGGAGGAGTCGGCGCGCCATGAGCGCGAATGACCGAGGCTCGTCCCTTGACGAGGTTGCCCGCGAGGCCGTGCGGGGGTTCAACGACGACCTCGAGCAGCAGCCGCTGCCCGAGGACCTTGAGGATTGGAACGCGACGTTCGTAGCGGCGATACGGGCACACAAGGACCAATACCGCGGCAGCAAAGACCTCAAGAACCTTCTGCGGATCGCCTCAGAGCTCCTGTACGGCAAGGAAATCCACTGGGCGATGGAGCTCGTCCAGAACGCCGAGGACGCCGGCGCGAAGCGCATGGCCTTTGTCTTCGAGCGCGAAAGGATCCTCGTCTACAACGACGGAGAGCCGTTCAATGCAAGCGACGTATGGGCGATCTGCTCAGCCGGCCACAGGTCGAAGCGGAACAAGATCGGCTTCTTCGGCATTGGGTTCAAGTCGGTCTACAAGCTGACCGCGGAACCGCACATCTACTCGGGACCGTACGCCCTTCGGATCGAAGACAAGATCTACCCGACGGCAATGCCGGTCCGAGCCCGGTCGCGACGAGGCGCATGGTTCGTACTGCCGGTGCTGCCGGACCAGCAAACAAAGCTCGCCGCGATGGTCAAGCAACTTGTGTCGGCCGAGTTCGCTCAGGTCCTGCTCACGCTCACGAGCCTTGAGACTATCCGGATCATCGACCGGACTGGGGCTGGCCTCTCCGGTCGATTCGTCCGCCAGTCGCTTCGCCGGTCGCCCGACGGAGCGTGGGATGAATGCGACGTCGGGGGGTCGTGGGACTGGGCTCCGCCCCGGCTGTGGCGTCGATTCTTCCATGAGACTGGGCCGGTCCCAGCGGGCATCGAACGCGAAGGCCGATCCGTTGCGCCCGGAGATCGCAGCATCGTGATTCTCGCTCGACCCTTGGACGGTGACACCGACGACCTTCACCTCCACTGCTTCCTACCGACGGCCGTTCAGTCGCAGCTTCGGTGGCTCGTGCAGGCGGATTTCGAGCCAATAGCGAGCCGCGAGCAGCTTCGCGCGAGCCCCTGGAACAGCTGGCTCATGCGAGAGGTCGGCACCGCCCTCGCGGTGGCGGTCACGACGAGCGCTCGGACCCTTGACGCGTCACCCTGGGACCTCATCCCGCTCGACGCCGAAGTGCGAGACATCCAGCAGCGCGAGGCGCTCCCGCAGGCGCTCCCAAAACTGCGCGAATCGAGGTTCGTCGCGACGCGGCGGGGGTGGCGCACCCCAGACGCCGCGACTTGGGGCCTGTACCCGGGCGTCACCGACGTTGTCCGCGAGGGCGACTTGCAGGTGGCGACCGGGCGAGACGTCTCCTACGTGCGCGATGAGGTGCTTGGACCGATCGAAGCGACCAGCGACTCCCGCGCCGAGCAGGTGCTCGAGGCCCTCGGGGCCGAATCGGTCGGCGCGCCGGAGATCGTCCGGTTGCTGGCCGCGAAGGACGAGAACTTCGAGCGCATCCGCCGCGACGGGCGGTGGTGGGTCAGCGCCCTTGGGCTGATGGCGCAGTACGGGCGCGGCGAACAGGAGGCTCTGGCCGGGACCCGATGCCTGCCCATTCGCGGCGGAAGTCGGGTACGGCCGTCACCGACGGTTGATGAGGATGGGTACCTCGTCGCGTTCAGCCGGTCCGACATCACTGAGGATCTACGGGCCTACCTCGGCGAATCGGAGGTCCACCTTCTTGACACCTTCCTCACGCGCCAGAGTGAGGGCCGCGGCGCCTCACGTCGTGCCGCGAACAGTCAGGACGCGCTTTCGAGGATCGCCGCGATGCTCGAGGCTGAGCCATTCAATGTGGCGCCCGAGGCTGGGCCGTACCACGTCGTCGCCAGCCTCGTGATCCCTCGACTCAACGCCCTCGCGCGAAAGGAGAGCCTGACGTCGACCGAGGTCAATCGTTCGTGGCGGATGCTCGAGTACATCCGCCAGAAGTGGCCCTCATATCTCAGTGAGTACCGGAACCGGCGCAACAAGAGCGCAAGCGACTCGACGATCGCTGCCGAGCTCGGCCCGAAGCTCTTCGTCGTCGCGCAGGCTCCGCCGTCCGTCGAGGGACGACGCCTGCGAGCGTTGACACAGACCTACCTCTCGAGCGCCCTCGTGGGCTTCGATGCCATGGACGTCGCGCTCGAGGATGATCACGACCTCTCCGTCATCGATGCGGTGCATGCGAAAACCCTGGGGGTCACGATCCGTCGCGCTGGAGGTCGGTCCAGGACGAAGCCTCCGACCCCGGTCGAGTTCCTCAAGCTCCTTGGCGCGCCGCTCGGTCCACGCGTCCAAGCTGCCTCGTTCACCCAGCTCAGCCCGCGTGACATCCCCTGGGTCGACTGGTCGGATCTCCCGGCCGGCGCCCGCGGCAGAGTCGCCTTGGCCCGCGACTGGGAGTCACCTGACGTGGCCCGCTTTGCGACACGGTGGGCAGGCATGTCGACGCGAACCCGACGGCGGCGGGGCACGGCGCTTCTACAGGCCATTGAGGCTGATTGGCCTCGGCTCTCGGCGACATCCGAGGCCGCGGCGCAGTACTTCTACAGTTCGTGGAACACCTACGAGACGGTCCCATCCACCTGGGTCGGGCGACTCCGACAGACCGCGTGGCTGCCGTCGCAGGCAGGTACCCACGAGTACCCCACGTCGCTCGTCCTGGACACGCCCACGAACCGATTCGCGCTCGGGCAATCACCTGAGGGCGTCCTCAAATGGAGTGCGTCCGTGCCCGAAGCCGTGGCGGCGCTCGGCGTTCGCTCGCGCCCGACGATCGATCGGGTCATCGACAGGCTGGCAGCCCTGCGCGCTTCGGAGCCGGAGTTCAAGCCCGACGACACGGTGGCGATCGCGCGGGCCTGCTACAGAACGCTCGCGGATCATGTTCGGGAGGCGGGTTCCGAGGACAACGAGGCCCGGCGGCTCATCGCCACCAGGATGCGGGGGGGTGGCCGCCGCGGCCTCATCTACGCGCCCCCTCCCCCCGAGGTTCAGGGCGAGCGATGGTGGCCGCCACACCGGGTGATCCAGCTCGACGCTATGAAGTGGGCCGGGCCCTACCTGGGCCATCTTGCCGGTCGGTACCCGGGCGCGGGAGCCCTCTGGGAGGCGCTCGGCATCCGCCGCGGCCTTGACATCGAGCTGGCCTGCGAGATCATCCGGCGCGAACTGTCGACAGACGAGCCTCAACGGGCGCACGAGTACTACGGGCGGCTCATCTCGTTCATCGACGATGAGGCGGGTCAAGGTGGTTCAAAACCGGACGTGCCTGCGCTCACCACGCTCGGGTGGCAACCCGCCCCTACCACTTGGTGGTCCAACCGCCCGGAGGTGCTCGACGCCCTCGCGACGTCTGTGTCGTGGTGGCAGCCGGGGGTGCGTGACCCCTCATCGGTACGCCGTGCCGCTGCGTTCCTGGGTGTGCGCGAGGCGACACCCGCCAGGCTCGGCGGGCCGTTGACTGAGCGCTGGGATATCGGCGAAGAGGGTGCCCTGGAGATCGACCAGGAAGCTCACTGGGAACTCGCGGTCCGCACGTGGCCGCACCTGCTTCGCGACGCGAGGGATCCCGAGCGCTGGCTTGAGATCGATGGCCTTGCCGCGGCGGTCGAGGGGCTCCGAGTGAGGGTCGTCTCGCATCTTCGGCTCGCGATGAAATTCACGGCTGACGGGATAACCGTTCATGCCCCGATCGAGCCCGATGTGGCGCTGCGAGGGAGCAACCTGACACTTCTTGCTCGCTCGGCACCCGACGCCTTCACGGCGCGCGCGGCTGAGTGCCTTGCACAGCTCGTGGAGACAGACCAGCACGCCGCGGCGCGGACCCTGGAGCTCCTCCTGATGCACGCCCTCCACGAACCCGACCGACTTGATGCTTTGGCGATGCGCTATGCGGTCAGCCGCTACCAGCATCGCGAGTTTGCTTTCGTGCCGGCGGACTACGAAGAGCCAAACCCGGCCGAGCCGAGCACCAAACAGGTGCGTCCGCGCCGCAAGCCATCCGGCGCACCGGCCGCGAAGGAACCAACGTTCACACCGCTTGCCGATCCCCTGCGGTATGGCCTGGTGGCGACCTTCGTATCCACCCCATCCGGGCGGAAACCAGAACCCTTAGTGGGCGGGCGATTGAAGCCTCCCGCGACAGACGAAGGGTCCGGCGACGACGGCGGGTCCACCGAGACCCGGATGCCCCCCAAGCCGAGGATGCGGTACGCGAACACTGAGATCGAAGGGGCAGCTCGGCCGTTCATCGAGGAGTACGAGTTGGAGAAGCGCGGAGCGACGATCATCCCGCAGGGGAATAACGTCGGCGCCGACTACCTGGCGAGCGATGGCCGCTACATCGAGGTCAAGGCGTTCAGCGGCGATGCTCCGGACGCATTTGACCTCGAACCGCCCGAGTGGCGCGCGGCGCAGCACCCTGAAATCGGCCAACGATTCTGGGTCTACATCGTCGAGCACCTCCGCGATGGACGTCCTCCCGAGATCACTGCCGTGTTCAACCCGGTCGACGACGACGCGACCAGCAAGGAGCCGACCGGCAAGCTACGCGTCCGGGGCTGGAAGAACAGCAAAACCCAGTCCATTGGCGTATTCGGCCTGCGATCGACGGCGCTGGAGAGAGGGAGCCTGCAGCCGTCGATGGTGACCGCGGGGGCTTCTGACGGGTGATCGATCGTGGCCTCGGCTCGCGCGCGGGAGGGCCCAGATCGTCGTAGACGTCGGCCTCTAGGGGGAACGGTGAGAAAGGACGGCCAACTCGGCCGTTTTCCGTCCAGAAGTCACTGCACGTTCGAGCGCAGGTTCGCATAGAGCCTTCACATACGCGATCATCCCGTCTATCGTAGGGCGCAGTGCGAACAGACGTTCGGGGAGCGACAGTGAATCCGAGCCGAATCGAGTGGACGGGAGCGACCTGGAACCCGGTGACCGGTTGCACCAAGGTAAGCCCCGGCTGCGACCACTGCTACGCCGAGACGTTCGCGGAACGGTGGCGCCAGGTGCCTGGTCATCCCTACGAGCATGGCTTCGACCTCCAGCTACGGCCTGAACGGATGGGGCAGCCGCTCTCCTGGAAGCGCCCGGAGCTGATCTTTGTGAACTCGATGAGTGACCTATTCCACGCCGACGTGCCCGATTCCTACATCGCCGAGGTGGCGGCGACGATGCGCGCAGCCTCTTGGCACACCTTCCAGGTGCTGACGAAGCGGGCCGAGCGCTTGGAGCGCGTATCACGGCGCATCGCGTGGTCCGACAACGTCTGGCTGGGCGTGTCTGTCGAGGCTGAACCGTACTACTCGCGGATCCGACATCTCCAGCGCGTCTCTGCTGCCGTCCGATTCCTGTCGTGCGAACCGCTGCTCGGCGCGCTTCCCGACCTTCCGTTGGACGGCATCCACTGGGTCATCGTCGGTGGCGAGAGCGGTCCCGGCGCGCGACCGATGGACCCGGCCTGGGCTCGCGGCATTCGGGGTCAATGCGAGGACGCCGGCGTGCCCTTCTTCTTCAAGCAGTGGGGGGCATGGGGTCCACTATGCACCGACGGCAACGAGCAGATCGTCATGAAGCGCTTGGGCAAGAAGGCCGCGGGGAGGCTGCTCGACGGCCGCACATGGGACGCGATGCCCGCCACGGTTGGTCAGGCCCCGACACTCGCATCCGCCCGATAATCCGGCAACGCGCTTCCCGCGTCGGCGTCCGGCGAAAGGATCGGTGGCCGCGTGAACCGAAGGGTCGTGGCCGCAGGGTAGGTCTTCACCCGGTGGGGACCCGCCGGGCGGTCGACCTCTATCGCGCCGATAGCTTCGAGGGGTCCCAGCACATGGCCCCGGAGGTGTGTCGGCTTGAACCGCGAGTCAAACGTGACGGACAACGCATCCTCGATTGAGAACTCGTGTAGGCCGAAACGCTCGAAGAGTTGGTGCTTGAGCGGTCCGACATTCGCAGTCGCTGTGATCGGTAGGAGGAGTTCATCCACGGACTTCCGCGTCGGGTGATATCGACTCCCATCAAGCGGATCGACCCTCCAGAACACGTCCTTCATCTTCTCCACACCGAGATCGTGGCTAGTACCGAAGAAGAGGAAATAGCCAGCGTTCGCACGCTCGCTCGGGATCTCCATGGTCATCACCCGGTTACATGTCTTGCTCATGGCTTCCTCAAAGATCGCCTTCAGGAGGGTGATGCGCTCCTGAAGCCCGTGGACGTTCCGCACATCTCGCCACGACTCGCCGGAGAAAAGGTTGTCAAGGTGGCGCTCAAACTCCGGCGAACGGATGAACCGCGCGATTTGGTACAGCGGAACGTAAGCCAATACCTCGCAACCGCCGTGACCGAGCACCCTGCTGGTCACCTCACGATGGTTGTCGCTGATGCCAAAGGGATCGACGAAGGTGAACACCGGCGGCGGTTTCGCTCCGAGGTCGCGGAGGATCACGTCCATCCGCTCATC